>Ga0307378_10003854_pt1 | contig 21774 bp, 17 predicted proteins | sample UN1MG_FD_202238 | JGI IMG/M metagenome (GOLD analysis project Ga0307378, IMG submission 202238) | Soil microbial communities from Risofladan, Vaasa, Finland - UN-1 | ecosystem: Environmental > Terrestrial > Soil > Coastal area > Acid sulfate soil | place: Finland: Risofladan, Vaasa | collected...
TTCCCTCTTCCAGAGAATTGACGGCAAACCAATCCGCCGACGGCAGCAGGGGAATCATCTCCCCAGCCCCGTGTCCGTAGGCGTTTGCTTTCACCACCGCGCAGAGGATGGTCCCCTTCTTCAGTCCCTTGCGCAGCTCCCGAAGGTTATGATCGGGAGCCTCCCGGTCCAACTCGACCCATACCAGATTGCTCATACCTTTTGAAGAATACATGCAAGCGGGTGCGCTTATCAACAGAAAGAACTTCGGCTATACTTGAGGCTCCGATTTATCGTGATTTATCAGTCCATTTCATTCGGTCATAACAGCAGGTAGGAGCTTGTCAGAAGTAAAAAGTCTGCAGTCCATCTGGTTCTCCGAACAATCCGGGAGAGTGTGCATCATCGACCAGCGCCACCTGCCCCACCGGACGATCATCGAAGAGATTGCCAGTCTCGAGCAGATGTGTACCGCCATTCGGGAGATGCATCTACGTGGAGCGCCGCTTATAGGTGTAGCCGCCGCCTACGGCATGTACCTCGCCTGTCGGGAGTCCCGGCAGGCTGGAGAACGGAACACCCTGGCGGAGGCAGCCAAGCTACTGTTGGCCACCCGGCCGACTGCCGTCAACCTGGCCTGGGCGGTGGAGCGTCAGCTGAACGGGCTGCAGGGGATGGATGACCCGATACAGAGAACCGCCGCGGCTCTGAGCACCGCTCGGGAGATCGAAACGGAAGATATCGAGCGCTGCCGCAGGATCGGCGAGTGGGGAGTGCACCTTATCGAAGAGATATATAAAAAGAAAAGGGACACCGTCAATGTGCTCACCCATTGCAATGCCGGCTGGCTGGCCTGCGTACGCCACGGTACGGCCACGGCTCCGGTATATGAGGCCCGGCGTCGGGGTATTGCCCTGCATGTCTGGGTCGATGAAACCCGCCCGCGGAATCAGGGTGCCCGGCTGACAGCCTGGGAACTCGCCCAGGCCGGCGTATCCCATACGGTAATCGTCGACAATGCGGGGGGACACCTGATGCAGCACGGCCGAGTGGACCTGGTTGTGGTCGGTTCGGACCGTACCACCAGAACCGGCGATGTGGCCAACAAGATCGGCACATACCTCAAGGCTCTGGCGGCCCGGGACAACGGGGTTCCCTTCTACGTCGCCCTGCCCTCTTCGACCATCGACTGGAGTCTTCGCGACGGGATCGCCGAGATTCCGATCGAGGAGCGCAACGCCGAGGAGGTCAGCTTCGTACGAGGGGCGCTAAAAGGCACTCAGGAGGACGCTGAAGTCCGCATTCTGCCGGAGGGAAGCCCCGCGGCGAATTACGCCTTCGACGTCACCCCCGCCCGCCTGGTCACGGGGCTGATCACCGAGCGAGGGATCTGTCCGGCCACGGAGCAGGGCATCGCCGAGCTGTTCTCATAATTAAAGACCGGGATCGGCGCCCAAAAAGCTACCTCAGGTAATCCTCAAAGGACTCATCAAGGTCCCAGAAAAGAGCCTTGTAGAATTCCTGGGGTAGATGGGAAAGCCGGCTCACCCCGATCACCGAGGCGTCCCGCTGAGTGACGTGCTCTTTCAGGGCCAGTGCTTGGATCGCCCTGTAGGCAAATCCAGATTCGCTATCCTGGATCTGGGCATCGACAGCCGTTACACCGGTATAGCGGTCCACCTGATAGGGATCGATCGATACCAGATACCCTTTCACAGACGACTTGCCGCCGCGACGAAGGCGCTCAAGAGCCATCTGTACAAGTTGTCCCACCGCCTCATGTTCAAAATGCTCATAGGCCTTCGAACGGCTGTCCGGAGAAACAACGATCGTGGGCTGGAACCCCTCCAGGACTTCGATCAGTCTGGCGACAAGTTGTTCCTTGCCGCCCCAGCCGCGGATAACTTCTTCGGGCGGCACCACATCTCTCTGGGTGTTGTACGGCCGATTCTCCAGGCCCCAGCGAAGGTACATCTCAGATCCGAGAATCGACAGCGCACGGGTAGCCTCCACTACCCGGACCTGGGACAGTGCACCCTCTTTGAGAACCCGGGCGGGGTAGATATCTCCCACCTTTCTCTGAGGGTACAAGTCCAACCCTGATTCTCCGTCGGTAAACAGAAGAGTGACAATCCTCTTGTTTGAACGGGAAGCCCTGGCCATCAGAAAACCGAAATCGATGCTCTCATCATCCGGATGGGCGTGGATGAACAGGATGTCCGTCTTGAAATACTCGACGGGGCGGCCGGGGGCTATCACCCGGACCTTGGTTCTGCCGATATCCGGCGTAGGTCTCTTTTTGATGAAGCTGAGTGCTTCCAGCGGATTGATCCCGTCGTTCTGCATTGCTGCCGGGGCAATAGTCCCGAGAACCGATGCCTGCAGCATCGGCGGCTGCTGTTTGGCTCGCCGATGGGAAAGTGTCGACCCCTCCTCCCCGACAGGTGAAGTGCTGCTGACGGGTTGCGGCGCCGGCACCTCCACGACTGCATCGACCGGGGGTTCCCTGCTGACGGCCGGTCTTCCGGCCGGGGCTGGTTCCGGTGCTGTGAGACTCTGACGGGAAGGTGATGGGTCTTCCGCAGCACTACGGAGGAGATGGGAATCTGTTCGAGCAGCAGCGGTGTCCTCGGCTCGAGTCGCTCGGCTGACGGACGTGTCCGCCTTCGCAATCGCAGCCTCGACGGGTCTCTGCTCCCGGATAACCGTCTCCTGATGCACCGGTTCCCGACTCCTGCGGCTGCTCTGCTCAGCGCTCTGCAGCTGCGCGGCTCTGGCCAACAACATCGTGTTTTCGGGTACAGCACCGGCTTGCTTAAAGAGGACAGAGAGGGCCAGCAGAAGTGCCACGATGGGAAACTGCCAGGCAAAGACCGGCTTGCCCGGGATCGGTGCCGTCTGCTCCTGGATCGAGGCATCCTTGAAATCGAGCCGGTAAGGACCGAATACGATCCGGTCACCCTGCTTCAGCGGCTTCTGCCGCCGAGGTACACCGTTCACGATAATGGGGGTGTCCGACGACAGGTGGGCCTGTCCGTGGTGATAATCGATGCGGAACCGGGCTTGAGAGTCGGAAAACCCGGGAAGCAGCAGATCCGCGGTCCCGCCGGCAGCCACGACTACCGGATAGTAGTCAAAACTGTGGAGGCTGAGATCCCCTCCACGGCCCCGGACCTGAAGCTGAAGGTTGAAGTACCGGGTCGGCGGTACCCTGGCCTTGCGCACCGCCATCAGCCAGAGGTAGGTCTTCCGCAAGGTCAGGGAAACCAGTACTAAGCCGACGACCAGAAAAATCCAGGACACGGATAAAAGCACGCCCCGGCGCAGATCTTCCAGTATTTCCCGATCTTCGCCGGAAGTACGCCGCCCCTGGAGGGTATCTTCGTCGCCCTGCAGTGCTTCCCCCAAGTTTTCAACACCGGCTTGTTCCGTTCCTTGGGGCGGTTCATCCAATTCGGCGAAAAGAAATCCTCCCGGCCCTATAAAAAACAGCCCAAGCAGAAGAGACAGCAGGAGGAAGCTGGATGACTTGCCTGTCTTGCCGAGCAATCTCATGTCTGAAAACCGGTTCTGACCGCCTCGGCCAGCGAGGACACTGGGAAGCAGCACTCCGGAACCTGCAGTTTTTGTTCTTTCGGTGGAGGAGAAATGAGCCGGGAGAAACCCATTTCCTGCACCGCTCTGATGCGCCTGTCCAGATGCCCTACCGGGTGAACCTCCGCGGCCAGGCTGATCTCCCCGACGATGGCGGTGAGAGGAGGAATCGGCTGATTGATCCGGGCTGAGTACAGAGACAGGCACAAGGGCAGATCGACCCCAACCTCGCTGATGCGTATCCCGCCCCCGACGTTGACATAGATATCCTGATCGGACAGGCGAACCTTTAGATGTTTTTCCAGAACCGCGGCCATTCGGGAAACCCGGGCCGAATCGATTCGTTCGGAAAAGACGCGGGAAACCCCTCCCTTGGCCGGAACAACCAGGCTCTGAATTTCAACAAGGAGGATTCGGGATCCTTCGTACACGGGCGCTACGGCCACACCGGGAGGCTGCTCGCCCACCCGCTGGGAGAGGAACACCGCCGCCGGGTCCTCCACCTGCTGCAGCCCCTGCTCCCCCATCTCGAAGATCCCGATCTCGTCCACCGATCCAAAGCGGTTTTTCCCGCAGTGAAGAATGCGGATCTCAGCGCTGCCCGAATCAAAGTACAGCACCGTATCCACCATGTGCTCGATGACCTTGGGACCCGCGATATACCCCTCCTTGGTCACGTGACCCACCAGGAACAGGGCTGCTCCGTGGGATTTTGCCCAGTTGATAAGCTCCTGGGCGCACAGTTTGATCTGATTCACCGTCCCGGGCACACTGCCGATATCCTCGGAATGCACAGTCTGGATCGAATCCAGGATCACCACGACCGGTTTGAGTTTCTCGCAGGCCCGCAGCAGTGCGGAGAGCTCGGTTTCAGAAAAGACCTCGATCCTGCTGTCCCGGACTCCCAGCCTATCGGCCCGCAGACGGATCTGCACCGGCGATTCTTCTCCCGAAATGTACAGAACCCGGCCCTCGCTGCGGATTCCGGCTGCCAGCTGCAGCATAAGCGTCGACTTACCGATTCCCGGTTCCCCGGCGATCAGCGCCACCGAGCCTTTCATGATGCCTCCGCCTAGAACCCGGTTCATCTCCCCCAGTCCGGAGTCCAGCCTCAAGCCCTCCTTACTTTCTATGGACGACAGGGGTCGGGGAAACTGTTCGACCCGATCCCTGCTTTTCCCACCTGAGGACTGCTCCGCCGACTCTTCGAAGCTGTTCCAGCTTCCACACTCCGGACAGCGGCCGAGCCACTTGGGCTCTTCGTGCTGACAGACCGTACAGATAAACTTTGTTCTGCTCTTTGCCTTGGCGATGGTGAAACTCCTCCTCCTCTACCTAGTTGATCGGCAAAGACTCCAGTCCGGGCCAGCGAAAACCGACGACGGATTCCAGTTCGGAAAGTGCCAGTTCAAAGGAAAACCCTCTTGCCAGAAGTTCCAATCGCTTTTGCAGCAATGCAATCCGGGCCGCTCCCCACTTCTCCCGGGTCAGCAGCTGCTGCTCGAACCCTAGCTTTGAGTTTTTTTGCTCCTCCTCGGCCTGGATGACCCCGGCTTCCGCCTCCTGGAGCTCGGCTTGGCGCAGCTGCAGCTCTTCGACGGCCCGCCGGGTTTGCAGATGGATTTGTTTGCGCTTCAGATCGATCGCATCCTGGCTTGCAGCCAACACCTCCTCCGCTTGGCGAATCCGATGCCCGGAACGGCCCGAGTCGAACAGGGATCCCTGAGTGCCGACACCTACGATCAGGTTCAGATCCCAGGTGTCTTCCCAGCTGTCCTCGCTCCAGGGGATCGTTTGCCCTGAAACCTCGAAGGAGAGGTTGAAAGAGAAGTCCGGACGGAAGATCGCGCCGCCTCGAACCAGGTTGAGATTTGCCCGGGCCTGTTCCTTATCCAGCAGATCCTTCCTCAGGCTCGGGGAGTTTCCTTCGGCTTCCTCCTTCAACTCCGCCTCGGTGAACCGGGGAAGATCCTTGCGAAACGCTGCACTCAGATCCAGGTCTTGCGGATCAAGGTCCGTGTACAGCGCCACGGCTTCCAGGGCGCTCGAGTACGCTTCCCGAGCCTGGACGAGCTGCCGCCGCGCCCCTGAGATTTGAGTTTCGATCTGCAGCACCGACAGTTTGTTCACGGATCCGAGCTCGAAGGCTCTGCGTCTATCCTTTTCGATCTCTTCGAGAATGTCCAGGATCTGCTCGAGCAGCCCTGCGGAGTCCCGGGCGAATACACCGGAGAAATAGGCCTTGTGCAGCTCCCGATGCAGCTGCCGCTCCCGCTCGGTAAACTCAAACTTGGATGCCCGCAGTCCCAGGGCGGCAAGATCCACCGAACCCTTGAGCTTGCCCCATGTGTACAGGGGCTGGATCAGCTGCAGGGTCAGCTCGAAATAACTGTTGCGGGCATCTTCGATGAAGGTAAGATCCTGCTCAGGGATGGCGAACGAGAAAGGAGGAATCACCCCCAAGTCTCCGGCCTTCACCGTGATGCCCTCCGGAGGATTGGCCAAATAGCCGGCTGCGGCCTGAAAGGACAGTTCGGGTCCCAGCCGGCTTCGGGCCTCGGCCAGGGATAGACTGGCCCGCTTCACCGCGCTTCGCCGGAGCTTCAGGATCTCGCTCCGATCCATCGCCAGTTCCAGGACTTGTTCAAAGCTCACCTGTTCGGCCCAAAGCACCTCCGGGGAGTGGAGCACAAGGAGGATCAGGAGCACAACGACCGCCGTCGACCTCATGGCTTTCTCTTCCTGATGCGAGACTCGACCAGCCAGTACAGGGTGGGAATGAGAATCAGGGTCACGAAACTGGAGGTCAGAAGTCCGCCGACCACCGCCCGCCCCAGGGGAGCCCGCAGCTCTGAACCGGCTCCGACGCCGATCGCCATGGGCAGCAGGCCGAAGATGGTGGTGAAACTGGTCATCAGGATCGGTTTGAGCCGGGTCTTTCCACCCCGAATAATGGCTTCCCTCACCGAAAGACCCCGCTCCTGGAGCCGGTTCATATAGTCGATCAGGACGATGGCGTTGTTGACGACGATCCCCACGAGGAGGATCGCGCCGATGAAGCTCATCATGCTGAAGGTCGTTCCGGTGACCACCAGCGCGGCTACCAGTCCGATGATGCAGAAGGGCACCGAAAACATGATGATCAGTGGATGGAGAAGATTCTCGAACTGGGAGGCCAACACCATGTACACCAGCGCGACGGCCAGGATCAGGACGAACAACAGGCTGCGGAAGGATTCCTGCATCTGCTGATAAGAGCCGGAGTATGACAGTTCGATACCGGGTGGAACGGAACCCAGCCCGGACACCTCCTCCTGAATATCCGCCATGACCCGATTCAAGGCCCGCTCGCCGGTCAGGGCTCCGGTGACCTCGATGATTCGAGTCCTGTTTTCCCGCCCGATTGTCAGTGGTCCGATCCCCTGCACCACCTCTACCACGTTCTCGAGGGGGATCGTTTCCCCAAGAGGATTCACAAAGAACAGTTTCTGGATTCCTTTCAAAGAGTTCCTGTCAGCATCGGCGAGAATCACGTACACATCGTACTTATCATCCGTTCCCCGAAAGGTGGCCACCTTGCTTCCCTTGTAGGCCGTTCGCAGGGTAGCGGCGATCTCCAGGGTGCTAAGGCCAAGACCTGCGGCTTCTTTACACTTGATGCGGAACTGCAGCTCCGGTTTGCCCGTTTTATAGGACAGATCGACATCCCGAACCCCCTGAACCCGCTCCATCCGGGAGGCGATCCGCTGAGCATAGACGTAGCTTCTATCCAGATCATCGCCGCTGATCCCCACAACGATCGGCTCGCTGTCACCGGTCACCGTCGTGGCTAATGCTCCGACACCCTGGAGGCTGAAACGAAAACGGCTGTCCATGACGCCCCGGCCTAAACGTTCGGACAATTCATTAATAATCTGCCAGACCGTCCGGCCCCGCCTGTCCTTGTCCACCAGTCGGATCTCCAGGACGCTCAGGTGGCTGCCCCTCTCGGCAGCCCCCTGCATAGTTCCCCCTCGGCCGATGCTGGTGGAGATCGATTGCAGATCCTCCTTGGCCAGTTCCCGGATGATCTGCTCCGCTTCCAGGACTTTCTCCTCGGTCTTCTGAAAAGAGGATCCGATGCGTGTTTCCATGGAGATGGCGAATTGGCCCTCGTCGCTTTCCGGCAGGAACTCCATACCGAGCAGTGCGACCGAGGCCAAACTGATCACCAGCAGGAATACCGCCGACAGGATCACCGCGGCGGTGTGCTCCAAAGCCCAGCGAATCGCTTTTTCATACAACTCATCCATCCGGCGCAGCCACTCCTGGATCCTGCCGGTGATTCCGTCGACAAGACGGTTTCCAGTATGCACCTCGATGTCTGCCAGACTAACATCAAGATCGGCCAGGTTGCGGTCCAGACTGCCGCCGCTGTTGTTGACTCTGTGAGTGCGGGGCAGCCTGAGGAAACGGGAACAGAGCACCGGCACCAGGGTTAAGGCCATGACCAGGGAGATGAACAGGGCGAAGACGACGGTGTAGGCAAGATCCTGGAAGATCAGTCCGGCAAAATCCTTGACAAAGACCAGGGGGAAGAACACGACCAGGGTCGTCAGGGTGGAGGCGGTGATCGCCGTACCGACCTCGGCTGTGCCGGCAACCGCCGCTTCCCCGGGCGGCATTCCGGCCAGCGTCTTCCTGAAATTCGATTCAAGAACAACGATGGAATTGTCCACGAACATCCCCACTCCCAGGGTAATCCCCATCAGGGAGACGATGTTCATGCTGATACCGGCAAAGTTCATCAGGGAAAAGGTCGCCACTACGGACACCGGGATGGCTACCGAGATGATCAGAGTGGAGGGGATGCTGCGAAGGAAAAACAGCAGCACCAGTACGGCGAGGAGTCCCCCCTGCCAGGCAGCCCGGGCTACACTCCCTATCGAATTGAGGATCTGGTCGGACTGATCGGACTGTAACTTAACCTCCACCGAGGGGGGCAGTTTCCGCCGAAGTCGATGGATCTGCTCCTTGACCATACGGTTGATGTCCACCGTGTTGTGTCCCGGTTGTTTGCGCACCGCCAGCTGTACTCCCTCGCCGCTTTCGGTTCGGAAAAACTGCTCCCGCGGCAGATGCCCGAGGCTCACCTCAGCCACGTCTCCCAGGTAAACGGCAACCGTATCCTTGTATCCGATCAAGACGTTCTCAATATCCCTCAAGGAGGTGAACTCCCCCAGTGCGCGGAGTACGATGTACCGATCCTCGATGCTGATCGAACCGGCCGGAAGGTTTACATTCTCGGCTTCGAACACCCTCAAGATGCGCAAGATCGGGATATCCAGCTTGCGGATGCTGTTCAGATCCAGTTTGCAGGTGACCGCGGCAATCTTTCCGCCAAATACCTCCACGGTCGCCACTCCCTCAATTTTCTCCAACTCCGGAACGATTACTTCCTCGGCCAGACGACGCAAATCGAGGCCGGACGTGCGGGAGGAAACGTTGAGAACAATAGAGGGCAGGAACTCCGGGTTGAAGCGCACTATGGCAGGACGCTCGGCGGCGGCGGGGAGATCATCTTCTATGGCGGTCACCTTTTCTCTGATTTCCGACACGATCGTATCCATATTTGTCCGCCAGGTGAAATTAATGACCACCATCGATACCCCTTCGCTGGACGCCGAGGATATCCTCTCCACTCCGTTGAGGGTGGATACGGCATCCTCAATGGGTTCGCTTATGCTGGATTCGATTTCCTCCGGTCCGACCCCCGGATACGGGGTAAATACGACCACGGTGGGAAAGGAGATATCCGGCAGCAGCTCCAAGCCAAGTTGAGAAAGGGACACCAAACCGAGTATTAAAAGAGCGAGGAATACCATGGAGGTAGTAACCGGGTGCTTGACGGATATGCCGGGTAGTTTCATTCGCCTTCCAGAACGCCGATTCTTTGTCCCTGTTCCAAAAAGGTATTGCCCTCCACAATCACGTTGTCCCCTGGATCGATTCCGGATAGAATCTGCACCTCGCCGGCATTGGATAGACCCGGAACCACCCCCCGGGCTGCCGCCACTGCAGCCTCTCCGGTCCCTTCGGCCACGAATACGATTTTTTCTCCCGCTCTATCCAATACCGCGGATGCCGGTACGAGCAGGGCGTCGGGAACACGTTCCAGAATTATCTCTACCTCCGCGTACATGCCCGGTCTCAAGCGATCCTTCGGATCTTCGATATCCACCGTCACGGTGAAGGTCCTGCTGGCCGGATCGATCGTGGGGGCGACGGTGAGGATCCGCCCGCGGAAGGGATCGGACCCGGGGTAGGCCGCGGTGAAGATCCGAGCTTCCAGCAGCTCGCCGCTGTGCAGAATCTCTCCATAGTATTTTTCTGCGACCTCGATCTCAACTTGAATCCGATCATCCTGAACCAGAACGAGAATCGGGGTGGAGGTTGCGACGATATTCCCTTCGTCCTGGAGAACGCGGGCAATGACACCGGACTCCGGTGCTTTGATGCGGGTGAACTCCACCTGCAGACGGGCAAGTTCGTAGTTTGCCTTTGCCGCCTCGGCCTGGGAACGGGCTATCTGTCTCTCCTCCGGACTTGCTCCCTCTTCCAGCATCTGCAGACTCCGGCCCGCGTTCGCCAGTTCCGTTCGAGCCGCCCGCAGGCCGGCCTCGGCCTGTTCGTATTGGACTTTGGCTATAGTGCCGCTTTTGTACAGCTTCTCCGATCTGGTGAAGCTTTCTTCCACCGCAGCCAGATCCTTTTCTGCCTTCTCGTAGAGCGCCCGGGCGTTCTGCAGCTCTTCTGTGCGGGCTCCCTTCCTCGCCTTGTCGTACTGGGCTTGGGCAGCCTGCCAGGTGGCGTGGGCCTGTTTGACCTGCAGACGGGCGGTTTCCTCCTCGATCTGCACGAGAAGCTCACCTTCAGCCACGGGCTGCCCACCTTCAACCAGGATCCTCTCGACCCTCCCCGGGACTTTCGATGTTATACGAATCGTCTTACTCGCCGTAAGAGTGCCCGAAGTGCTCAACACCCTTTCGATTGCACCGATCCGGGGGGCAGCTACAAGTACCGTGACTCCTTGATCTGTCTCAGATACGTCGCTTTGGGTGCTCATAATTCGAGACAGGATACTCCAAACCAACAACCCCAACGCGATCACCCCGAAGATGAGCAGCCACCAGCGTTTCTTCACGCTTTGTCCTCCAGGTGCAGTCGTTGATAGAGAAGATGCTTTACTGCGGATTTCACGGACTTGATTTCCCGTTCGAGCGCTTCATCCTGGGCGAGAGCAACCGAAGACAGGACGCCGAACACGTTGATCCTGATCTGTGTGCGAACATGCTCCTCCGCCAGGACATTTCTGATCAGCCCCTGTTTCTGCCCTTCCCGAATCAAGCTTTCCAAAAGCTGACAGAGCAACTCCAAGTTCTCTTGAAGCAACCGCCTCTGCCGGGCATCGAAGAGCATCCCCCGCAGCAGAGGTAGGGCTTCTCGTAGGGACTCGAAGCAGTAGTCCAACATGCTGTCGAACCGCTCCTTCAGCTGTTTTGGCGCTGCTACGATCCTTTGAATTTCCGCGAGGAAATGCTGCCATCCCTCCTCCACGGCACTGCGGAACAGCTCCTCTTTGCTCGCAAAGTAGGTGTACACCGACCCGGGGGAGATATCCAAGCAATTGGCGATCTCTTTGATGGTAGTGCTTCCAAATCCCCTTTCCCCGAACATCTTGATCGCAGTGGTGAGAATTCCTTCCCGCATTTTACGATCTTTGGGCCGTGCCATATTGCTAAGCTTTCACCCCTTTGGCTACACCTCGGCTCCCCTGGGTAATAATTGAATGAACATTCATTCAATTATACGGGGAATCCGGTTCGCGCACAAGCCCGGATCTGCGTGTTGCCGGATACCTGCAGCTGCGGCATGGCTGGAACTGCACCGTCATGTTATGGTAGTTATACCTCATGCGGATTTCACAGGCGGATTTGCGTACGATCGAAATAGAAAAACACTCGATCTCCTGCAGGCTGCGTTACAGTCTTTTTCAGGACGGAGAAATCCGCTACCCGGAGAGCATCACCTGCCGGGGCGATACGGTGGTTGCCTACTTCCTCACTTCGACCATACGCGACTATATTGCAGACACTGCCTATGGATTCTATATAGAGAGACACTGGAGGATCGTTCCTAAAGGGAGCTTCGGCCTCAGCTTCTGCCTCGATTTTCCTGTTGACACCGATGTTGCTTATCTGTTTCCAGGACTAAGAGCAGGCCGTCCGATTTCAGACGAGGGATATCTCGTTCCGGGCCGGCGGACAACATACGCCAACGCACTGTATCTGTTCAAGGTTCCCGAATCCGTCCTTATCTTCTCCGATCCGGCCCGCTCGAGGGAAGAGTCGGGGAGTATTGAGTTAAAGCGGCTACACAATGATGAAACTTTTCTGCGCGCGGAGATGCGGGTGCCGGCGGCTTCGGCGATACATCCCGGGCAGGGAAAGAAGACACGGAAGAAGAACTCCGGAACGCAATTCTTCCAGAGCAGCGGCGAGTTTGAGTACAGTCTACGGCTCAATGTCGTGACTGCTCCGCAGGACCAGATCTATCGGCGCGGAGTCTCCGCCGTTCTCGAGCGGAATGCTTCACGGCTTCACCCCCCGCCTCGAATACCCAAAACGAACACTTCAGATTTTATCAGAGATCAGATACACGACTGCCTGAAGACCTTTCTCATAGATCGTGGTCCTCTCTGCGGATTGCAGGAAACAAAGGGGAAGAAGCAACTCTCTTCCCTGGCCGGCTGCACCCTGGCAGTGATTCAACAGCATCACGGTGGGGAGGACAAAGACACCGCCGAGCTATCCCTGCGTCTGGCGGATTTCTCCTTGAAAGGCCAGCATCCACGGGGTTTGTTCTACCCGGCATACCAGCTCGATAATCAATCCTGGCTTGCCCCGGGTTCCACCGCGACGATCTCCCTCGAAGAATCGGCGGCGATCGCGGTGGCGCTGATCCGTTTTACAACCGCTCTACAGGCAAAAGGCATTCCCGCCTCCCGGTATCTTCATGGAGCCACCTTCATGGCGGATGCCCTTCTTGGTTCAAGCCAGAACCTGGAAGATCTCGGCGACCTTCTCTACCCCGACTCGCTCCTACCCGTCGGCACTGGACCGGGGGCGCTCCCAGCAATCGAGCTGTACCTCGAGCTGTATCGTGCGACCGGCAAAGACCTATACAGAAAATCGGTCGTTGCACTGAAATCAAAGTTCTTCACACAGAGAGTGCAGCTAGTACCTCTTCTCGGCTGGGACAGGGGGTCGGCGAATCTGGATACGACTCTTCGAGAAGCTCGGATCGCGATTTCCGTTGCCGAGGCGGGGCATGCTGTCAAAGAACTTCATCGCTACTTCGATGCCCTCCTTCCCTGGATCCATCTGAATCGCCCCGACCCCGCCTCGAAGTTCAACCCCATGGGTGGGGTCCATCATACTCTCGATGACAACACACTTCTGTTTCGCGGTTTCGAGGTATCCTATACGCTGCTGAAGCTCAATGCCTTGGGAAAGACAAAGTCGCCACCAGAGGAATTGGTGCTGCTCGTGTCCCAGCTTCTCGGCTTTGCCCTGCAAAATCCGCCGGGAACCTCGTTCTACGATCCTGAAAAGAAAGATACGGATAGCTTCGGTCCGGTAAACTCTCGTGTCTGGGTACGAGAGTTGTACTACCTGACACGCCTTTTCGAGGAGTTCCTGTACATATTACAGGAGTGATGAGAAAATCCTCTTTCTCTATAGGTCGTCCGGGTATCTAACAACCTACCGGCATTATCTGAACCTGCGGTGACCCTCGTTTCGAAGTGCTACTATATTCGCTATCTCCGCCTTCACCTTCTGAGTATCTTCCTCTCCACAGGCCCCTATACCCCGGAAAGCCGCTGCGATCAGCTCGTTGTAGATGCGATTCCATTCCGCTTTCGAACCTCCGGGCGGCGGGGTTTGTTCGAGTGTTTTCATCCCTTCGGCCAGTTCCATGAGCTTCAAGGCGGTGGTGTAGAAATCTCCAGCGTTCAAAGCGGCATTGACCTCGCCCAATAATCTTACGTTGTTCCGCATCACCGAGACAACGGCGTTCCGATTGTACTGAGCGAACAGCTGCGGTGTGACCAGCAGCAGAACCAAAACAGCAACTACGATATAAAATCTCTTTTTCATTTCAGTACGTCCTCCTGTAGTGGATTTGTCATATGCAAAAATACATATATATTACCAAAATGGTCAACAAAAACTTCTCTGCTTGCCGATCGTTTCCGAAAAAAAGTGCATCAGTTAGCGACAATAATATTTTGCAGTCACGGTGCCCGCTTAGGATGAGCTTCAGGCCTCGTGGATGGTCCTGGCGATGGGGATACGCCGGCCCGTACCGAAGGCACGAGGGCTGACCTTCAACACGGGTGGAGCCTGGCGGCGTTTGAACTCCGCCTTGCCCACCATGTTCAGTACGCTCCTCACCAAATCCGCCCTATATCCCAGAGCGGTAATCTCCTCGAAGGTCTTGTTCTGAAGCAGGTACTGTTCGAGGATCTGATCGAGCAGATCGTACGGCGGCAAACTGTCCTGATCGGTCTGATCCGGCCTCAGCTCGGCACTCGGGGCTTTGGTGAGAACCGATTCAGGGATCACCTGTTTTTCCCGGTTCAAGCTGCGGGCCAGAGCATACACTTCGGTTTTGAAAAGATCTCCAATCACAGCCAGGACACCGCACATATCCCCGTAGAGGGTACAGTATCCGGTGGCCAACTCAGACTTGTTTCCCGTGGCAAGGAGGAGAGAATGGAACTTGTTGGAGAAAGCCATGAGCAGGAGACCCCGAATCCGGGCTTGGAGATTTTCTTCAGTCACGTCGAGCGGTTTGTCCCCGAATACAGGGGCGAGTGTCTCCAAACCGGCCCGAAACATTTCTTCAATGGACAGGCTGTGCAGTTTTATTCCGAGATTTTCCGCCAGCGTTTGCGCATCGTCCCGACTGCCCTCGGAGGAGTACCGTGAAGGAAGGGCAAATACAGTTACATTTTCCGAGCCCACCGCTTTGGTTGCCAGCACAGCTACAACACTGGAATCGATACCCCCGGATAGACCGACGTGCACCCGCTTAAAGCCGCATTTATCCAGATAATCGCGAATCCCCAAAACCAACCCCTGTTCCAGTTCCTCGTATCTGTTTACTTTTAAGGCGATTTTCGACTTCAAGCTCTTCGTATCCACGAATGCGAGCTGCTCTTCAAAGCCTGCTCCCAGAAAATTCAGATCCCCCTCGGCGGAGGTCACCAAAGACCGGCCGTCGAAGATCAAACTGTCATTGCCCCCGACCATGTTCACATATACCACCGGAACTCCGGAAGATTTCCCAATACTGGAGAGAAGCCTGAGGCGAACATCGAGTTTTCCCGAGTAGAACGGGGAGGCCGACGGAGAAAAAATCACCGTTGCGCCCTGGTCAATAAGCTCCTTTACCGGATCCACAGGATAATGCAGGGCCTCGGGCTGTTCCGCCTCCCACCAGATATCCTCACAGATAGCGATCCCTATCTGTTCACCCTTAAAGGCGCTTACACAGCGGCGATCCGCCGGTTCGAAGTAGCGAGCCTCGTCAAACACGTCGTAGGTCGGTAGGAGGGATTTGGTCTGGGTCAACAAAACATCACCGTTGTGGATCAGAGAAACCGCGTTCACGAGCGGTTTCCCGGCAGAAGATCTGTTTTTATCCACATATCCCAGTACGATTCCTATTCCCTTGGGAGAGCGTTGCTGTATCAAGCGCAGGGTCTTCAAGTTCGCTTCTACGAATGAGACATGGTCGAGAAGATCCATAGGGGGATACCCGCAGACGCACATCTCGGGAAACACGATCACATCGGCTCCTCCGCGCTCTGCCTTGGTCACGTAATCGAGAATTTTGGCCGCGTTGCTTGAAAAATCCCCGATTACCGGGTTGATCTGACCGATTGCTACTTTCACTCCTTACCCTCCGCTCTCTGCCACCTAGGATAGCAAAAAGGAAGAAGTTTCGCTATATTGTCATCTCTATCTCGTGGGCCTGCCATCGTGAGCTTTCAAATCACTACCGGCAACCGGCGTCTAAACAGAAGTAATAGGATTCGGTAGAATGAGGCACTTTCTCAAGGAGGAGTAATCCGTGGAGAAATTCAAGAAGATCATTGTCCTGAACAACGAAGTCGAGGCTCAGCTGCTCGATGCTGTGCTCGAGGAGAAGCAGATTCAACATCTGATGCGATCGTACCATGACACAGCCTACGACGGTCTCTGGCAACAGCAGCAGGGGTGGGGTCACGTCGAAGCACCCGAGAAGCACAGGGACCAAATCCTGTCAATCTACAGGGATTTGAGGGCCGATGATACCGATACATGAGGAGGACAGAGGATGAAGCAAGAATTTAATTTCAATCTGGATGCCAAACGATTTTTCCCCTTATTCATCGCTTTCTTTATCCCCTGGGTGATCCTCGAGGTGCTGATCGTGTTTCAGAGCCGCAGAGCCGACACACTGTTCGAAGAGACACCTGTCATGGCTGTTGTCTTCCTGCTCCTGGTCGTGGCGATGTTTCTACTCATCGTTCTGTTATATATCCCTATCCTTCGAAAGCTGATCTCGGCGATCTCACTGAACAATGAGCCTTTTCATTTCAACGGCGCGGTCGGAAAGTTTCTTGGATTAAACCTTCTGGGCATATTCCTGACCGGAATCACCGCCGGTGTATACGGACCCTGGTATATCACCCGAATCTCCCGATACCTGGTTGGAGAAATCTCATACAAAGAAGCGCGCCTCGAGTTTGCAGGCAAGGGGGGCCGTTTGTTCGTGATCATCCTTATCACCATCGTGCTTCCCCTTATCCCGCTGGTTGTCGTTCAGGCCCGACTCAGCGGGCCCGTTCTCGGCTCCGCGATGACCGTGAATCCTTTCCAGGCATTCATGTTGAAAGCCCTTGTACAACTCATATTTTGGAGCTTCTTTTCCGCCTACCTCTACGAGGTGTATCGGTGGTTCTTCACCCACCTTCACTACCGCGAGTACGCAGCCTCTTGGGACACCCGTTTTCGGTCATCCGTCGTGAGCACGCCGTTGGCACCTCTCTTTCCCCTCAGGATCTGCTGGTCAGGAAAACCCCGCCGATAACCATGGCAGCCCCCAAAATCAGAGCCAGCGTGATCGCCTCCCCCAATATAATAGCGCCAAGAGTCATCGCCCAAATGGGGACAAAATTGACAAAGATGGCGGTCTTGGAAGGCCCGATCGATTTGATGCCCTGGTAGTAGAGGATGAAAGCCAGCACGGTTCCCATCAATCCCAAATACAGCAGGCTCAGCCACATCGTAAATGAGTAGTGCGGGATCCCGATCAATCCACCCTCCAGCAGGGCCGTCACCAGAAGAGCAATCGTTCCGATGAAACAGGCATAGGTGATGGCCAGCCGGGGAGAAAGCTCTTTGAGAATGACCTTTCCGGCGACGGAGAACGTAGCCCAGCTAAGCATGGCTGCGAAGATGTACAGGTCTCCCCTGCCGATCTCCCCCCGCAGCAGGCTCGGCAAATCCCCTCCGCTGATCGCCCAGGAGACGCCGAAAATGGCTAAAATAAGTCCAAGAATACGGAGCAACGAAAAGCGCTCCCGAAAGAAGAAGACAGAACTCACCGATACGACCGCCGGAGTCATGGCCACAACAACAGAACTGCGACCCGCCGGGGCGATTGATAGAGCGGAGAAAAAGAACAGATTATAGAGGAACACTCCGGAGAAACCCAGCAGCGTCAGCCATCCCCACTGTTTCCACGAAAGACGGCAGAAGCGTCTCTCCCGAACCAGGTGAACGATCAACAGTGTAAGGGTTGCAAAAAAATATCGCAGGAAGGAGGCGGTAAAGGGCGGCGCTTCCGCGGCTGCGATACGGGCGGCAACAAACTGGCCTCCCCAGAGAAAGGAGACCAGGATCAGTTTGAGAGCGTCTGATTTCCGCACGGCCTATAGTAAGCGATTCTCCAGGATTTGAACAACCGGAATGTGCTCCTTTTATTGCTGCCGTTGACCACGTCTTCGCTGCTTTGTTAAGATGCTGATGCAGTGAACAGGGTGGTCCTGATTACAGATGCTCAAACCCCTCTTGCAGATCAGCTGATACGTCGATATCTCAGCGAAGGGTACAGCGTAGCGGCCACCCGCTCCCACCAGGTCCGTATAGATACACCCCTGGTTTCCGAGGATGAGGATTTGCTGCTGATCGAATGGAACAGGAGCTCTCCTATATCCGTAAAAAATGTCCTGCTTACCGCACTCAATCGTTTCGACGGAATCGATGAAACCCTGCTTCTATTCACTCCGGAATTGGAGCAAAAACTTCTTCAGGAAACCAGTACAGAAACGATGGATCGGGCCGTGGATACCTGGATCAAAGGTGCTCTGTTCTTGATGAAGGCGGTTCTGGAGCTCTATACCCAGAAACAGGGGGGCTGTCTCGCCCTGATCAATCACCTGCCTCAAGAGGAAGGAACCGTGCTGCCCCCTCTGGAGAGCGCCCTTCGCGGTGGATTCACGGCTGCCGCCGGGGCGGTGTTTGCCAGCAACAGTCAGCGGAACGTGTTTATCAATGGATTTAAATCTCGCTCGCAAAAAATCGAGGAACTTGCCGACTTCATCTTCGATACGATGAAGAACCGAGGCGCCCGGGTATCGGGTAAATGGTTTCGCTTCCCCCCTCGGCCTGGAATCCTATCCGCATTGAACCCCAAGCAGTAACCTGCTCAACTCGAGTTGTTAAGCCGATTTAAAACGCTTTAGAAGAACATGGAAGAGGCAAAGCGGGTTTGGAAATCCGGTTTTGCCGCCAGCTCGAGGAAGCGACACTTTCTGTAGATCGAGCCGGCTTTCTCCCGGTATACCTTGGACACCAGCGCCAGGGAGGCTCCCCGCAAGGCGGCATTGCCTACGACATCCACCTTCTCGATTTCCACTTCAGGGATCAGACCTATGCGAATCGTCTTGGCGATATCCACACCGGAGCCGAAGTTCCCGGCCAAATGAATCTTCTTCAATGTCTGTACGTCTACTCCGGTTTCTGCCAACAACATATCGATGCCTGTCCGAATTGCCCCCTTTGCCAGCTGCAGTTCTCGAATGTCCTTCTGAGAGATGTAGAGGTTCTCAACAGTGTCCGTTGACAACCTGAACGCCGCTATTTTGTCCAGCTTGAAGAATCGCTTCTTCAGATCCGGATTATCCACCTCTTCAGGATCGGCCAACCTGCCGGTAGAATCGAGCAGGTCCGCCTCGAGCAGCTCGGCCACCGCAGAAATCAATCCGCTGCCGCATAGTCCCTTTACTTTTCCACCACCGACAACCTGGAGATCGATCTGGCCGCTGTCGGCGATCGATATCCCGGTCACCGCGCCATCTAGAGCTCTCATCCCACAGGAGATCTGGGCACCCTCGAAAGCCGGGCCTGCCGCAGTAGAGGTTGTGATCAGCTCTCCCTTTTTGGACAGCACGATTTCGCCGTTGGTCCCGATGTCGATCGAAAGAGAGATCTCCTCCTCGTGCTCCAAATCGAGGGCCAGGATGACCCCCATAGTGTCGGCACCAACGAAAGCGGAAATCAGGGGCAGGGTTTCTACGTGGCCGCAGCTTTGAAATTTCCATCCAAATTCCTCCGGCCGCCGCCGCACCACATCGGCGACCAGCGGAATATAGGGGGCCAAAGTCAGCTGGCGGGGATTCAGCCCATGCAGAATGTGGATCATGATCGAGTTGCCCACCACGGTGCTGCGAACGACCCGCTGTCTCTGTATGCCGTGTTCCTTCAACAACATTTCGGCACAGTCAGCGATCGTCTCCAGCGCAGCCTGACGCACAACTTGAGGATCCTCGTGGAAAGCCTGGGTTCGGGAAATCACATCGGCACCGAAGGCGGACTGGCGGTTCAACATGGTCTTACGGCCGATCCGGCGGCCCGTCTCCAGGTTATGGAGAGACACATCCACCGTAGTGGTACCCAGGTCGATGGCAAAACCATACACGGGCTCGTCGGACGGGGATTTGATGCAGATAAGATGGGAGTCTTCGACGAAGGCATCGACCTCCCATTTGCTCTCCCGCAGTACCCGGGAAAAACCTTCCGATACTTCCGGATTGACCTCCGGCATCGTGGTTTCCTTCCGATCTAGAGCTTCGTGCAGCCGCTCCCAATCGGCCCGCTGGTCTTCAAGGGTCGGCGCCTCCATCCGCAGATGCCTGCGCACGATGACCGGATCCCCGTACAGCAGCCGAGTACCCTCCGCCTTGGCCGGATCCCGCCATACAACCTCTACCTCCTTTTCCTCGGGGATGGTAATGGAACAGTCCCCTTCGACCACTGCCTGACAGGCCAGACGGATTCCCGCATCGACTTCGGCTTGAGACAGAGCCTTTTTCCCCGCTTTCCCACTTTCAGGCGGCGGATCGATGGTAACCTTGCACTGATTGCACAAACCTCTGCCGCCGCATGGAAAATCCACCAACAGTCCCTCTCGAATGAGGAGGTCCCGAATCGGCGTGCCCTCTTCAACATGAATGATCATCCCACCTGGATACACAGTCACCTGTCGCATGGCATGGGATTATAGAAGAAAAGCCGAAACCCGGCAAGGCGGGAGTACGTTCTCTATTTACCCTCTTTCGGCAAAATACCCGGCTGCGTTGACTTCTGCCAAAGAACGGTCTATCTTTCAGAGCATGAAATGGCGAATCCCTTCTATTAAAATAGCCCGGCTGGTGGCGACGGCACTGTTGGCTGCCGCTTTGCTCATCGGCTGCACGATCAAAGAGCAGGTTCAGCTCGAAGCTGACGAATCCGGGAAGGTATCGATGCAGATCCGCCTGGAGCCTGTGTTCGTGGAGTACATCAACGACCTGTCCGCACTGACCGGCGAATCCCTTGACGGTCAGATCTTCAAAGTAGAGGAGATCAAAAAAGAATTCGCCGAGCGAAATGATGTGACCCTGATCCGCATCGACACGCCGGACCCGGCTACCCTCGAGATGGAGCTAAACTTCCGAAGCATCGAGGAAGTGTTCTCCGGCGAACAGGAATTGCAGGAGTCCGGAGTCATTCGCTTCGCAAGGGTCAGCCAGGGCTATTCGGTTCGCTTTCACCTCGACCGGAAGAATTTTTCCTCTATCATGAAGTTCATGCCCGCTCTTCAAAATCCCCTGTTTGAAGGACTGGGGCCGCAGGAAAACGACGACACAACGGAAGAAGAGTATCTGGAGCTCATGGACCTGGCCCTCGGTGACGGGGGCGCGGACAGCGTCCGAGACTCCTACATAGAGACCAAGGTTACGGTGCGGGGAACCCTGGTTTCCCAAACCGGCGGAAAGATCTCCCCGGGAGGTGTAACCTTCACGATTCCCCTGATTCGAGTCCTGCTTCTGGACAAACCTTTGGACTACTCCCTGGTGTTTAAATAAACGATCCAAGACCGACGCGCGTTCAGCTTCCAGGCTCCGAAGCGCAGTACACTCCGCAGAAGACTTCGGTGATCTTCCAGAGAAATGAGGGCAGGCACTCCCAAACCTTTGCCCGGATGTCCGGCGGGACTTCGGTGTAGTAAGCTTCCGCGATGCCGCCTGCGATGCAGGCAAGTGTATCGCTGTCACCTCCAAGGGAGATGGCGTTCCGCACCGTATCCTCATAGGATACGGAATCGAGAAAGGCCACTATTGCTTCCGGAACCGTCTTCTGACAGGAGATCTCGAAGCCGTATGTAGGCCGGATTTGTTCCACGCTTCGCTGGAGGTCGTATCCAAAACGCCTGCCGATCTCTATAACCGATTCCAGATAAGAACGTTTCGAGAGAATGGCCAAGGCTATCGCGACGGTGAGAACCGAATCATCGGTGAAGGTGCAGCGGGAATCGAAAAGGGGAAAATTCTTGTTTCTGATCGGCCGGTGTTCATAAACCGAACCGATAATGTCTCCAGCGATCGCTCCGATCATCTTCTTACCATCCTATTCAAGCTACCGATCCAGCAACGCCGGGAGTTGCGTTTGAGTTCTGCCCGGGTTGTAGCGCCTGCTTCTCTTCGTAGACCCCCCGCTGAAATACTTCCTGGGCCCTACCCGTGATGATCGATGCCTCAAAGGGCGAGCAGTTGGTACCCTCACT
>Ga0307378_10003855_pt1 | contig 21773 bp, 12 predicted proteins | sample UN1MG_FD_202238 | JGI IMG/M metagenome (GOLD analysis project Ga0307378, IMG submission 202238) | Soil microbial communities from Risofladan, Vaasa, Finland - UN-1 | ecosystem: Environmental > Terrestrial > Soil > Coastal area > Acid sulfate soil | place: Finland: Risofladan, Vaasa | collected...
TTCTTCTGGACCGCGTTCGAGCAGGCGGGAAGCTCGATGAACGTGTTCGCCAAGATGAACACCGATCGCACACTCGGGGGCCTGCTGGGAGGCGAGGGTTTCCCCGCCTCGTACTACCAGGCGGCGAATCCCTTCGCGATCCTGGTCTTCGCGCCGGTGTTCGCCTGGCTCTGGGTGTGGCTCAGCCGACTGCGCATGAATCCGCCCACGCCGATGAAATTCTCCCTGGGGCTGTTTCTGTTGGGCCTTGCCTTCCTGGCGATGGTCTTCGGGGCGATGGAGGCCCGCGGCGGCAACCTGGCCGGTCCCCACTGGCTGCTGATTACCTACGTGGTCTATACGTGGGGCGAGCTGTGCCTCTCGCCGGTCGGCCTTTCCATGGTCACGAAGCTGGCCCCCAAGCGGCTCCAGTCGATGATGATGGGGCTGTGGTTCTTCTCCTTCTCCTTGTCGAACCTCCTGGCGGGGCTGGTGGCCCGCTTCTCCACGAAAGTCGCGTCCGGCGAAATCACCTTCGTCTTCGAGGGGCTCGCCGGCTTCTACTTCATGCTGGTCGTGTTCCCCATCGGCGCCGGTTTCCTCATCCTCGCGCTCACGCCGCTTCTGAAGCGAATGATGCACGGCGTGGAGTGATGGAGCAACCGCGCCGACGTGAACCGGCGAATTGAGTACGCTCGTTCAAGTCTTCGTCAGGGTGGCACGTCCCTGAGCGCAGCGAAGGGCATGTTTTGCGAGATCTCCACGCCCTTCGTTCCTCAGGTCGTGCCACCCAATTGGTCACGTTGTTTCTGCGCTGGCCCTTACGGCCCGCCTACTTCGGCGGCGAAGTACTTCGCCGTCAGCGGCTCGCCCGTGGAGCGTCGCACGAACCGGGGCCACGACGCCACGGTGCCCGGCTTGAAGACCTTGGTCTTGAGGAAGTCGCCGAACTCGTTGCGGCCCACGAAGCTCAGCTCCGAGGTCGGGCCCTCGTGGCCGGCAAGCCCGGAGAACACGTGCCTGAGCTGCGCGGCGAACAGCTCGCCGAGCATGTAGTTGTGGTAGTAGACGGGCGCGACGGTGAAGTGGGGCTTGGCCGCCCAATCGGGCAGGTTTCGCTCCGGCGGGCGGTTGAGCTGCTGGAACCGCTCCTTCGTGTCCCACCAGAGCGAGTTCAGCTCGCGGTCCGGGTTTTCGTAGAAGGCCTTCTCGAAGTGGAGCATGACCAGGGTCCACCGGGCGAAGATCAACTGCTCGCGGCGCCGCTGCTCGAGGATCGCCCGGGCGACCTCGTTCACTCGCTCTTGGTCGGCCCCGGCGTAGGCGACCATCCAGGTGGGCGTCTTGGCCAGCGCCCCGAAGAGCATGGCCACGCCCTCGGTGGTGAAGATGTGGGCCGGCTCGCGGAGGTTGTAGGGCAGGCGGGGGTCGATGTAGAGGTCGTAGACCGCGTGGCCCTCCTCGTGGAGTATCGTGTCCATCCACTCGGCGGTCGGCTTGATGTTGCAGAGCGTGCGCACGTCGCCCGACCGGTCGATGTTGATGCAAAACGCGTGCTGGTCCTTGCCTTCGCGCTCGTAGAGGTCGCTCCGCCCGAGGACCTCGTCGATCGGCAGGCCGACGTCGGCGTAGAACGCCCGGGCGATCTCGACGACGTCCTCTTTCGCCTTCTTCTCGTAGAACTCATCCAGGTTGACCGCCTCGGAGGGCGGCGCGGCCTGGAAGAACGGGTTGTCGTAGTGCCAGGGCATCATCTTCTCGGGGGCCACGCCGAAGCGGCGACCCAGCTCGGCGTCCATCGCGGCCTTCATCCGGGTGAAGGGCTCCCGGGTGAGCCGGTCCAGCTCGTCGAAGATGCCGAGAAGCTGCTCGGGGTCGTGCTCCTGGAGGCAGATCCGCATCTGCCAGAAGTTGTCGTATCCCAGCTTCCCGGCCGCCTCGTTGCGCAAGTGGGCCAGCTCGACGAGCTTGGGCGCGACCACGCCCCCGACCTGTTTCAGCGCTTCCCAGATGCGCCGGCGGCGGTCCGAGTCGGTCTCCTTGCGGAGCATTTCCAAGAGATCGTTGTTCGTGTGCTTTTTGCCGTCGAGCTCCGCGCGATAGGTGTTCAGGCCCTGCTCGATCTCGGTCGACAGTTTGACCATCTTCTCCAACAGGTCGGGCGGAAGCTGGTTTCCCTTGTACGCCAGCTCGGCCATCTCGAGGGCCCGGGCGGCCACCGGGGGAAGCTCGCCCTTGACCGCCAGCAGCTCCTGGAGGCGCTGGTACGTGGCCGGGTCGCTGTGGTACTTGCGGAGCGCCAGCGACGCGGCGGCGGCCGCGTCGAAGTCCTCTTTCCTGCCCGAGTTGGCTGCCCGCCACGCGGCCAGGGCGGCCCGGACGTCGAGCGTCTTCACCTCGGCCTGGTAGTTGTTGAGAAACACGATGGCTTCGGCTTTCAAGGCGTTCTGCTCCTCGGGATCGGTAGGCTGGGCTTTCGGCGTGTCACTTGCGCCACGTTCCCCGGCAGCCAGGGCTCGCGAGCCGTCCCCGATACTCACCAGCGCAAGGACCGCAGCAACGAGAATCGTCCTTCCCATCATTCCTCTCCTGGTACGGTTGCCAGTCACGTGCAGGATGCCGTCGCACCCGACGGCGCTGGTACGTGTTGTACCTTGTGGAGCAGAATGCTTCAAGCGGCGAACGCCGAGGACCGTGCCTCCCCGCCGCGCCGGCTCCCCGTTGCCCTCCACTCGCAAGAAAGCGGGCCGCAACCAGCTCATTCACGTCTAAGCGGGACGGATTATGGATTGCACGGTGTATCGGGGTGCCACGGGCATCTTGCCCGTCCACTGGCGAGACGCCAGTGGCACCCGACCGTGCAGGCTTCTCCTTGTTCCGCTTAGCCGAACAGGGCATCGGCATCGCGGGCTCCATGGAGAACGCGCTCGATTCGTACCGTGCCACCTTCGGGACGATAGTAGATGACGTAGCTGCCCACGGGAAACACCCTGAGGCCCTCTGCGAGATGGTCGCGAGAGGCTCCGAGGAGTGGAAAGCGGGCAAGCGTGTTGCACTTGTCTTTGAGCGTCTCGACGAAGGAGACGGCGGCTGCCGGCTTATCGCGCGCAATGTACTCGAGAATGGCGTCGATATCCTCGACGGCCATCGGCGAGAAGACCGGTTCTGTCATGGCGAGCCTTGCCGGGCGAGCTGCTTCGCCTTCTCTTCAAGCCGCCGAAAGACGTCACTTCCTGGAATCGACGGGCCGGAGTCAATGCCCGCCTCAATCGCCCGCTGCAGTTCTCTCCGCCGCTTGAGAAGGCCGACGGCTTCGTCGAGCAGTTCACCACGGTTCTGGTAGGTGCCGGATTCCAGCTCGTGCTGAATGAACTGCTCGTTCTCCGGTGAAATCGTGCTCATCGGACTAACCTTGGGGTCTGCGTGATTGGGCTTCGGTTAGGATAGCACAATCCGACAGGACCGGTCAAAGGGATGGTCTGATCGCTCCGAGACGAACGCCACTTTGCGTCGACCGGAAGTCTCGTCGCGACAAGGAGTTGCGACCAGACGCGAGTGGACGTTCGCCGAGCGGGTCGGAAATACGCGTCGCCGCGTTCCCGCACGCTCCCGCGCTCCAGCGATCACGCCGCCTTCTTGCGATGAGCCAGCGGGTCGCCGGGCGCCGGCGCGATCGAGATCGGCGCTCCGGGCAGCGCGTGGCTGGCCGGGCCGCCGTCAGGGCTTCGCATGGGAATCCGGCTGGTAGGGGCCCCGCTGTGGCGTCGGATCTTGCCGCGCATCAGGTGCCAGCACCAGCCCAGCGGGCCCCGGGAGGTGTACACCAGCCCCCACATCCCGAACATCTGCACGAAGGCATCGGCCAGATGGGCCCGGGCCTTCCGAGAAACGCGCCGGAGGAATCTCCGCCGATGCGTTTGGCCCGGCGCGCGCGGCGTCGTTTCGGCGTCGGCCAGAGGGATCGTGGTCTTGGGACGCACGAGCGCCGCGAGGAATCGCAGCGGGTTGAAGAAGTAGAGGTACGCCGCCAGGAGATTGAGCTGTTTCACCCAGGGACGCGGATGGCGGGACGCGACGACGTGATTCCCGTCGACGATCCGCGGCTCGACCGCGACGCCGTTGACGCTCTCGTACGCAAGCCCCGACGTGTAGGCGTCGTCGTACGATTTCGAGCCGGGCGAGGGGGTGAGCATCGTGACCTGCATGTACACCGCCCCGGCCTTGCGCAGCAGTCTCACCTGATTGAGCAGCCCGGCGTTGCCGCTCGGTGTCCAAAGCGGCTGCGAGTCGTGGTGCATCAGCATGGGGACGGGGAAGATGCCGTTTTCTCGCAGGAGGCGGAACGCTTCGACGGTCTTGTCGGCGCTTTGACCTTTCTTGACCAGCGCGCCGGTCATGTCTTCCACGCCGAGCCACAATGCCCACAGTCCGGCTTTCCGCACCAGGGGGAGATGGTCCTTCATTCTCAGCGCATCGTGGATCGTCGCCTCGGTGCCCCATCGGAGTTTGCAGTGCGGGCGCGAGCCGGCGTCGACCTTTTCTGCCAGCGTCTGGACGATGTCGAGGGTCCGTTTCTCGTCGTTGAAGAAATTGTCGTCCGCTCCGAAGAAGAAACGGATGTCGTATTTGCGGTAGAGCCGTTCCATTTCGTCGCTGATCCGCTCGCCGCTTTTCGTGCGGTACTGCCGTTGGTTGTAGGCGGGGATCGGACAGTAGGGGCAGCCGAACTTGCACCCCAGGGTCAGAACGATCGACGCGATCCGGCAGTGCTTGCGGACCCGGCCCGCATCGAGCGCGCGGGGGCCCAGCGTGGCACGGTCGCTTGGCGGCTCCAGAAGCTCGTACCCCAGCACCGGGTGCGGCGTCTCGTCGAGATCGCCCAGCAGACGCTGGATGCCCGTGTCCACCAGCTCCTCGGCAAGGCCCCGCCCGTCGGTCCGCGCGTAGACCAGGCCGGGCACGTCGTCGAGCGCTCCGGCGTCGCGGGCGCGAAGGAAGGCCGACCGCATCGATTCGTTCGACCCGCGAACCGACAGCAGCACCTCCAGCAGACTCAACAGCACGAACTCCTCGCCGGTGACGGCCACGTCGGCGCCCCACGGGTCCTCGGGGTCCGCGCTGAACACTTCCCACGGCTCGTAGATCACCTTCGGTCCGCCGGCGATGACGAGCGGCCGCCGGGCAGGATCGATTTGGCAGACGTCCCGGAGCAGGGCACGGCACTCGGCGAAGTGCAAGTGCATGCTGGAGACCATGAACAGGTCGGGGATTCTCCCGTCCAGCCGCATCTGCGACGGGCGGAAGCGCCGATTCCACTGCTGGAGGACGATCCGGGTCTTGGGGAACCCGACATCGGCCATCGCCGACCCGATGGCCCGCACTCCGGCGGGGGCCATCCTCGTATCGGCAACGAGAAAGGGGAGCATCCGCGTGCGGTGATCGAACGCGCAAGCGATCACGCTGGTCAGGTCGTGCTGGGGGGCAAGGGTCCGCAGGCGCATGCGAAGCCGGGCCATCTCGCCCGGCCTCAACAGCTCATCGCCCCGATCGCGACGAGGGAGCTCCATCTCCGATCACTCCGAAAAAGGGCGCTGGGGCCGGCTTGGTCACCGCATCTCGTACGTCGGAAATCGGCACCGGGCACGCGGACCGCAGATCGTACCACGTGACGCCGGCGAAGCGAACCGCAGTTGCCGCTTTGCGGGTGGCCAACCGACCCCCCTTCGGGTGGTTGGTGTCCCTACCAAGACCGCAGCAGGCGTTCATCGATCCTGTCCGGTCGCCGCATCTTCTCTAATCGTCAGAATCGTCACAGCTTAATCAGCAAACTTGGGAGAAGGGATGGCCCAAGCCGGGAGACCGCGCGTCAGGACAGCGAGGCCCTCGCCAACCGGATGGTCACGCTAACCTATACGCTGAAAACGACTTGCGCGAATGAGGGAGTGAGGGATGCGCGGGACGGGCCCCGCCTGGACCAGGGCCAACGGCCCCGCCGGGGCTTGGGCCGTCTAGCGGAGATCTCGCGTCTCGGCCAGCTTCCAGGTCTCGCCGCCGTCGGGGGACATCACGAGCGCCCGGCGATCGCCCCGGTGGTCGGTGCGGTAGAACCAGTAGGTGGACCAGTAGTCGTAGGAGAGGAAGAGGCGTCCGAGCCGGTCGATCGTCAGCCGGTGGTAGAAGACGCTGTACTCGGAGAAGGGCGGCACGATCAGCACGCGGGGTTCCTGCCACGGCTCGCCGGGCCGCTTGCGCTGATAGGCGAGCGTGGCGTGGTGGCTGGCGGGGAAGGGCTCGGTTGCGTTCCGCCAGAGCCGGAAGACGAGGTGGAGCGTATCGTCCGGCCCGCAGACCATGCCGATGTACGTCTGGCCCAGCCCTTCGCCGACCGGCTCCGCCTCGGTCCAGCCGCGGCCGGCGTCGTTCGGCTCCAGCGAGCGTGCGTATTGGAAGGGCGCGCCGTGGGTGCCGGCCAGCGCGTGGAGGTAGCCTTGGCTGTCCATCGTGATGCTGGGCGAGTTATGGACGTCGTTGGGCGGCGCCCCGTAGCCGACCAGGGCCGGCTTGCCCAGGGTCCGCGTGCGGCGATCGTACGTCGCCACGTAGGTGGGCACGCCGGGTACCTTCTCTTGCGGATCGGTCGCCTCGGCCCAGACCACGTGGACCCGCCCGTCCCGCGAGACCACCGTGGCGGGAATGCCCGAATGGGCGGCAAGACCGATGCAGAGCTTCGAGATCAGGATCGGCTCGCCGAGCGAGATGTGGCCGTCGACCTTCTCGGGCAGGAACAGCTCCAGGTCGTTGACCTTCCGCCATATCAGCTTCGGGTCTTCAGCGGTGCGGGTGTAGCGCAGCACGGGCGGCGGGCCGTCCGGGACGTTGTGCCCCGAAAACTGCTCGACGTCGAACGCCCGGGGCTGGTTCTCCCGTCCCGGGATCAGGTAGGGTGAAAACGTCTTCCCCCCGTCGGCCGAGTGGAGCAGCGCGACGTGCCGGCCCACGGTGCCCAGGAGATAGACCTCGCCCGCCCGGTCAAAGGCGATCTTGGTCGACGCCCTCCCGAAGGAGCGACCTTTGAACTCGGGATCGGACGACTGGACGGCCGTCTCCAGATCGAACGTGCTCCACTGCCCGTCGCGCAACGTGGCCACGCCCCCGGGGACCCTCACAAACGGGCGGTTCTCCAGGTCGTGGTACATCTGGGTTTCGACCGGGTAGTCGGGCAGGTATCCGAACTGCTCGTTTTCGTGCTCGTAGGGTTTGAGCACGAGCGGCATTTCGAGCGGTTTGGCCGCGGGCGCCTCGCCTGCCTTGACGGTCAGCGTGGAATACGTGGAGAAATCCGGATCCTCCGCCGGCGTCGCCCGGAGATGGCACACCCGCGTCTGGCCCTCCGCCGGCACGGTGTATTGGAGCGTCACCTCCGCGGCCTTCCTGACGCCGACCACCACACGATCGGTGGAGAGCCGGGCCGGCCATGGCCCGTCGGGGAACTCGACCGCCAGTTGGATCGTCTTCTTGCCGTCCGAGTTGTTGTGGACCTGGAAAGGCATTTCGCCCTGCTCGGCCGGCCGGCCGTACACGGTCTTGCGGTAGGGCGTCAGGAGCCACCGGTACGCCTGGAAGGGGAAGAAGGAGGCCGAGTCGGGCGTCCAATAGGGCAGATTGGGATAGAGGTCGCCCGACTCCCAGCGGGTCACGCCGTCGATCTGGACGGTCGCCTGCTGCACCGCCAGGTGCAGGCGCCAGGGGATCGCGTCCCGGTGCACGTCGGCGGGGAACGTGTAGGAGGCCTGGCCCTCGGCGTTGACCGGGAGCGTGTGGACGAGCGAGCCGCCGCCGTCGTAAACGGGCAGGCCGTCGACTCCCTTGGGCACGCCGGTGATCTCCATACCGAACTCGCCCTGGCGGGGCAGAAAGCAGACGTTGCCGGGCCGATCCGCGTTGAGCAGGACGATCGGCTCCTCGCGCCGCTGGTCGCGGTGCCCGCGCGAGGTCTCGATCAGGTAGTGTGGGCAGTTAGTCCGGAAGCCCCAGACGATACAGTCGCCGTACCGGTCCTGCGACACGGTGACGTTCAGCCCGTAGACACCCTTTCGCTCGACCTGCGTTGAGAGCCGTACTCGCTGCGCCGGTCCGAGGCCGCTGCCCTTGGGCTCTCCGTCGTCGGGGATGGTCACGTCCTGAAGCACTCGGCGGTCCGGTCCCACGAGGATCGCCCTCAAGTCGGTCCGTCGACCTCGGGCGTTCCGGTCGCGTTTCTCGACGTCGACGACGAGCTCCCCCGGCTCGGCCAGGAGGTAGACCCCGCCGGTGCCGCCGATGCCCAGCTCGATATCGCTTGAGTCGACAGCGGCAGAGCTTCCCCCTGCGGCCGCTTGCGAAGGAGATGCAGCCGCTCCGATGGGGCAAGAAGACACCAGCAGCACCACGAGCACGAGGAGTGTAGAAGCGAGCGTCCGGTTCATCGCGGTGATCCTTGTTTGCGGGACGAGTTGGTTTCCGCTTACATACCGATTCCGAGTCCACTGGGGAAAGTGGGAGAGGCGTGCGCTCTCTCTGCCCCTTGTCGCGCCACCCACCGGGCTGCTCGATTTCCCTGAACCGCCATTTGCTGATTCCGCTCACTCGTTCTCGACGGGGATTCCCAGCTCTTCCAGCGTGCCGCGCAGCCAATCGAGCGAGGCCTCGATCATCGGTCCGGCCTGGCCTTCGCATTCCATGCTCAAAACGCCGTCGTAGCCCCGGTCGCGCAATAGCTTCAGGCAGCGGCGGATGTTCTCGGCGTTGACGCCCCCGCCGAGCGAGCAGTGGCTGACGGCGATGCCGGTCTCCTCGCCGCGGACCGCCTTGGCCAGCGACTCGCTCACGTCTTTCAGGTGCACGTGGCTCACCTTGTCGACGAACCGCTCCAGGAAGGCGGCCGGGTCCTGCCCGGCGATGTACGTGTTGCCCGTGTCCATGTTCATCCGCAGGTAGGGGCTGTCGACGAACTCGAGCATTCGGGCCATCATGTCGGGCTTGGTCGTGAAGTAGCCGTGCGGCTCGATGTTGATCGTCATCTCGTGCGCCTCGGCGACCTCCATGACCTGCTCGTAGCTGAACTTCATCAGGTCCATCGCCTGCTCGTCTTCGAGGCCCTCGGGCGGCTGCATTCCGTCGGTCGTGTCGACGCGCAGGCAACCGGCGAGCTTGGCCCAGCGGATCGCGTTGAGGATGTAGGGCACGCCGCGGATGGGGCCGTCCTTGCCGCTGAGCGGGTAGGCCGCGTCGACCTGGGAGAACCGGACGCCGTAGCCCTCCATCTTGCGGCGCAGCAGCTCCGGGTCCTCGTACATCGCCACGTGCGGCTGGTAGCCCAGCCCGTGAATCCAGCTCACCCCGTCGATCAGCCCGCACTCGATCAGGTGAACCCCGTGCTCCTGCGCCCAAGCCAGGCACTTCTCGAAGCTCCAATAGGCGGAGTTGAACGCGTCGGTATGAAAGCCGATTTTCATCGTCGGTTCCTCCCAAGGGTGGGTCGGTACGTCGGGATCCATGCACGCGACGAGTATACCGGATGCGGCACGGGAAGTCTCGCAATCCATGCCGAGCTTGGGTAGATTGTCTCTGACGGTCTGCCCTTTGGATGCGACGCAGTATTCGAGAGACCCATCTTCCGGTCCCGTTGTGAACAGAATCGCCGACGAGCAGAAGCGACGGAACGAGCAGAGTCGCGGCATGTGGGATCGCTTTGGCCCACATCGCGACCGGGTGACCCGGTTGCTCGTCGATTCGGCCACGGCAGGCGGGCGTCTCTGCGTGCTGGGGGCGGGCAACTGCAACGACGTGGATCTTGGGGCCCTGCTCGACGAGTTCCGAGAGATCCACCTCGTCGATCTGGACACCGACGCCCTTCGATCCGGTGTCTCGCGTCAGGGCTACGAGGATTCGGCGAGGGTGTTCCTCCACGGAGACGTCGACGTCACCTGCATCGCCGATCGCCTGGGGAGCTGGACACCGGAGCACCCGCCCGAGAGCCGCGAGCTGGACGCGTGCCTCGAGCTTGCGGCGACGCATCCTCCGTTGGATCTGGCCGGCCCGTTCGACACGGTCTGCTCGGCGTGCCTGTTGACCCAACTGCTCGACTCGATCGTGATGGCGCTCGGCCAGCGGCACCCGCGCTGCCTGGAATTGGCGTTGCGAGTGCGAGCGCAGCACCTTCGCTTGCTCGTGGAACTGCTGCGGCCGGGCGGAACCGGCGTGCTGGTCATGGAGATCGTCTCCTCGGCGACGTTCCCCGACCTGCCCAAAATCCCCGAATCGCGTCTCGTGGAAACGGCCACCCGGCTCATCAACGAGCGGAACTTTTTCACGGGCATGAACCCGCTCGTGATCCATGCGTCGTTCCACTCGGACCCTCAGTTGGCTCCCTGGGTGGAAACCGCCGAGATCACGAGCCCCTGGCTGTGGGACCTCGGCCCCCGCGTTTACCTCGTTTGTGCCGTCGTGGTGCGGCGGAAGCTGGGGGAGAGCTGACGCTTCCACGGGCCTGAGAAACGCGTCTCGAAGGTTCCCTGCGTCCGCAAGCCCGGCCGGCGGCACGCGACTTGAAGGACCGCTGCGGGGCGACGATAATGCAGCCGTCGCGAACCGACCGTTCCCGCCGGAAGACAGGACCGAGGCCAGCCATGCACCGAGCCGACGAAGACCGACTTCCCGCCCGCGGCGCAGCACGAAGCTCGCGCCGCGCCTTCCTGGAGATCTCCTCCGCCGCCGCGCTCTCGGTAGCGGGTGATCTCTTGACCCGGGCCGGACGCGCCTATCCGAGTGAAGCCGGAAAGACGATCCGCCTGGGCGTCGTCGGCGGGGGCTTCGGGGCCGGGTTCTCCTGGCACGAGCACCCGAACTGCGTGGTCACCGGCGTCACCGACCTGCGGCCCGACCGCCGGGAGCGGCTCCGCCAGCGCTACGCCTGCGACAAGGTCTACGATTCGCTGGAGATCATGATCCGCGAGGCGAAGGATATCGACGCGGTGGCTGTTTTCTCCGGCGCCCCCGATCACGCCCGGCACGCGAAGATGTGCATGGACCGCGGCTGGCACGTGGTGACGGCCGTCCCCGCCTGCATGTCGCTCGAAGAGGCCGCGATGCTCAATGACCTCAAGGAGAAGACCGGACTGCGGTACATGATGGCCGAAACGAGCTGGTATCGCCCGGAGTGCATCTTCGCGCGAAACCTCTACCGGGCCGGCGGGTTCGGCGACCTGTTCTACACCGAGTGCGAGTACTACCACGACCTGGTCCAGTATTACTACCACGAGAGCGACCTGCGCCGGCCGCGGACCGACCAGATGGCCACCTTCGGCAACCCGGACGGCACGCGGTCGTGGCGATGGGGCTATGCGCCCATGCTCTACCCGACGCACTCGCTGGGCTACCTCGTCGGCGTCACCGGCGAGCGGGTCCGCAAGGTTTCCTGCCTGGGATGGGCCGGCAATAAGCCCGAGCTCAGCGACCACCCTTCCCGCACCGACAACGCCTACTCCAACCCCTTCTGGAACCAGGCCTCGCTGATGCTGACCGACCGCGGGCACGCGTGTCGCTGCAACGTCTTCTACGTGTGCAACGCCGGGGGCGAGCGGGCGCAGTGGTTCGGCGACCGGGCGTCGCTCTACATGCCCAACGGCGGCGTGCACGGGGCGGTCGAGCACGATCGCGGCAAGGGGGCCCGGCCGGTCGCGGTTCCGCCGTACTGGAAGTCGGACATGCTCCCTGAGCCGATGCGCCACGAGTCGGGCCACGGCAGCTCGCACGTGCTGATCTCTGCCGAGTTCATCAACGCGCTGGTCGAAGACCGCGAGCCGGAGATCGACCTCTACGCGTCGCTGGCGATGACGGTCCCCGGCATCATCGCCCAGCAGTCGTCGCTGCAGGATGGAAAACAACTGCCCGTGCCGCAGTTCGACCCGGCGGGGTGAACGAGCCAAGCATGCGTCGAGGTGTGAGAGAGCGCACGACGGGCTACGCCCCAATCTTCGCCCATTGCCGGTCGAGCCGCTTCGCCGAGACGGGGATCGACGTGCCTAGCTCCTGGGCGAAGAGCGAAACGCGGTATTCTTCGAGCATCCATCGGTATTCGACCAGCTCCGGGTCGCGCGCGAGTGCCGGGCCGTGGGCGTCGGCCCGTTGGCGAAACGCTTCGAGGCGAGCGGTGATCTCTTCGCAGCGCTGGCGATCGCGGGCGAGCGACCCGGCGCGGAGCTTGTCGAACCGGAGCCGGACCGCCCGGAAGTAGCGAGGGTAGTGCCGGAGCCACTCCCAGGGCGTGGCGGTGAGGAAATCGGGGCCGACCAGCGCGTCGAGCTGGGACTGCGCGTCGGCCACGGCGTACCCGAAGAGCGAGGCCGTCTCTTGCTCCACGGCAAGCCGGGCCTCGTGGTGCTCTTCCAAGAGCGGGGAGACGAGCTGCGCCACGTCCTGCACGGCGGGCACAATCCGCTTCCGACCCGCCGCGAGCGACTCCTCGAACGCGGCCCTGCTGCGCGGCATGGGCTGGTCGGCGACGAACGCCCGATCGGCCACTAGCTCGGCGAGCTGGCGCTTGAGGTCGAAGCCGGCGATCGACGCGGCGTAGAGCGACGTCTTCTCCAGCTCGGGAAGCCACTCGACCTGGCGCCGCAGCTCGCCCCTCGTCGCCAGGAACGAGAGACGCCGCAACCCGCTGCGGGTTTCGTCCAGGGCGCGATCGGCCGTTTCGACCAGCCGGAGCGAGACCGAGTCGCCGCGGTCCACCAGCGCCGGGAACCCTCGCAGGGGAACCCCGTCCCGAGAGACTTCCACCGTTTCGGGCAGCTCGCCGAAGTCCCACTTCACCAGCCCGTCGCGGGTCCACTGCGGGTCGTCGAGTCGGGCGAAGCGGTCGGAGATCGTCGCGCCCAGCTCGTGCTGAACGGCGGCGAGGTCCCGGCCTTGGGCCAGCGACTGGCCGTCGGCCGCCTCGACGCGGACGTTCATCCGCAGCTCGTCGGGGAGCTTGTCCTGCTGAAACGATTGGGCGGTGATCGGTTCGCCCGCGATGCGGCTCAGCACCGCGGCCACCCGTTCCAGCAAGCGCCCCTCGCCGAAGCGGATCTCCGGCAGCACCTTTCGCGCGGTATCCGGGGCCGGGACCAGCCTTCGCCGGACGGATTTGGGAAGCGACTTGATGAGGGCGACGATCTTCGGCTCCAACAGGCCGGGCACGAGCCAGTCGAGGTGGCGAGGCTCGAGCCCGCCCACCATATCCACCGGAACGTGCAGCGTCAGCCCGTCGTCGTCGGAGCCGGGCTCGTAGCGGTACTCCAGGGCGAGCTCCGCCTGGCCGACCGAGAGCGCGTCGGGGAACCGGCCGAGCGTCGCCTCGTCGACCGGGTCGCGGATCACGTCGCCCTGCGTCATCGAGAGCACGTGCGGGTCGTGCTGCCGTGCCTCTTCGAGCCACGTGCTCAGCCGGGCGGCGTCGTACACGTCGTCGGGAATCCGCTCGTCGTAGAACTCGTACCGCGACCATTCGCCCAGGATCAGGTCGTTTCGGCGCAGCTTGGCCTGGAGCCGCTCCATCTGGTCGAGAAGCTCCCGGTTGTGACGCAGGAACTCGGCCGGCGTATCGAGCTGCGCTTCGACCAGGCCGTGCTGGATGAACAGCTCCCGGGCGTGCTTGGGATTGACGGGCCCATAGGCAACGCGGCGGCGGGGCACCACCGTCAGCCCGAACAGGCTCACCTTCTCAAACGCGATCGTCGACCCGCTCGCCCGATCCCAGTGCGGCTCGCTGTACGACCGCTTGACCAGGTGCTCGGCGGCGGGCTCGATCCAGCGGGGGTCGATCCGGGCGCAGGTGCGGAGGTAGCGCTTGGTCGTCTCGACGACCTCGGCGGCCATGACCCAGCCGGGCCGCGCCTCGAACAGGGCCGAGCCGGGCCAGAGGTAGGCCGTGCTTCCGCCGGCAACCGTGTACTCATACGTGCCGGTTCGCAGCGCGACGCTGGATAGCAGCCCGGCGAGGATCGCGCGGTGCACGGCGTCGTAGTCGTCCCGACGGCGCGAGGACCTCAGACCGGTTTCTTCAGCCAACTGGAGCAGTTGGCGGTGGACGTCGAGCCACTCCCGCATCCGGTTGTGGGAGAGGAAGCTCTGCCGGCACGCCTTCTGGAGCTGGCTGCGAGAGAGCGTCTCCTTGAGATGGTGATAGAAGTCCCACAGCTTGAGGTAGACGAAGAAATCGGACGGGCCCTCGGTGAACCGGGCGTGGGCCTCGTCGGCGGCCCCCTGCTTCTCCAGGGGCCGCTCGCGGGGATCGCGGACTTCCAGCGCCGCGGCGATCACGAGCACCTCGGCCAGGCAGCCTTCCTCGTCGGCCGCCAGGATCATCCGGCCGATGCGGGGGTCGACGGGCATGCGGGCGAGTCGGCGGCCGGTCTCGGTGAGCCGGCGCTTCTCGTCCATGGCTTGGAGTTCGACGAGCGTGCCGTAGCCGTCGCGAATCGCGGCGGGCTTGGGCGGGTCGAGGAAGGGGAACGTCTCGATGGTCCCCAGCCGGAGCGCCGTCGTCTGGAGGATCACCGCGGCCAGGTTGCTGCGAAGGATCTCCGGCGGGGTGAAGCGATCGCGGGCGTCGTAGTCCTCCTCGGCGTAGAGCCGAATGCACACGCCGGGCCCGATCCGCCCGCAACGCCCGGCCCGCTGATCGGCCGATGCCTGCGAAATCGCCTCGATCGGGAGGCGCTGCGTCTTCGACCGCGGCGAGTAGCGGCTGATCCGCGCGGTTCCGGGATCGATGACGTAGCGGATGCCGGGCACGGTGAGCGACGACTCGGCGACGTTCGTGGCGATCACGATCCGCCGGCGCCGATGCGGCTCGAACACCCGCTGCTGCTCCTTGGCCGTGAGCCGGGCGTAAAGCGGCAGGATCTCCACGGGCCGGCCCGCCCGGGCGTCCGAGAGCAGCCGGCCGCGGAGCGCTTTGGCCGTATCGTGGATGTGTCGCTCGGTGGGCATGAAGATGAGGACGTCGCCGCTTGGGTCGATCGAGGTCAGCTCGTCCACCGCGTCCAACACCGCGCGTTCCAGGTCGGGCTCGCCGCCGTCGTCCTCGTCGTCCGGCTCCATCGGGCGATAGCACAGCTCGACCGGGTAGTTGCGGCCCGACACCTCGACGACCGGCGCCGGGCCCCGCGACGTGCGAAAGTGCCGGCTGAAGCGGACCGAGTCGATCGTGGCCGACGTGATCACCAGCTTCAGCTCCCGCCGCTTCGCCAACAGGCGCTTGAGGTAGCCGAGCAGGAAGTCGACGTTCAGCGATCGCTCGTGGGCCTCGTCCAGGATGATCGTGTCGTACTGGTCGAGGAACCGGTCGCCCTGGGTCTCGGCCAGCAGCATTCCGTCGGTCATCAGCTTGACGTAGGTCTGCGGGCTGGTGACGTCGGTGAAGCGGACCTTGAAGCCCACCTCGCGTCCCAGCGGGCAGCCGAGCTCCTGGGCGAGTCGGGTGGCGATCGAACGGGCGGCGATCCGTCGCGGCTGCGTGTGGCCGATCATCCCCTCGATCCCCCGGCCGATCGCCAGACAGATCTTGGGCAGTTGCGTCGACTTGCCCGATCCGGTCTCGCCGGAAACGACCACGACTTGATGCGTTCGGATCGCGTCGCCGATCTCCTCCCGCTTCTGGAGGATCGGCAGCTCCTGGTCGAAGCGGGCGCCGGGCACGCCCGCCTCCCGCACGCGGCGCCGCTCGAGCGACCGGCTGAGCGCGTCGACGAGCCCGTCGAGCTCCCGGTCGATCGGCTTTCCGGCCTCCCGGAGCTTGCGAATCGTGCCAAGTCGCCGGCGCAGACGATAGCGATCGGCCAGCATGGCGCGGGAGATTCGGGATTCCAGTTCCGCGAAGTCGATCATCCGAACGCGCCGTCTCGATGCCGTAGTCCCGCCTGCCTATCTCGGAATCGCGCCGCTGGAGCCGACCGTCGACCATCATACCATTGGACCGACGGCAGGGCAGCCCGCTCCTCGGGAAAGGCGTGGAGAGGGAATCGGGCCCGGGATCGGTTCGCGGACATCCTCGGGCGAGAGTCCGGCCGGGTGCCCGTTTGTTGCAGGTCCCCGCGAGGCACCTATAATGGCACGCCGGTATGGTTCCCGGCGGCACGATCGTCGGATTTGACTGGCAGATGAGCTCACGACGGGACTGGACATGCTGAGACTCGCGCTGGCCTTTGGCTTGGTCTTGACGTACTGCTTTGCGATCTCTTGCTCGGCCCATGGCGAGGACTGGCCGGGATGGCGCGGGCCGCGGGGCGACGGCACGAGCCTGGAGACGAACGTGCCGCTCGGCTGGGACGGCCCGACGGGGGAGAACGTCCTCTGGAAGGTCGAGGTGCCCGGCGCGGGCCATGCGTCGCCGATCGTCTGGGGCGACCACGTCTTTCTGGTCTCCTGCCTCGAAGAAAGCGAGGAGCGGATCCTGGTCTCGTTCGACGGCCGTTCGGGCGCGAGGCAATGGCAGCGGACCGTGCTCCGGGCACCCCTGGAGACGAGAAACCGCCTGAACAGCTTCGCGTCGAGCACGCCCGCCACCGACGGGGAGCTGGTCTACGTCACGTTTCTCGAGGTGGACGGAAGCACCGTCGAAGCGCGCAACGTCTCCAAGCCCCGGCCGGTGACCCTGGGCCGAATGGTCGTGGCGGCGTACGATTTCCAGGGCGATCGGCGGTGGATCGTCAGGCCGGGCGAGTTCGCCAGCGCGCACGGCTACTGTAGCAGCCCCGTACTCTACGACGACCTGGTGATCATCAACGGCGATCACGACGGCGATTCGTACGTCGTCGCGCTCAGGAAGGCGACGGGCGAGATGGTCTGGAAGAGGCCCCGCGAACACAAGACCCGCAGCTACGTGCCCCCGATCATCCGCGAGATCGACGGGCGCACGCAGATGGTTTTCTCCGGGAGCCGGTGCATCGTTAGCCTCGATCCCCGGGACGGCTCGCGCCACTGGAAGATCGACGGCCCGACCGAGCAGTTCGTCGCCTCGATGGTCTACGACGGCAAGCGGTTCTATATGACCGCCGGCTTTCCCACCTATCACGTGATGGGGATTCGACCGGACGGTGAGGGAAACGTCACGGAGACGCACGTCGCCTGGCACGTGACAAACGCCAGGTGCTACGTGCCGTCGCCCGTCGTGCTGGACGGGTATTTGCTCGTCGCCGACGATCGCGGCACGGCCAACTGCTTTCGAGCGGACACGGGCGAGCGGCTGTGGCAGGAGCGGCTGGGGAAGCACTACAGCACGTCGCTGGTGACGGCCAAGGGGTTGGCCTTCTTTCTGGCGGACGACGGCGTGATGAAGATCGTCCGGCCGGGCCCAAAGCTCGAGGTCGTGGCGGAGAACGAGCTGGGCGAGGACTGCCGTGCGTCCCCGGCCATCTCCGGCGGCCGGATCTTCCTCCGCGGGGAGGGGAACCTCTACTGCATCGGGTCGACGGAGTCAGTCGGCCAGTGACTTGGGGCACGGAACTCGCGTTGCGCCGAACGATCCGAGTCTGCTTCCCAGTTGCCAAGCCGCTTGCGGCTTCGCATTCTGGCTTCGCGACTCCCCAGCTACCACCCCTGATCGAGCATCAACTCCACGATCCGCTCGGCGGCGCGGCCGTCGCCGTAGGGGCTTTGGTCGATCCGGCAGGCGGCGTATTGGGCCGGGTCGGTCAGCAGGGCGGTGGCCGTCTCGACGATCCTCTCCACCGACGTGCCCACCAGCAGCGCAGCCCCGGCGTCGACCAGCTCGGGTCGGTCGGTCTGGTCGCGCATCACCAGCACCGGCTTCCCCAGCGACGGCGCTTCTTCCTGCACGCCGCCCGAGTCGGTCAGAATCAGCACCGACCGGTCCATCAGCCAGACGAACTCGGGATACGCCGGCGGATCGATCAGGTGGACGTTCTCCGCGCCGGCCAGCGCGCGGCGGACCGGCTCCCGGACGTTCGGGTTGAGGTGAACCGGGTAGACGAGTTGGTGGTCGGGAAACCGTTCGGCCAGCGAGCGAATCGCCCGACAGATCCGCTCGAGGCCGGGCCCGAAGCTCTCGCGGCGATGGGCGGTGACGAGCACCAGGGGAGCATCGCCCAGGGTGGCGTGTTTCCGCTGCCAGCGCCCGGGGTCGGCACGCTCGCGGCGGACCGTCTCCAAGAGGGCGTCGATCACCGTGTTGCCGGTCACGTGAATCCGCTCCGGCGGCACGCCTTCGGCCGCCAGGGTCTCCGCCGCCCGGCGTGTGGGCGCACAACAGAGCGCGGCCCCCAGATCGGCGATCCGCCGGTTCAGCTCCTCGGGCCAGGGGGCCGATAGATCGCCCGTCCTGAGCCCCGCCTCCACGTGAACGAAGGGCGTGCGGCGATAGAAGGCGGCCAGCGACGCCGCCATCACCGTAGTCGTGTCGCCCTGGGCCACCACGCAATCAGGCCGACGGGCGACGATCGTCTCGTCGATCCCCTCGACGCAGCGGGCGGTGAGCCGAGCGAGCGATTGGTCGGCCGTCATCAGGTCGAGCCGGACGTCGGCCTCAATGCCGAAATACTCGGTCACCTGGGCCAACAGCTCGCGGTGCTGGCCGGTCAGGCAGACGATCGGCTCCACGCGGCCATGACCCCGGCACGCCGCGACGACCGGGGCCATCTTGATCGCTTCGGGCCGCGTGCCGAAGATCACGAGGGGGCGCAGTCTGCTCAAAGGGCGTACCTCACACGCGTCCGTGGTGGAAGCGACGCCGCGGGCTCTTGTTGGAGAGCCTAGGGGGTTGCCGGCACGCCCGCTCGGTCGTCGTCGGGGGCCATCAGGCGTCGGAGCACGTTGTACTCGATGTCGTCGAAGAGGATGTCCTGATGGAGGTCACAGTAGGTGACGACGACGCCGTCGGGGTGGAAGCCGGAAGGCCGGGCGTACTGGATGTCCGGGTTCGTGAGGTTTACGTCGGCGTCCTTGCACTGGTTGATCGGCATGCACTCCGGAACGGGTGATTGCTGGGACCAGACGAACCCCACGTTGGTGACCGAGTTGTCCGGGGTCCCTGCCCCCCCCCACCCCACCCAGGTAGGCGGGGTGGTCGACGTATCGAGCTGCGGCGCCCACTGCGTCGCCTGGATGTTCTCGGACAACATGAGCGTTTGCGGGGCACCGTCGGGGATCTTGTCGGTGGTCATCGTCATCACGGGGATCGTCGGATCGCGCCCGCTTCGATCGAAGAACACGCCGTGCGCGGGCCCTTCGTTCCGCGGGGTTCCCTGAAACACCGTCTGCGTCCCGTCCTGAATCCCGCAGTTGGCCACGTAGTTCAAGGGGGCATCGTGGGTTGGCTTGACGGCGGGGCACTGGAACTGGGGGATGCGGGGCATGAACCTCGTCCGCTTCTGGTCGTACGAAAGAGTCCCCTCCCGCCTCCGCCATTCCTTCCACAGCTCGCCCTGCTCCAGGTAGTCCAAAAGCATCACTGCCCAGCTCAGGTTCCTCGCGCTGGGGTCCGGCGTTCCGACGGCCACGAAGGGGACGGTTGGGAAACTGTTGATGTAGCCGGGCAGGCGGTCCTTGGCGTTCTCAAAATTGGCAAGGGCCTGGCCGAGCTGGCGCTGGTTGTTCGTGCACTGGGTCCGCCGGGCCATTGCGCGGGCCGCGTTCACGGCCGGCAGCAGCAGGCCGATCAGCACGCCGATAATCACCACCACCACCAACAACTCCACCAGCGTGAATCCGAAGCGACGTCGATCGGCCATTTTTTCGACCCTTTCTATTGGCGCATCCCTCTCGATTTCGGCCGGCGCTCGCAGAGCTTCACCCACACCTTCAGCACGGCCAAGCCGCCGCGAGCAGCCACCCCCTCGTCCCGATCCGGACGGACCGGTTCGCCTGTCGGAAGGACCTACGGAAAGGAAGAGGAGTTCCACCCCCCAACCCGTGCCCTCATGCCTATTCTCCCAAAAAACTCCCAAAAACGCCAGTCATTATCACGGCAGAGGCCAGCCAGGGCGTCAAAAAAGCGGGCGAACCGGCCCGATCCGTCTGGGGAGAGCTACCCTTCGTTCGGTGCAGGCTTGCCCCGGACCCCTCAGAGGGAGGGTCGGGGGGTGTAGGGGGCATGGCGAGGGGGCTTTGGCGCGGTCGGGCGAAGCCGCAAGCGGCTGCGCCCGCCTCTGCCGGCCGACTGCTGGCTCCTGCCGTCTTGCCGCCATGCCGTACCTACAGCGCGTTTTTCTCGGCGATCATCTTTTGGACTTCGCCCACGTACGCCCCGATGGCCTTGAGAACCTCGCCGGGGATGACGACGTCGGTCTGCACCTCGTCGGCCGAGATCGTGGTGGCCATGCCGACCGGGGGGGTCTCGGGGAAATCGGGCAAGACGATCTTGCCTTCCTCGATGGACGCGAACAGGGAGATCGACTGGTTGACGAATGCGACCGTGCCTTTCGGGCTCCAGTAGCCGACAAGCGGGGCGCCGGACGGGAGCAGGGCGGCCGTGGCGGCGATGCCCTCGTCGGCGGCAAGCGCAGCCCGGGGCCGCTTCGCCGCTTTCAGGCAACGTTTTAGCGCGCGTCGGCCCGTATAGGCGGCCACCACCGTGTGCTCGTCCGCGGCCGCCAGGAAGATCCGGATCTTTCCGCCGGGACCGAAAAGCCCTTCCATGAGCTTGGGCAGGTTCGGCTCGGCCTCCATCCCGGGCAGGCTGGGGAAGTTCATCTCGACCTTCAAGCCGGGCGTGCCCTCCAGGTCGATCTTGGTGACCTTCATCTCGGACATCAGCGAGCTTTTGGCGTCCTGCAAGATCTCGTTCATCGCCTTGATCTGCTTCTGGTAGGCGTCCAGGTAGGCGTGGGCGTCGTCCATCTGCATGCTGAACACCATGTTGCTGTAGAGCGGGTCGCCGGGCTTGCCTACCCCGATCATGAACGACATCCCGCGCATCCCTTCCAAGCTCTCCCGCGAAAGCTCCATGATCTGGTCGGCCTGCTCGTCGGTCACGCCGTACAGATTGGGCATCGACTTCATCATGTTGACGGAGAACTGCATCAGGGCCTCCGATGCTCCCTCGGGGAGGACGCCGCCAAAGGCGACCACGAACGGCCCGGCCGGAAGGCCCGCCAGCAAGCCCTGCGGGGCCGACTCGGACCGGCCGCTCCCGCTCAACTTACCACCCGAGCGGAATCGCACCCGTTCGGAGATCCGCACCAGCCCGCCATCGCCGATCTGCCCGCCGACGGCCACGGCGGTGACCTGCTCTTTGGCCAAGTCGAACAACTGCTGGTAGACCTTGAGCCCTTCGACGGCCGGGTTGCCCTCGCCGGCGGCCGCCTCCATGCCCGCCCGGGCCACTTCGAGCCCCTGTTGACCCTTCGCGCAGGCGAGCCGGACGCCGGGCTCCGTCAGCACGCCCACGACGTCGTGCTCGGCCATCCACGGGCGCAAGCCGGCCAGGTCGTCGGCGACGTGCTTCTTGGCGTCCAGCGTCTTCTGGAGGGCTTCTCGGTGCGAGGGCTCCGTGGCGACGGCATACGCGCCCAGCTTGGCCACCAGGGCCTTGCCCTGGGAACCCTCGACCCGGACGATCGGGGCGGCAGGATCGTCGGGCTTAAACGGCTCGATCAGCTTCCCGAAATCCTTAACGGGCAGGAACACGAGCACGGCCGGCTCGGAATCGGCCTCCGCTCCGGGCATGGCCACGACGGCGGCGGTGCCGCTCTCGTCGAGGCCGCTCTCGATCCGGCTTTTCGCCTTGAACTGGGCCAGGAAGCTGAAGGGCG
>Ga0307378_10003856_pt1 | contig 21771 bp, 18 predicted proteins | sample UN1MG_FD_202238 | JGI IMG/M metagenome (GOLD analysis project Ga0307378, IMG submission 202238) | Soil microbial communities from Risofladan, Vaasa, Finland - UN-1 | ecosystem: Environmental > Terrestrial > Soil > Coastal area > Acid sulfate soil | place: Finland: Risofladan, Vaasa | collected...
AATTATATTCATTCGCTGATGCAAAGAAAATAGAACCTGTAGAAGATTTTCAAAAAATAAATAAGAATATAGGAATGGGCTCAAATTTTGAACGATTGACAGGAGAATTTCTAGATAGAGTTTATTTGCCAATAACAATAGTTCAAGCTGCTAAAGCGAAAATCAAGAAGGATAATCATCAACTTGCAGAGGAATATCAGTATTACTTAATTACACCATTCCCAGCAAATGAAAAGGACCTGCTCAATAATTTCTTAGAGATGGAAATAAGACCTAATGAATTAACAGAACTAATGGAACTTACAAGAGTAATAATGAAAATTTAAAATGAAAAAAATTTTAATAATAAATTTAACACCTTATTTAAATTTTCCACCAATAATTTCCTCTAAATTTTTTACCTTGCTTAACACACTCTACTTTACCATCTTGCATTAAATCATCGAGAATTCTTCTTATTTTGTTATATAAGGTTTTGTCTTTCTCATTCCATCCAGAAAAATTGTCATTTATATTAACTTCTTTAGTTCCAAATAATTGAATCATTAAACCATAAATCGTGAAAGCTAATAATGGTTTATTCATCATATGTAAAATGACTTTTGATTTAATATATGCATCCTCATCTATTTACTCTAAAGAAGTTTCTTGTGTTATTCATTGTTTGCTCATAATATATTACCTTGAATTACAAAAAATGTTCAATTAGATAGATAAAAAAATACTAAATAACTTATAATTTATTATGTACGAAAAGATTATTGAGGATTTAGTGGTAGAAGTAAGAAATCAAAAGAATCACCAAGATTTCTTATTAAGGGATTTATTCTATGTGGCAAAGAAATTTACAATAAGCAGTGTTTTTAGAACTTTAATTCCAAGTAAAACAGAAGGAATTTACGCTTTTGTTGAAGAAAATATCCAAACTACAGGAAAATTAGATTATATTATTAGATATTTAGGGAGATCAAAAGACATTAGGATTAGATTACTTAAGCATGAAAAGGATATTAATGCTAGAATAGATGATATTTTAGCAGGTAAAGAAATTAAAGGGAAAAATAGGAAATATCTAGAATTTGCTAAGAAGTTACTTGAAAATCCTAAAAGCTATGCAATTTATATTTGGCGTTGGAAACATCCACGACCAATACATGAAAATATATTTAATGGAAAAGAAATAGGGATAATTGATGCAGAAGGTATAATTGGGGGTATTCTAGGTGAAGTTTATGGTAATCAATGTTATAACAGTGAATTTATTTCCACAAGTATTTGGGCATTGAAGGAACCAAATGAAAATTTCATGAATCGTTCTCAAAAGATAGAGAAGAATAAGACCATTTCTAGTGATATTATATTAAAGAAATGGATGAGATGGTGTGATAAGTACATAACGAAGAGGGAAATACCACTATTTGATTTTGATGAGATAAATAATCAATTAAATACAACAAAAAGAAAAAACGGTGATATTATATTGATAAGAAATTCTAAAATGGAAATGATTTTAGAAGATGAGATTTTAAAAATATATAATTCATATACCAATAAGAAACAAGATTATGGTTATGATGGTTTGATATATCTAATGTATACATATCCAAAATATCTTAACGAATTTAATTTAAAAGTAAATAATGAAAAAGAAATAATTCCAATATATTTTGGAAAAACTGAAACCATAGGTGTAAATGGTAAATATTCAGAAAATATAAAAGGAGTTCATAATGGTTCAAATAAATCAAAATATGCTCGTTGGGGAGATAATAGTGCCTATCATATAGGGGATTTATCAGACGTACTTTATGAAAATGAAAAATCAGAAAATTCTAATAAATATCTGAAATGGGCTGAATTTTTGTTTAAGAAAAGAGTGATGAGGGGCAAAGATAAAGTTATACTAAAATTTCCTATTTTTTTCTGGGCAAAAGCTTGGCATAAAGATGATGAAGGATTAATACTCAATTTACCATGTTCAACATGTTTTTTAGAAAGACAATTAATTGCTATTTCTAACATCTTATTCCCTGAAATTATACTAAATGAAAATTAAAATATATCAATCTTTTAAAACATTAAGTAACTCACAATTCTCTTGACAGTTAGTTAGATAACCACAATAAGTCATTAATACTGGGCAATATTTATCATGGTTATTTACACAGAGCTTTTTGAAATTGGTTTTTTTACTTAATAATTCATTAAATAAACAAATATCACAATTGTTCTCTTCACACATTCTATTGATAAAACTAAATGTGAAATCAAATTGTTCTGGATAACCAATTTTAATTTTTTCTTTTTTGTAAATCTCCCTGAGTATTATTGAAAAATTTTCAGATTCAAGATATTTGGAATATTTTGTATCTTCAAGTAAACATTTCCAAAAAATAGGTTTATTATTCCAAACATCTCCAGGTAATTCTAATTGTGATATTGTATCAATTGTGTTAATTAGGGAAAATTGGCTAAAACCATTATTCTTCAAGATATCTAGAAAAATATCATTTAATTCAGGCCATTTCAGATGATCACGTAAAATACACCAAATTCTTTTCTTACCTTTTATCTTGTTTTCAACGAATATTTCAAATTCATCCTCAAATAACTCATTATCCATTAGTATATGTCGAACTTTTTTTGTTCTTTTTTTGCATTCCTTAATAAAATTCGAAAAATCCATAATATCTTTTGAATCTGGTTGTCCAATATCATAAAATGATAACAGGTAATAAAAAAAGGCAACTCTAGCAAGATTAATTGAATTATCAGAAATTGACTTTTCGTAGGATTGTTTTAAATAAAAGCCAAAAGTATAATCCAAAGATTCAAGTAACATATAAGTATAAATAATTGATTTAAAATCAGAAGGTAAGTACATGGATTTAAACAATACATTACCATTGATAGGAAAATTGTAATTTTTTACCAATAAATTGTCTTCATTTAATAGGGAAAAAGATTTGAATGTGTATTTTAAATTTTTATTCTTGTCATCAACAACAACAAAACTTTGGTTTTTATTTGGATTTAATAATAAATTAAAATTAGTGAAATTAATTTTATCGGCCATCTCTGAAAAAACATACCCTCCTATATACCAAATTCTCTTGTAATCCATACGTCTATTTGTAATATAACAAAACCAATGTGTTAATAACATAACTTCATTTGAAAGGTTTTTTTGATAAAAATTAATGCCAAGATCATTATCAAATCCTTGATTTGATTTATCCCTTTCCCATCTAACCTTATCAATAAAATTAGCTATTTGAAAATATTTTCTAATCATCCTATTCATTTCCATTCTATTCTAAAATTGTCATTATTTGTAAAGCTTTTGATTAGTATATACTGATATATTTGGATAAAAGAAATTATATGAGTAATAATCCAAAATCTATAAAATACTATGTTTATTTTAGACTAGACTAAATTATAGTATAAAGTATGATTTTAGTGTAATCAGAGATTAACCATATTCTACCACACTTCTAAATAAATCAGTAAATAATATTAGTTAATGCTTTTTTCAAACAATGTTAAATAAAAAATTAGAAATAATCCATTTCAGAAAAAACAATAGAATTATAATAACTTATTTTTAATTAATATTGTATGTCAGAAAAAGATTTTGCCTCTCTTATTAATAATTTATTAATACTTAAAAAGAAAGGGTTCATTAAATCATTAAGGAATCATTCAACAGGTATTGGATATACTTTAGAAACGAATTTAGGTATAAAAGAAAATCGCTTGTCAAATTCGGATTGGGGAGAAATTGAATTAAAAGCTATGAGAAAGAATTCTAATAGTGATATCTCTCTTTTTGTCATTGAACCATTTTATTCAACAATATCTAACGATGGAGAACTTCTTGAAAAATTTGGATATCCAAATATCAATAATCGCGAAATATTAAGTTTTGTTCAAACAATTAAGTATGGTGTAAATAATAAAAGAAATTGGCGATTAGGGTTCGATACTAATTTTGAGAAACTGGTAATTATTAAAAATGATGAAATTATTGGTGAAATTAAAAGTAAATTAATTATTGAAAAAATAAATATTAAAATAAATAGAGTAGTTTCTATTTTAGCTGAAGTAAATGAAACTGTCAATGGGATAGAGGAATTTTGGTTTAATGAAGCATATTATCATGAGGGGTGCTCTTTTACTAATTTTAGAAAAGCTATTATTGATGGCGATATTAGCCTAAATCCTCGTATGAGAAAACTCCCTTCTGGTCAAATAACGAGAAATGGGACAGCTTTCAGAATAAAGCGAACAAAATTTGATTCGATCTTTGATAAAAGTATTCGTCTATTTTAAATTGATAGTATTTTTATTTCCTAATTAAAACTAATTAATGAGTTTGAATGTTCCTTAAAAATATAGACAGTAATGAAGAAGATTCCATACAATATATGAAATATTCTATATGGGATTTTAATAAAAGAGATGATTTAGGTATATTAAAGAGACCTATAAAAGGAAGTAGTCCAATTGGAATACCTTTACAATGTATACTAAGATTCTCAAAGGAGGGAGATTGGATATTAGATCCATTTTGTGGATCTGGATCAACCTTATTAGCATGTTCATATTTGAAGAGAAAAGGAATTGCTATAGAAATAAATCCAAAAATAGCCTCAATAGCAAAAGAAAATCTAGAAAATGGAAAAAATATACCTTCTATTAGTGGGTGGATAAATTACCAAAAAATAATAAAAGCAGATTCATTGTTTTTCATGTGTGAATGTTTAAAACCTAATTCAATAGATATGGTTTTTGCTCACCCTCCTTATTGGAATTTAATTAAATATTCTGATCAATATTCTTACATCAAAAATGATTTATCTAATGAAAAAACTCTAACAGATTTCTTACTTAAAATAGAAGTTATGTTTCAAGGGATAAAGAGAGTCTTAAAAGCAGACCATTTTTTATGTATATTAATTGGGGATGTTTTTACATATAATGGTAAAAGTATACCCCTAGATTATTATCTTACAAAGATTGCATTAGAAAATAATTTTGAGTTTCATTCAAAAATCATTAAAGTAACGCATAATGCAGTATCCAGAAAAAATAAAATAGAATATTGGGAAAATAGAAGCATTAAAGAGAATATATTCATTTGTATACATGATTATCTTATAATATTCCAAAACAGGAAAGAGGGATAAAAATGACAACACATGATGAAATGGCTTATTCAATTGGTAAATACTTTATGGATAAAGAGGAATTCGGCAATGTATTTATTTCTTCTGTAGTACCATCCTTTCCAAGGCCAGATTTTGTTTTTATATCAAGAGAGAAAGAGCCAAAACCACCAATAGCTTTTGAATTTAAACCACCTAATGCAATTAAAAGAGAATATCTAACAGGTTTAGGCCAATCAATATCTTATTTGAATGATTTTCCATATTCATATTTAATTATACCAAATCAAAAAATTGATGATTTATTTTTACCAACTTATTTTTTAGAGGTAATTGATAATTCAGACCTTAAAATTGGTTTGATTTCATATAATACAAAATCATTTATTCCAAAGATTGAACGAGATGCTTTAATTAATCCAAAAATAGCAGTTGATAAAATAACTAAAGAATTCAATGAAACACGTTCTTGGGCTTATTGGAGAGAGACTACTCCAGCAGAGGTCCTTTGTATTTTACAGATTTCATTTGAGAATTATAAAGATAACAAAGAAATATCCAAAGATTTCATTATGAATGAATTTTGGGATAAAATTTTGGGAAAGAAATATTATGAAGCTTCACAATCAACTGAAAAAGCTCATAAATTAAACTATAAATTGTATTTAGATTATATGGGATTTTGGGGTCAAAATGGTGCGTTAACTACATTAGGAAATAGAATAAGAGAAATAGGTAATAATTTTGGAAATAACTCAAATGAATACCTTGATGCAATAACGCTAAGTGCACTAACTGAAGGTGGACATTACTTGCTTCTAAAAAATGTACATGAAATTCAAAGTACAAAATATTTTGAAAATAAGGGAAGTGTAAGAGAATTATTAGATAAATTAGAAGCAGAAAGAAAAAGCCATTTGCACGTTACAGAAGATTTGGATATATTGGAATTTTTTGTAAAAAATGATGATGAGTCAACAGAATGGTTGAAAATTATTTCTTGTGAATTATATAAAAGAGGATTTGGACAAAGTATTTCAAGAATCATTGATGAAATGAGTAGATTTTTCCCTAGTTATTATAATAGTCTGGAAACTAATCTTCTATTATCAAATTATATAAGAGCAAAAGGATATCCAATTAATTGGGCAAAAATAAGTTCACTTTTAGAGAGCAAAGAGAAAATTATGAATGTCTTAATATAGGAACATTAAAAACCAATAGTAATTTGATTAAAGTGTAATTTATTGATTAAAATGAGTGAATCCCATTGAATAAAATAAATGATTTAGAACCTGAGAAATGGAGAGAGTATGATAAAGATAATTTACAATTTACTACTGTATGGGATTCACCAGAAAGAGATCCTTATGGTTGGTCCATAGAGGGATTGAAAGGTAATGCACCTATTGAAATCCCTAGACAATGTATTTTAAGGTTTTCTAAAGAGGGAGATAAAATTCTAGATCCATTTTGTGGATCAGGGAGCACTCTTTTAGTTTGTGCAAGATTAAGAAGACTTGGAACTGCAATCGAAATAAATTCTAAAATTAAAAAAATAGCTGAAAAAAATCTATCACAAACAACTTTGGTACCAGAAGATAATGAATGGTTGAAAAAACAGAGAATAATTTTAGGTGATAGTGTTAAGCTATTGAAATCACAATTTGAGGATGAGTCATTTGATTTGGTGTTTGCTCATCCACCTTATTGGAATTTAATTAAATATAATGAAGAATATGTTACAAAAGATAATGAAATAGAAGGTGATTTATCGTCTCTTGAAACAATAGATGAATTCAATGAAAAAACAAGAGAGATATTTGAAGGAGTGTTTAGAATTCTAAAACCCGGTAAATTCTTTTGTGTATTAATTGGAGAAGCATTTGCAAAAGGTGGGGAAGTTATACCTTTAGATTATTATCTAACTAAAATTGGTTTGGAAACGAAATTCAAATTTTATTCTAAAGTAATTAAAATTACTAGGGAGGCTACATCACGCAGAAATCAAATGAATATAATGAAGTTTCGGTCTCTTAGGTCCAATTTTTTCATTTGCATGCATGATTATGTTTTAATTTTTAAAAAACCAGAATAAATTAGATATTAATTAAGAAAATTATATAGAAAATATTGGGGATATAATTGACAAGGCAATGTACAAATCTTAGTGAAGATCGGAAAATAGGGGCTAAAGCTGAAATAGAGATATGTGATATTCTAAAAACTCAAAATTTTGATACAATACGCTTGCAGTATTATTCAATAGAAAAAGCAGCGTCAATAAGAAAAGGTGAGGAGTTAATTGTTTTAGGAGATATTTTTGTTATTTCACCAAATAATGAATTGTTTGTTATTGAAGTAAAAGAAAAATATCCAAATAAATATGAATCTTATGGATTGGAGGAATATAGATTAAACCATTATCTAAACTTTGAACGCCTTACTAATATACCTGTAATATATGCAATAAAAGACACACATGAAAATGGAAAATGGTACTGGAATACTTTTAATGAACTTTTAATCTTCCAACCAAAACGTTTTCCGGGTTATAGTTGGGTAAATGGCAATAAAGAAAAAGTTGATATTGTTTATTTTAAGAAAATTTGGTTTAAACCAGTAATAGATAAAAATTCAGTAAATAAATTCTGGCGAGGATATAGTAATTTACACTTATACACATTGATTACAAATATTAAGAATTTAAATGGTGAAGAGAAATTTAAAGAAATATTAAAGCTAATTAAGAATTTATAATTTCAATAAAGTGATAATCATATTAAGGTGAAGGTATTTCCTCTGGTTTCATTTTATTAATAACCCTTTAAATAACCTATTTTATAGAAAATTTTTATGCATTTAATTTAAAAAATACTTGAAATTCTTTCTATTTTATGTCAAGAATTTTAATAAGAAAAATAGTTGAAAAGAAATATTCAAATTTGATAGTTTGAGTTTTTTTCTTAGATTAATTTTGTGTTATTTGAATAAATATAAAATATTTACTAAGAGATATGTATAATTTTTTCTCTGATTCCTTACTTATTTGTTCTGAAAATTCGATGATTTTCTTATCTTCTATCTTTACCCAATCTATGTTCTCTATATTATAATAATGACAAAAATCAACGAGTTTAACTAAAATATCATGTAGAATTATCCCAATATCTTGAGTGAATGTTTTTATTTTGTTTAGAGTTTTAACTAAATATTTACACGATGTAATAGATAACTTATCACTAAGTACACTAATTATCAAGTAAAGTATAACTTCATTTCAGAAGAATTTTACATCAATTTCATCTAGTTTGGATACCACTTCCTTAAAAAAACATGTTATATTCAAACAAAATCTATTCACTTTTTGTTTGATGTACTTTTCCTTAAAATCAATTAAACTGATTTTTCTGAATTTTTTTTCTTTTGAAGTGCCTTTAATTTATTTAATCATTTGCAACATAATAGTCTAGATGTGAAATAGCAATTCTTAAATTTGGGTCGGTATTATTTAAAAAATCATATGAACTCAGTTTTTTTATCTCCTTTAATGCTTTCCAGCTCGAAATATCATCACTATTGAATGTTTCATTTTTCTTTTCTTCATTTTCAAGATGATTATTTCTAACATTATTTGTTTAAGTAATATTGATATGCTTTTTCTTTTATTATTCATCGCAACAAAATGAGTCTTCAGGCCAATAAAAATTATTTCAAACTAATTATCTCATAAGATGATATATTTTAGCTCTTCAGTAATCTATTTCTCAAAATTTTGCTTGTAATCAAATTAAAACCTATGAGTTTACCGCAAAAATTATGGATTTAAATGAAATTTGAGTTTTAATCCAATATACTATACATTTTATCTTTTTTCTTTAATGAATGAATTAGAATTTAATTTTAGGAAAAAGAAAATAGTTCGATATTTATACATAAAATAAATTAGCTAAGTTATGAATGTTTGATAATCTTTAATCCGTTTATATGGAGAGACCTGCTTGTTTATTGTTACATGATGTATTGATTTAACTAGAAAAGTATCTGATGATTCTATGATAGAAAATATCTGCTGTTTAAGCGGTTCAAAAAGATATCTTAATTTGGGATTAATTTGACTGATTTTTCCTTTAAGTATTGCGCGTCTGAAATTTTGAATGAAAATTGAAGCAACATAGCTCCTTAATCCCTCATTTATTGATAGTTTTAGTTCAGGTAATAATTGATTTAAACCAGTGTAAATATTTATTATATCACTTCTGCTTTTTGGATGTTCTACATTAAAAAGAGGAAATGTTCCATATTGAGTGCTTACTTCCTGATAATTTGACCACCAACCTTTAATATAATTTTCATCTTTTGCATTGAGATCTAAGTTAGATAGATATTTAGCAATTTCATTATGAGCAATATAAACATCAACGGATTTCTTCTCTGAGTACATATTAATAGCCCTGATAATAATTAGAATCCATTGAATTGATTCAATAAAGACTTTACGAAAATTATCCCAACTAAAAGGACCTTTTGTTATAGCAATTTCTTTATCATATTCTAACATAAATTTAGTGAAGATATTTCGAAAAGATAAATAGGTGCCATGTTTATCTAAAAGTATTCTTTTATTTTTTATCAATTCTTCCAATTTCTTAATATTGACATCTAAAGATATTTCATTCAATTGTATACCATCAAGAATTAATAATGAAGTGTTTTCAGGAATGAATAATCCGAAGTCATTTGAGTCAATAACTAAGAATGCTTGTTGACTAGGTTCAAATATAAGATTGGAAAAATCCGAATATTCATTAATAGAATCAATAGATGTTTGGTAATCAATATTTATTTCTATTAATTCATCATATAATGTAGCGATGTCTTTCTGTAAATCAAAATCTATCTCTGAAATAGATGATAATAATAAATTTGGATATAAAAATTCATTATTATTTTTTATTTCGCTTATTGGTCTACATTTATAATCTAGTACTCTATCTTCTATAATATTTCTAATTTTTATCAGATTTTTTTCGGATCCAATAAAAAAGAATTTTGATTTATTACTAAAATAGATTGAATAATTTAATGAAGGCCAATTTGCTGTTATAACTATATGTTTTTGTCCATTCTCGATTGATTCTTCAATTTGACTAAGTTTACCCCATGAACACACTTTAATTCTTGAATATTCTAATTCAGATAAATTAAATTGTTTAAGTAATATTCTGGTTCCTTTTACATCATAAGAATCAACAATTAGTGTAATTATATTACTTGTTATCTTCAAATCAGCTGTTAATGTTTCTTTTATAGCTTCAAAAATTGGATTTGTTTGTGAATTTAATTTTATTTTATAGGTTTCATTTAATCCGTCAATAATAATATTTAATTTATCTTCAGGTAAACGGGTTCTTAAAATACTAATTATGTAATCGTATTGTAGCTCATTTATTCCGACTTTTCTTTTAAAGAATTCAGATTTTCTATAATCACCTTTTACATATAAGGGACTTCTTGATAAATAATAAAAGTATTTAATGCAAATTTTTTTTGCATCAATTTCCAAATCAGAATTTTCTATTAACGCACTTATTTTGTCTATTATATCTAATTCATTTAATTTAATGAAGTTTAACTCGGGTATTTTTCCTTCATCTGGAACCTCAGATAAAAGAGAAGAAACAGGATTTGGGTATTTTGATTCAAACCAATCTTTTTTTATCAAGTTTAGAATTTTTTTTGCATCCCATGTATGATAAATTATTTTATCATTAATCTGATAAATGTTTGCATATAAATGCCTGAATTCTCTTGATGTGGAAAAAAGAAGTAGTATTTTATCAAATTTATTTATCAAATTTGTTAGAAATTTACTTCTATCTCCATTATAGATTATATCCTTTACAAAGTAATCAGTATTTTCAATAATTAATAGATCAGGTTCAAATTCCTTTAGAGATTTTTCAAGATCATCAACCGTTAGATTTGAGGATAAAAAATAAACTTTCTTCTTTATTTCTAATTGTTTGTTATTTGAATTGTTAAAAACTATAAATGGAAAGATTGAGGATACATTGAATTTGTTTTTATAATTTTTTAAGAATTGAAATATCCAATCTGTTTTATATTTCACTGTACCACTCCATAATTCGTTTTCTTGGTAAATAGTTATATCAATATATCCTTCTTCGGATTTTTCAAATAAAATAGAATTGCCATCTTTTTTCCGTATATCTATTTTTCTTACCGCATTTTCACCATAATATAATTCGATATCTTTTAACAGCCAATTTAGACACTTTCTTTGTGAGTCATATTCAAAACAATTATCTTTAACTACTTCACCTTGACCTATTATTTTATATGAATATGGTATATACTTTATTTTTCTGAAAAAGAATTTACGATCAATCTTTTTTAAGAATTTTTTATCCTCTTCCCTCAATTTATGTTCAATATAAGGATCAATAATATGTAATCGATTGTAAACAAAATCCAAGTTAGTCCTAATGGAATTCTTATTTAAGCTATCACTAATTCTATCTGATATAATAACAATTGTTGAACTCTTTGTTTTTAAATATTCAGAAATCAATATGGGAATAAATTTCACATTCATCCATGGCCATGTAATAAGAAATTTACTTTTTTTTATTTGAACTAACCAATCTATGTATGATTGTTCAATTGGATTTAAATCTATGAACCATGGCAGAAAGAATTCAGGATTGATTGATTCAATGTTTTCATCTGTTAAAGAATAAAAGAGATTTTTCAAAATCTTATTTGATTCAATGTTATAAGCATTAATAAAAACAGCATTGCATGAATCACATATAATAGAATTTTTTCCTGAAGAATGTAAAATTTTATTATTAACATGTGGTTCATGACATGAAGGACATGTTGGAAAATCATGATAATATCTTCTAATTAATTTAACCCCCTAAAAATATCAAGTATTTTTTGTGGAAACATTAGTAATAAATAATCACTCAAATCTATAATAAAAAATAAAACACTTTGAACTTTAATAGAAGAAATAATAAAAACTATTCTATAATTCGATATTAGTAATATATCGAGTATAAAATCTTCATTTAAATATAATAGGTCGTGCTTGTATATAGCTACTAAAACCTTAATCTCTTTATCTTTCTGAAATAGTATTTCCATTATTTTAAGAGCCCCAATCGGTTTTTAAAAATAAATTAATTTTAAGATCATATTTAGCAATTGATACTATTGCATTTGGAAATGATATAATTGGATAAAAACTGTTGTCTGCAAATTTTTCTTCTATAATAATCAATCTCAATTTCATTTTTATCATCACAAATTATCTAAAATTAGATGTCGATCTAACCATCTATTTCTATGCTCACAAGAGGTTTCTGACACAAGAAGGCAGCTATAACATGCAGCACCATTAACTCTATCTGGATTCTTTTTTACTTCACTACATAAAGGATCATTTGAACAAATTTTTATGTTTTCAATAGATCTTTTTATTATGATTTCAAAATCGTTTACAATACTAACTAATCCCCCCATACCACCATCTTCACCTGCAGAAGTTGTATAAATTAATATTCCACCAGTATCACTATCTTTGTCTAGATAAATTCTTTCTCTTAATGATGTTGATGAGTAGCCAGAATAAAGAGATAGTGATTTAATGATTAAATGTGATAAAGTATGTAACCAAACAAAAAAAGGATTTTCTATAATATTTAACCAGAGAGGTGAAGAAAATTTATTCTTATATGCATCTTTATTTAACCAATCACCAAAATTCTTAGGCGAAAAAAAGTTGTTTTTTAAGTCTTTAAAAATTAACAATAAACCTTCACCTGTACCTTCATATCCTAAATACCAATAATTATCATCTAAATATTCACATGTAGAGATTAATGAATCAAAGATATTTTCTTCTTGCTCTTCATCAACTGAATGATTTGGATAAGGTCTTCGTATGTATCCCAATTGAACAGTAACAGTTTTGATTTTATTTATTGGATAGATTTCAAAAGGTATATTATTAAATTTAAATTTCTTGGATTCTGAAAGTGAGAAATTATCTGAAACTCTTGGACCTGATAGTAATGAATTGAATTCTTCAAAGATAAAATCTTCGATATCTTTTTCTTCATTATGCAATTCATTATATAAATTACAAAGTTCTAATATACCATTATTTTTTAAATATTCTTCAAAAATACTTTTGGATTCTTCATCAATAAATGAAGAGGTTTTTAACTGTTCAAGGAATATATCCTTTTTAATTGTACCATTTTTAATTAAATTAATCAATCCTGAAAGAAATACAGCTATTTGATTGATTTGTAAAATTCTTGAAATTGGTGAATCATATTCTGGTATAGTTAGAAGAGTTAAAGTTTCAGCTGTTCTTAGGGAGCTTGATTGCCTCTGAATTACTTTCATTCTCTTTCTGCAATTTTTAGGTCTATTTGGATTTGTTATGTATGGACTTTGTTGATTTAATGGAGGAACTTCTTTATCTGGAAATCTACCTGAGCATGAGAAATTTAGTTTATAGATTTCTTGCATGTTGGTATTAAGACCACATTTAGGACATTCTATAACTAAATCCGATAATGAACTACCACCTGCAATCCATTTGAAATAAGCGGGATTACATTTACTTTTTATTGCCTCTTTACTATGTACAGCATAATCCCAAAATACTTCATCAAGATGACCATCTGTACATGCACAGACAAATCTAACTTGAGATGAATCATCTATAATACCACATAATGGACAATTATAACTATTATAAAGGATGGGTTCATGCTTTTTTGATTGTCCATAACATATTTTCCATACTGGAAATTGATAGGTGCTATATAAAGGATATTTCTCGGGTATTTTAAGAGCAGCATTTGTTGGTAATGAAAAAATCCTTACTCTTTGCTTTTTTTTATCATAAACTTTATTTATTGCAACCCTTAATCTGCTATCTGATATTTCAAATTCATGAAATACCTCAGAATTAAAATATTTATTTTTTAATCCATAACATACTGATGGGATTAGTCTGGGTCCATTCCGACTTTCAATTATTGAACCAGGTCCATATATCAAAATAAACTGTGATTTTCGCAAGTGTTGTACAAATTTAGCCAAATTTACACACCAAATCCTGTTGTTTCTTCGATGTCTCTTAATGATTGAGGAGCATTTTTATAGACTGTAATCAGCTCTTTTTTATGTTCATGTGCTGGATCTCCTAAAACTACATGTTTCTCAGGCTCTTTAAAAAGGGCATATTCTACAAATGCAAGTATTTCTTCCTGAACAAATCTTGCAGTTTTCTCCCACAAATCAAATTGGTTTTTAAAATAATTTTTTAGGTAAATTGAATCAATTAATTTTTCTGTTCGTGGTGTTAGAATCTCTTCTACAAAATATTCGAAATCTTGCTTAGAACCAGATTCAGTTATTATTTTACCATCACTCTCATGCCAATCTACAGATGCAAATTGCATATTTCTTAAGAATGAGACCAAAGCGGGTCCCGATGCTTTCGATAAGGATCCTTCTGAAAAAGGTGATGCTGATGAAGGTTCAACATCAAGGTATATTCTATTATGATATGCAGTAAACATCTCATAATGACTTAAATCTCTTGGTCTTCCAGACCTATAAAAGGTTATTACTAAACCACCCTTACTTCTTCCAATTCTGCCAGATGCTTGTATGTATTGTGAAGTTGTTTTAGGTTGACCATTTACTATCATTAAAGATAAATGTGGTATATCAACACCTGTTCCAAACATGGACGTTGTAAATATTGAATCCGGATTATCCATTAATTCTTTACTTGATGCTGTTTCCATTTGTGAAAGAATTTGTGGGATATCAGTAGAGTTAATCCTACTTGATAATTCAATAACGTTACTAGGATCAATATTTCTTGGAGAACCATTAGAAATATCATTTAATCTTTCATGAATGTCTTCACGATAAAGTGATCTCCCTCCACCTAACTCACGAATGGAATTAAAGTATCCAACAATAGTCCAGAAATATTTAATTAAATCTGAAGTTTGATTGTCATTACATGTTTTTAGTAACCTCGACCAAATTCTAATGATTGGTGTTAATGCACCTCTTCCAGGTGTATATACTCCCATATAGATACGACCAGGATTATTTGGATTCCATGCATCCTCGTATTTTGGTGTTTTTATAAAGAAATTATCATTTATATCTAAACCAAAAGGAGGAAATTGAGCAAGTTTTTTATTAAATAGGATTTCCACTTGATTATCAGCATTTTTAATAGTTGCAGTTGATGCAATATATTTTGGTCGACCTCCACGATCTTTAATCAATCCTTCAGTTATGACCTCATATAACCCAAACAAACTTCCTAATGGTCCTTCAATAAGATGCAGTTCATCCTGAATAATTAATTCAGGAGGATCAAATTTACTAATTTTAACATTATATTTTTCATTGCATGCTGCTTTTGTTATATCATTAGGCAATAGATTTTTCGAATAGTAACCATAAAATGCGTTATAGGTTTCTACAGTGCCAAAAATACTTGTTGCTCTTGGTTCAAATGCTAAACGAGCTATTTTGTCTACTGTACTTATTACTATAGTAGGACATTTATGATATATTTGATCATCTACAGTATAAGCAGGTATAGGTATTCTTGAGTTTGATAAAAATGGTATTTGTGTTTTTCGTTTATAACCATCCAATAATTTTTGGCTGTCATCATTTTCCATATTTAAAGGTACATATTCAAAATAATCTGTGACTTTATTCAACTCACAATCATTATTACAACAATAAATCTCAAAGTCAAAAGGTATTTTTTTAATTCTTCCAGGTTCAATTCCAATACCAAAATATCCTGGTCTAGAAGGTCTTAATGAAGCGATTTGTCCATTTATTAATTTAGATAAATTATCATTCCATAATGAATCAACTTCTTTAGCTAACATTTCTTTTTTAATATCAAAACTCAAAGCTAATGTAAAATATGATTCATTTAAATTATTGTTAGAGATATTATATGATTTCAAACCATTAATATTTTTCATATTGTTATTGAGGATTTCTTCAATTTCATTTTTTATTATATTTGAAGAAAAAACGAAATAAATCTTATGATTCCCCTTACTTAAACCTGATTCAGGAATTGCTAACCAAGAATTACAAACCGGGCATTTTGTAATTTGTGCAGGTTCTCCTTCAGCATTTCCATCTATTAGTGCTTTCATTGCGCTATATTCACCGCGCAGTTGGTTTGGACTAACATTCCCACCAACCCACATTCCGATAGAAAATCTAATCGTACCATATAAGAAGTCATCTATTAGGTCACATTTTTTAGGTTTCCAGCCAAACTTTTTATTTTTCTTTTGAATCCTTAAAAATTCTGCTGCGGTTACTAATTGTAAGGTACGTCTGAATTGTTGTATAGTTAATAACCTTAAAGTATAACGTGTTAAAATAGCTGTACCTGCACCTTGATTTTTAGAGTGTGATTTTAAAGCTTTTCTCCTTCTATAAACCATTGTAAAAGCCATTAAAGCTAGATATGCTTCGGTTTTACCCCCTCCTGTTGGTATCCACAATAAATCAATATAATCCCTATATTTTGAATCTTGATTGCAAATAGATTCGATATTCATTATGAATGAAGCAATTTGAAAAGGTCTCCAAATAAAGTCTTTTGTTTTTGTTTTCCATATGTGTTGTAATGCAATTGATTTATTAGCAAAACAGAATGCCAACCTAGCATCTTTATCCTTAATTAATATATTAATACCATTTTTAAGTCTATCAAGGGTTTCTTTCTGTGAGTTAATGATCAAGTCAATATATTCTTTGTTTTTTATTTCTTTGCTTGTTTTTATATTATCATTTATCCAATTTTCATATCCAATTATGATTGGCTCAAAAAAATCGGTTATCTCATTATTTTCCCAAAGCTCAGATAATATATTTGCTGAAAATACTGTTTCCTTTTCAAATTTCGATTTATCTAAAGTAAATATAGGAGCAGTAATTGGAAATAATGGTATAAATTCACTTCTAATATCAGGTGTGATAAAAGCTTTTAATTTGTCATCAAAACAAAAGCCATCGGACCATAGAATTTCAGGATTTATTTGATTCATATAATCGATTTCTTTCCATATAGCAGAGCACATATATCCTCTAGCTAAAATCGGATTCTTTCTATAAAGAAAATCTAATATTGATTTTTGTTCATTTATTAAAAATGGGCTTAATTGATTTTTCTTTAAATTAATTCTTAAAGATGGTTGAAATATACAATTTTCTACTGGCAACTTTCCTTTAGGATAACCTTCTAAACTAAGGTTATTTACCATACGAATGATTATAATATTTGTATCATTAATATAGCGAACTTTGTTTAAATAAATTAAAATCTCCCCATCTTTATTTTGATATATAGCGAATTTATATGATTGTTTTTCTAGTTTTAGCTTAATTCTTTCAAAAAATGATTGTCTTTTATAACTTACTTTTTTATTTTCTTCATTATCTATTTCTAGATATCTTCCCCATGTAATAAGAATGTCAAGATCAGGATTTTCCTCTTCAACTAAAAAAGATATGCCAAAAGATTTTGGTCTCATTCTTGGATCTAATTCCATAGGTGAAATAATAACCTCACTTTCAGTTTCATTATCTTCTTCTTCAGAGAAACCATTACCAGATGATAAAGATTCACTATCGGGATTTTCTTCGTATCTAATATAGCTTTTAGGGATAATTATACCTGTTAAATATTCATTTAATGGATTTGAATTCATTACTTCTTCAGATCCATTCCTTGGACCAATAATCTCTTTAATCATTTCCTCAATTAATTTTATTCTCATTCCTTTTCTCTTCCTTGAAAAAATCAAATATTATTATAAGATTACATTCACTATATCTACTATTTTTGGATTTACAAATAATTGCTCTGTAATCGACCATTGCTAGAGAAAGAAATTTAGGTCTATAAAAATTAATAAGATTATATATTTTATTATAGAAATTACTTTTCCTTCCAGATGAATTTTTAATTTCTAAACCAAAAATCCTACTAATTATTCTAACAGAATTTGTATCTAGTAAAGATATAGGTTGATTATTTCCAAAACTTAAAATCATATAAGGTACATAATAACCTATACAAAGTAACTCTTTTAATTTATCCCGTTTCATTGATGTAATCCCATTATACTTTTCCATAATATCTTTGGCTTATAAGTATAAAAATTCTACCCTCAAAACAAGTTACCATTAAAATAAATCTTTTTTAATTTTCATTAAACCTGTTTTATATAAAGATTCCAAATTAGATTATATATTAACTAACTTTAGATATACTTTTTCAACTTATTTTACATTCGTTCGATGAAGTAGTATTTCAGCAACTAATATTTTGTAGATGTTATCAGTTTTTCGCCAATAAAAATTTTTTAAATTGAATGTTTAGATTATAAGTATTATATAAAAAATTAAGAGGATTTAGTTTGATATTCAATGCATGTTTTAGTAAGTGGACAAATAAAACATAATGGATTTCCTGATTTACAAATTAAAGCAGCAAAATCTAGCAATGAGTAATTAAATAGATCAGGATATTTAGTTATAATACTATCTGAGAAATCAATAAAAGATTTATTTCTTCTGATATCTGATTTTGTAGTTATACCAAAATATCTTTTGTATATTCTAACAACATTTACATCTATTATAGCTATTTTTTCTTTATACCCAAAACATAAAACAGCTCTAGCTATATATTCACCAACACCTGGTAATTTCTTTAGTTGATTAATATTACTGGGTATTTGCCCTGAATAATTGTTAATCACTATAAAAGCTAATTCTTTAAGACGCTTCGCTTTTTCTTCAGATAAGCCTAAAGGAAATAATATCTTTTCAAGATTAGCTAATGATGTTTTTAATAAATAAGTAAAATTAGGAAAACTATGTATTATTTTTCTATAAACAGGAACAACTTGTTCAGCTTTAGTTCTTTGTAGTAAAATTTCAGCTATCAGAATATTATAAAGATTATTTGTTTTTCTCCAAGGAAAAACTCTCTTGTTTTTTTTCCACCATTTTAGTAATTTTTTAACAATGATCTTTTTGTTTATACTGTCAATATACTCTAGATTTTTAGATAAAATCTTACAAACCTCTGTATAATTAATATATATTATATTCAAATTATTTATTTAAATTAAAATAATTTCATTTGTGTTAGCAAAAAGAATTATACAGACTTAAATTAATCATATTAGATTTGAGAAATGGAAAAAGAAAAATAATTCATGATTTGAAAAGAGCTCTAAATAGAAATGTAAATATAATTATTTTTAGGGAAATAAAATTTTTAAAAAAACAATGAAAGATTTAGGGCTAAAAGAAGATCTATTAATTTTTTATAATTATGGTGGTATGGATTATTATAAAGGAGTTAATCACGAAACAAAGCTTGCTTTGTATGCAAAAACAATTCTAATTGATAGATAAGATATATTAATTACTTTAGTAAATTTCTCCTTTTCTGGTTAAAGAAGGAATTTAGAATTTGGTATACGTCTACAAGGGGAAAAAATATAGAAGATTACAATTATATATAACGGTTAATAAAGAGTGAAATTTTTAAAAAAGTAGAACCTGAGCTATAACTTCAGCTAAAGCTTTAGCGAGTAATGGTGGGACTGCATTACCTATTTGCTTGAATTGTTGAGTCATTGGACCTTCAAATATAAAAGAATCTGGGAATGATTGCAACCGAGCAGCTTCTCTTGGTGTAAATGTTCTTGCTTGTTTGGGATGAATAAATCGATTACCGTCTTTTTGTAAATGAGTTAAAATAGTTGTAGAAGGTTCATTCCATTTTTGCTTTCTATATTTATCTGGAAATGAATCAGAACAATCATATTTGATTAGTTTTCGCAATTCATTTTTTAGCTTGACAATTTCTTCACTATCTGTAATAGAATTACTAAATACATCTTTTGATGTCCATCCTTCTGGAAGCAATTTAAATATCTCAATATCTGAAAATTGCTGACTTCTAGCTATATGACCTTGTATAAATTCTGAGTTTCTTACAAAAATTTGAAAATCCAAAGCACTATTAAAATTTAATAATGATTTTAGGAATTTAAGATATTTTTCTTTTTCAGTCTCATTAATTTGTTTATTGTTTATACCTGAAGAATTTGATTTATCTATTTCTTGATTTAGTAAATTAATTTCCTTTTTCTTTTTTTCATTTAAATCTGTATAAGTACATTTAGCATTAAGTTCAGGTAGATCACCAATTGCTTCCTTTATTGATATGAATTTTTTTAATTCACATAAAGAATTACTTTGCTCTTTTATCAGTTTCTTTTGATTTTGTGGCTGAGTATAATAATGAGTCTGTTTAGGTAAAGGTATTGATTTTTCAAGTTCCTTTTTAATTCCTATGATAAATACCCTTTCTCTTCTTTGAGGTACTCCAAAATGAACTGCATTCAATAATAAATACTTATTATTGTTTTCTGTATTACTTAAGTTGTATCCTAAATTTTCAAAATCAGATATTATTTTATCAATAATTTTAATGTTTTTACTGTCTTTTTTTGACAAAATGCCTTTCACATTTTCAATAAGAAAAATCTTCGGATTCAATTCTTTTACTATATCATAAAATTCTTTATACAAAGAATCTCTATCATCCTTTTTATTATTATTACCTGATCTTGGACCAATTAGTGAAAAACTTTGACATGGAATTCCAGCCATTATTAAATCAATTGATTTTTCAAGGTTTTTGCATTCATCTATTATTCTTTCTTTTATTTCATCTTTGGTTAAATCGCCTTGTAATACCTTTTCTTCACCATAATTTTTTCCCAGTGTCTTACAAGCAAAATCATCAATTTCAACTAATTTAATAATCTCAAAAGCTTTTTTTCCATTATAATTTACCAAATCAAAACCCAAGCTCAGTCCACCTGGTCCTGCAAATAAATCAAGAACTTTAAGTGGAAGGGACATTTTATCTCAACTTTTTTTATAATATAAAATATATTAAGCTATTTAAAATAATTACTTTCAAAACAGATATAGAAAAAAGAAATTTTGTTGCTATTTTGTGGTATTTATTAAGAAACTTTAAAAATCGTTTTGCCATTAAACTATGTTTTTATTTACGGTTTACCATTGTTCTTAATGAAAACGTTGGGAATTGGTCGGAAAAAATTAAAACAATTTATACCAATCAGTTTAATCATTTACTAGTAAAGGTGGATTAAGAGTGAGCAACAGTAGCAATAAGAGAATGGCCCTTTTTCTTCTTGTCCTTTCTTTTGTTAGTATTATCCCATTAGTCTCTCCTTCATTGAACAACATCTTCTGTTCTGCAACCAGCTATGAAGCGGTATTGCTCTACGAGTATTTTTCTGCTGTCCAATTTGATGAACCTTTTCAAACTGATTATGTTCTCAATTGGTCCTATACAATCTCAGCTTCTTATCGTCATATGGTCTTACTCTTTACGCAAGAAAATTTTGCCAAAGTTAATAGT
>Ga0307378_10003862_pt1 | contig 21756 bp, 15 predicted proteins | sample UN1MG_FD_202238 | JGI IMG/M metagenome (GOLD analysis project Ga0307378, IMG submission 202238) | Soil microbial communities from Risofladan, Vaasa, Finland - UN-1 | ecosystem: Environmental > Terrestrial > Soil > Coastal area > Acid sulfate soil | place: Finland: Risofladan, Vaasa | collected...
GCGTGGCCGGCAAGCCCAAGCGATTCACGGTAAACGTCTCGGCCAAACCCTCACGCAGACTGGCCGCGGCCGACGGGTGTTCCTTTTCGAGCATCTTGGCCAGCTTCTCCAGCCGAGCCATGCCCTGGTCCGCCTCCAGCCGATAGGCCGCGTTCATCGTCGCCTTCACCGTGTCTTTCATGGGGTCCGACACGTGCTCCAGCACGTTCTTGCGCTTATGATTGCGACACCGTTGCACGGGATTGTCCGTCCCGTACACCGCATCGATCGCGGCGCGCAGGGCCTTGCTGCCGTCGATCACAAACAGCCGGCGGCGCCCCGGCTTCACGCCGCGTTCGACCAGGTCTGCCAACAGCGCCTGGCACACCGTGGCATTCTCACTGGCCCCGTCGCGCAGGCCCAGAACGTGTTTGTATCCCTTGGAATCTACGCCAATTGCAGCAAGCACGTGCTGCTCGCCGAAGACCAGCCCGTCCAGGTAAACGATCAGGAGGTCCTGCTCGTCAAAGCGACGTTCGGCCAATTCCTTCAGAGCCTTCTCGCTGGCGTCGACAAACTCGCGGCTGACAGTCGATTTGCTGACGCCGACCGTCTCAGCCATCTCGGGCAACACCTTGCGATAGTGGCGGGTCGAGACGCCGTGCATCAGGATCTCCAGCAGGCGCTGCCCCAGGCGGGAGTTTGTCTGCATGGCTTCGTAGGCCGGGATTTCAAGCTCGGCACCTTGGCCGCGGCCCTTGCGCCGAAGACGGGGCTTGCGGACCCGCAGTTTTCGTTCGGCCAGGCCGACAAGACCGTCCTGGCAACCGTGCCATCGGATCTTGCCGGTCGCCTTGCCGGGGTGTTTGGGGCCGGCGAGCTGCTGGGCGGAGAGGGTCAGCACCGCCTCGATGGTGGCCCGCCCGGCGACATCGATCAGCTCGTCGACGGCCAGCTCGGCCTGCTCGACCAGCTCGAGCATCGGGAGCAGGAGTTGGCCTTCCTTGCTGAGAAACTCAGCCAAGGCTCGTCTGTCGGAACGACTCGCAACCTGATAGTCTTTCTTCATGGCGGCTCCTTTCGCTTGAAAGAACGCGATCCAAATCCTACCGCGATCGGCAGGACGGAGCCGCCATCCTTTCTTCAACCTTCAACTACGAGCGGGACAGCCTCTCCACGAGAGCTCGCAGCCCTATCCTTCCGGGTATCCCGGCACGGTCTGGTATGCGACGTCCCCGGACGGCAAACACTGGACCGAGCAAGGCGAAGCCGTCGGCAAAGGTGGCGAGGGCGCCTGGGACGAGCACGGCGTCTTGACGCCCAACATCCTCGTGGCGGACGGCCGCTACTACCTGTTCTACACCGCCGTCCCCAAGCCCTTCATCACTACCGGCCCGAACATCACCAAGACCGCGATCGGCATCGCATTGTCGGACACGCCTGACGGTCCCTGGGCCAAGCTCGATTCGAACCCGGTTCTGAAGGCAAGCGACGATCCGGCCGAGTTTGACAGCTTGCGTGTTGACGACTCGTGTTTGATCGTGCGCAACGGCAAATACTGGCTCTACTACAAAGGCCGCCAATGGGATCGTACGTGGCGTGAGACGAAGATGGGCGTCGCGATCGCCGACCAGCCGACCGGGCCCTACGTCAAGCACCCCGCCAACCCGCTCGTGGACAGCGGGCACGAGGTGCTGGTCTGGCCGCACGGCCGCGGCGTCGCGGCGCTAATCTCAGGCACCGGACCCCAGGCGCGGACCATGCAATACGCGCCGGACGGCATCAACTTCAGCGCCGTCGGTCGGTTCGAGCGGGAGCCGTGCGCACCCGGCGCATACCGCCCGGACGCCTTTGAAGACACCCGCGATGGCCGCGGAGTTCGATGGGGCATTTCCATGGTGTACGGGCCGCACCCGTACCTCGTGCGCTATAATTGCGACATGAGCGTGCCTGGTCACGGTGAGCCGTGACCGCGATGGTTCGCCTGCTCGGCGTCGCAGTCGGTCGCGTTCACGTCCTCTCCAGCCCGCACAATGTCGTCCGGCAATCTTCCACTCAGGCGCCCGCAATCCGCGGGTAACGTGTCGGCTCTCGCCGCAGCTCGGCATTGAGAAAGCGATGCATCAACTTGGCCTTTACCTCGGCGTAGGCCACATCGTCCCACCGGTTGTATTGCTCGGCCGGGTCTTGGGCGTAGTCGAAGAGTTCGCCGTACTCGCGCTCACGGTGAATTGTGATCTTGTAGCGGTCTTCGATGTAGGTGCGCAGGTGGAGCGCCGTGGGTTGGTGTCGATTTTCGACAATGACATGATCCCGGGCGCGCTCGGCGCGTCCGCACCAGACATCGAGTTGATTGACTCCCTGCATCAGCCCGGGCACCTCGATCCCCGCCGCCGTCAGGAATGTCTCCGGCAAATCGATCAGCGCCTGCAATGACTTGCTGACCGTTCCGGCCGGCACGCGACTCGGATAGCGCACGATCATCGGGATGCGCAGCAGCGCGTCGTAATGAAACGCACCTTTCCCGACCAGACCGTGCTCGCCGAGCAAGTGTCCGTGGTCCGTCGTGAACACGACCAACGTGTTGTCCGCGACACCGAGCCGGTCGAGCGCAGCGAGTATGCGCCCGACCTCCCGGTCGAGCAGTGAAATCATGCCGTAGTACACCGCCATGTTCTTGCGCAGCTTTGAGGCGTCGCATCTGTGCGAGTGGAAGCCGTGGTTCGTGTGCGGCGTCTCCTGCCACGCCGAGAAATCGCCGTTATCCTCCTGCGTCTTTTTGAAGTACGGCGGCATTCGGTCGAGCTCACCCGGCAGCAACACACCCGGCTGCATGTCCTCCGACCGGTACATCGACGCCCACGGCTCCGGCACCAGATACGGTGGATGCGGATCCTGAAAGCTCGCCCACGTGAAAAACGGCCGGCCCTGCGCGACCGACCGTTCGATATCGGCGATCGTGCGTTCCGCGGTCCACACGCTGTAGTGAAACTCCTGCGGCAGATCCCAATGGTGCTTTCGCTGGGGTGCGTGGGGGTCACGCGGGCACGGCGCGAAGTAGTCCCGCCAGTTCTTCAGCCCCCTCTCCTCCAGCCAGATCGCGTAATGCTGACCGACGTGCGACTCATCCCCGTGATTCCGCGCCAATTCCACCCGCTCGAACCCGTACCACGGCCCGTGAAAACTGCGCCAGAAGTCCAGATCGCCAAGCTTCGGCTGGCACTCCCAGGATTCCTGCTCGGGCGTCGAGGCCAGCGGCTGGAAGTGAGCCTTGCCGACTAGCGCGGTGTGGTAGCCGTGCCGCCGAAAAACGTCACCGACGGTCGGCACGTCCTCGGGCAGCTTGACGCCGATCGTCCAACAATGCTGCCAAGCCGGGTACAGCCCGGTGATGATTGTCGCGCGTGACGGCGAGCACACGGGGTTGTTGCAGTATGCCCGCTCGAAGCGCCGGCCCTCATTGCCCAGCCGGTCCAGATTGGGCGTTTTGATGCGGTCGTTGATGACGCCCAGTGTATTCCAAGACTGCTCGTCGCTCGTGATCAGCAGGATGTTCGGACGATCCGCTGCCATCATTCACGCCCCAAACACCGCGCGGCGCGCTTCTGCTCCACAAGGTCGCGAGCCTGCCCACCCCTGACCGCGGCACTGCCTGCGGTGGTAACTTCCCGACCAGCATAGCCTCTTTGCTGACACGTTCCACAGGTGCCGGGCGTGGAGAAGACGCCGCGCCCCCGACCGAGCGGGACCGGCCATCGTCGATCCCGGACCTTTCGAGCGCAACGAAGTGCCGTCCCTCCTGAATACTCCGGCCACGGCGATTCTGAAGGACTCGCCTGACGCGCCGTGTCAGAGCCGGTCGGCTACGAGGTATCCTCACGGGACGCGCGTTGAGAAGAGGCACAACAGGTTGTAGTCTGCCCGCTCGTCCTGTGGATTCTCTCGACCGATATGTGAGGTAGCCATGACCGACCAGGAGCGTCACGTTCAGCAAATGCCCATGGCGGACACGCACGAACATCTGAAGGCCAGCGCGGAGATTGCCGACCAGCCGTCCGACGTGCTCCGAAGTCTCTTCGAAGGCGGATACATCACGGCGGACCTCGTGGTCGCAGGGGCGGATCCCAAGGCCGTAGAACGGCTGGTCGATTCCAACGATGCTGACGTGCGAGCGCGTTTTGATGGCATCCGCGAAGCGTGGCAGTGCTGTGAGCACACCGGTTACGGCGAAGGCGTTCGTCTGGCAGCGAAGCTCGTGTACGGGATTGACGAGATCTCCGTCGAGACACTCGAAGTCGCCCATAAGCGTCACGCGGAGTTGCGCGCGCCGGGGGCGCCGTTGCGGCTCTTGAGAGAATTGGCGAACATCGAGTACGTGCAAATCGACGACGGAACCTGGGCATGCCTGCCGGATCCGGAAGCACCGGACTTCTTCTTCCGCGATATCTCCTGGGAGAGTTTCGCCAACGGCCAGGTCGACGCAGAAACCATCCACGGCGAGGTCGGTATCAGCGTGCGCGATCTCGAATCGCTGCGCGAGGCGATGGCCGCCGTCTTTGCGAAGCATGCGGCGTGTGCGATCGCCGTCAAAGCGCAGCACGCCTACGATCGCACGCTACGCTGGGAGGAGCGGTCCGATGCGGACGTCGGGCGCGTGCTGCGAAAGCGGCTGACCGGCAAGGACCTCACCGAGGACGAGCGCCTTTGCCTCGGGGACTGGTGCTGGGCACGCGGCATCGAGCTGGCGATTCAGCACGGCTTGCCGTTCAAGCACCACACCGGCTACTACGCCGGGCACAGCACGATGGTCCTGGAACGCACGCGTCCGGCCCATCTCTGCCCGCTCTTGCTGAAGTACCCGCGCGCGCGCTTCGTGCTGATGCACTGCAGCTACCCGTATGGCGGTGAGCTGCGGGCTCTGGCGAAGCAGTTCCCCAACGTGATCATCGATCTGTGCTGGGCCTGGAGCATCGACCCGTATAGCACCGGTGCCTTCGTCCGCCAATGTATCCACGCGGTGCCGACCAGCAAGCTGTTCGTCTTTGGCGGTGACGCGGGCTGGGCGGCGCAGTCTGTGGGCTATGCAGCACAGTGCCGCCGCTGGCTGACGCGCGCGCTTCAGGCCGAGGTGGACGATGGCCTGCTTACCGAAAAGCAGGCCATGCAAGTCGCTACGCGAGTGATGCGCGACAACCAGCGCGAAGTCTTCGACCTGGAGGGGACGCGCGCCGCGCTGCGGGCCGCGCTGGACCGGGCTCAGTGACACACGCTTGCGCTCCCGAGCAGACGCTTAACCGGGCAGGCCTGCCCCGCTGATCATCATTCTGCTCGATCGGTGGCGTCTTTGCGCGCTGCAATCCAGGCGTCCACACGCTGCTCCGCCAGTGTGAGCGGCAGCGTGCCAGCGCCCAGCAGCATGTCGTGAAACTCGCGCAGATCGAACCGCTCACCGAGGCTTTGCTCAGCCCGGGCGCGCAACGCGCGGATCTTGATCTCCCCGACCTTGTAAGAGGTGGCCTGTCCGGGCCACTGGAGGTACCGATCGATTTCCGCGCGGATGTTCACCTCGGTCAAGGCAGTATTGTGCCGCATGTATTCCTGGGCTTGCGCGCGCGTCCAGCCCAGCGCGTGCATCCCTGGATCGACCACCAGGCGACAAGCCCGCCACAGCTCGGACAGGAGCCGCCCGACGTTGTCGTAGGGGTCTTTGTATAGACCCAGCTCCAATCCCAGCCGCTCCGCGTACAATGCCCAGCCTTCTCCGAAGGATTGAATCCACAGGTCTCGGCGGAAATCCGGCACATCGTCGAGCTCCCGCGCCAGCGAGCTCTGAAAGTGGTGCCCCGGCACTGCTTCGTGCAACGCCAACGAAATCATCTCGTACTTTGGACGTTGATCGAGCGCGTAAGTGTTGACGTAGAAGGTGCTGGCCTGGGAGTTGCGGATGTCGCCCGGATGGAAATACGCCGTCGTCTGGTCCGCTGCCATGTAATCCGGGATCGGCTGCACGCCGTAAGTCAAGCGCGGCAGCGTCTTGAACAGCCGGGGCAGCGCGTAGTCGATGCGCTTGCAGATGTCGCGGTAACCGCGCAGCAGGGCTTCGGCGTCGGCGTGGTAGAAGCGCGGTTCAGTGCGCAGGTACTGCACGAACTCCTTGAACAGTTGCCCGTCATCGAGCTCGGCCGCGTGCGGGTGCGCTTTCATGAAGTCGCTGGAACGGATAACGTTCAGCATCTCCCGCCGGATGCGGGCCACCTCTTTCAGACCCAAGGCGTGGATCTGGCGCGCGGTCATATCGGTCGTCGTGAAGTATCGCAACTCAAACGCATAGAACGCGTCGCCATCCGGGAAGTCCGCCGCGGCGATCGATTCGCGGCAGTTCGGGATATATTCGTTCACCACGAAGTCGCGCAGCTTTTCGAGCGCTGCGCGCACCGCGGGATACGAGATCGTCTCGAATCGCCGGCGCAGCTCATCCCGTTGCCGCGGGTCGTTCACTGCGCGCATTTCGCGCAGTGGCGTGTGCAGGACGTCCAACTGGCCTTCGTCTAGCAGTCCGCGGAACTGTTCAGGTACACCCTGCATTGTCACGCGGGGCGGAGTGCGGCGCTCCTGTAGCCCGAGCCTCAGCAGTTCGATCGTGTTCTCGATCGAACGTGGCACCTGTTCGAGGCGCTTGAGGTAGTTGAGATAATCCTCGTGACAGGAGAAGCGCACGCGCTCGTGCATCTGGGCAACGTCGATGTGTGGGCCCCAACGGCTGCCGAGCGCCATCAGATAGCCGCGGAAGTGATGCCGCCCGGTCTCGCTCCGCAGCACCCAGTCGAACAGGTCGTAATTGAGCTGATCTTTGGCGGAGAGCTGCGACCGGTCCAATGCCGACAATCGCGCGAGATGCTCTTGTGTCTCGCGGTGTCGCCGTTGAATCGCCGCCAGGCTGTCATCGCGGACGCGGGCGGCATGACGATAGTCCCCGCGGGACATCGCCCACACGGGATCTTCGCGCAGCCGCCATTCCAGCCGATCGTCGAAGAGCCGGTGCAGTGCCTCAGTGACGTTTTCGTCGGCGGTCGTCGGCGTGCCCCCAATTGCTGCAAAGACTGCTGCCTGGATAAGCAGGATTCCTGCGCCCATCGGACCAGCCAGCCTCGAACCTGCGTGCCGTGCGTGCCCCACCATCGCCCCTACTCCACCAAGTCTGCTGCGAAGTACCGGGCGGTCAGCGGCTCGCCGGTCGTGCGGCGCAGCGGTTCGTTCCACGGATGCAGGTTGCCGGGTCCGAAGAGCTTCTCGCGCAGATCCACACCGACTTCGGAGTGGCCGTAAGAACTCGTTTCAGCGACGTCTTTCAAGGCGAACACCTCGCGCATGATGCAGTGTCGCACCTGGGCCGCAAACAGACCGCCCAGCATGTATTTATGATAGTAGACCAGCGACGCGAGGATGCCTACAGCCGACCAAGGGGTGAGCGTCAGGAAAGTGGGTGACGTCCAGATGTCATTCCGACCGCGTCCGCCGGTGGCGGACGCGCGGAGGAATCTGGCTCGACCGCGCGACCGAGGCCAGATTCCTCGGCGCTTCGCTTCTCGGAATGACACGCTACCAGCGCAAGTGACGCTCACCTCGACCAAGCCGCCGCCAAACCCTGCCGGGGCGGGCCGGACACGGCCTGACCCGACGCGGGGTTCCAGGTGCGCGCCCTAGAGAGGCGAGCGGACGAACGAGGACACGCCCGAATCGGCCGCGACTGACTATCCATGAGGAATCTGCGCCAAGAGATCGCCTGGCCGGGAGCGCGGCCGTATGCCCCATGAGGCCGGCCCAAGAACGGACGGACTTTCCTTGTAGCCTAGCTGGAGCGGGAACTCATGCGGGGCCTGCCCGACAGCGCGGAAGACGCCGAGGTTGAGCTCTACATCGCGGGGAAGCATGGTGGTACTGCGGCGGTCGATGACCACGGACGCGCGATGATCGAGTGCATGTTGAGCCGCAGGAGCGCAGGTGCGTTCGCCGCTAGGGCGGCTTGGCCGGGCGGCGAACAAAGCGCTTCAGGCCGGTTTCTCGTGTGGGCCTCAGACCGCGCGGCGATCGCCGTCGCCGTCGACGGAACGATTTACTCCACGGATCAGTGACCATGCCATCGACGCAGGTCGTCGCGGAGCCGTTTTCGGGCTCGGGTGCATTGCGGGCCACCGCCTCAGGGCTGTAAACTGCTAGTTCCTTTGGCGAGGATGCCGCGGGATATGGGCATACTCGCCGAGTACCCCGTACCAAGCATCCTGTTTTTTTGAGGAGCAACATGAGCAGATCGGTAACGGCGCGAAGATCGTCTGCACGCCTGATCGCGGTGGGATGCCTAGCTGTGGCGCTGCCCCTGGGCGGCGGTCCCTCCGCGGCCTACGCCGACGATGTTGGCCAGGACTCGGCCGCTACGAAGGTCGCAAGCAGAACGCCGCACCAGTACGTCCACATCGTGTATTTCAACCCGGCCGACCGCGAGTGCCTGCCGGGCTATCGGGAGCGGATCGACCGCATCATGACCGACGTTCAGGCGTGGTATCGCAATGAAATGGAACGGAATGGCTTTGCAGCGATGACTTTCCCGCTCGAGCGCGACAAGGACGGCAAACTCGTCATCCACGTCGTGAAGGGCAACCGTACCTACACCCGCAACGAAGAGATGGGCACGCAGGAGATTCGTGACAACCAGGTCAAGCCCGCGCTGCACGCGAAGGGCATCGACATCGACCAAGAGCACATCATCATCTTCCAGAACCTCCTGTTCGTAGAAGACAAGGAGGGAGAGAGGGTGATCCGCGCCTGGTGCCCGTACTGCGGTGGCGGGAATCACACGAATGGCACCGCCTGGGTCACCGACTTCGAGCTGCTCGACCCACTGAACCTGCCCAAAAAGGAGCCGAAGATCGACGACAACAACCGGCCGCGCACGCTCGGCAATTACATGGTCGCCCAGATCGGCGGTGTGGCGCACGAGTTCGGCCATTCGCTTGGCCTGCCGCACAACGAGCAGATCGAGGAGGACTTCGAGAAGCTGGGCTACGCGCTCATGGGCCACGGGAACTACCACCTCTTCGGCGAGCGCGCCGGAGAAGAGAAAGGCTCCTATCTCTCCAAGCCGCACGCGACCGTCCTCTCCTCGCATCCGCTGTTCAAGCGCAATGCGAAGGACCTCGACGTCGAGCCCGACTGCAAGTTCAGCGAGATCGAGTTCGCCGCGGGCGACGGCGAGTACGTCGTCACCGGCCGCGTCGAGTCGACGCCGGACGCGTATGCGGTCGTCGCCTACCACGATCTGATGCGCCACCACATGGACTATGACGCGACCAGTTGGGTCTCGCCGGTGGATCAGGACGGACGCTTCGAGGTCCTCGTCGGGGCCCTCAAGCCCGGCTGGTACGAGCTGCGCCTCCGCTGCTACGTGGTCAACGGCGACAGGGACGAACTGCAATATCGCTTCACGCTCGATCCCTCGCTGAAGATTCCGGTCGAGAAGCTCAAACGCCAGACGCTATACGAACTCGACGCCCGACCGGCCATCGACGCCCAGGATTCCCAAGCGCTGCTGGCCGCCATTGACAAGCTCGGCGGCTTCAATGACGTCTACTATCGCCGGGCCAAGGCCTGCCACCACGTCATGACGCGCGAGGAGGTTGAGCAGCAGGAGCTCAGCACCCTCGGCGACAACGTCCGCGAAGTGTCGCTCTCATCCGTCAAGTGGGAGTCGGCCAGCGTCGGTTGGGAGAAGCCCGCGTGTGACTACGTCCCCGACCACATGCCGCTCGAGTCCGGCGAACAGTTTCACGAGACCGGCCTCTACGCCCACGCGAACTCCAGCTACGTCTACGACCTCGACGGCCAGTGGAAGAGGTTTACCAGCGGCTACGGCCTGCAAAACCTCACCGAAGGTTCGGTCGTCTTCGTCGTCAAGTGCGATGGCAAGGAGAAGTTCCGCTCCGAGCTGATCAGGGATTGGGTCGAGGGACTCGTCAACATCGACCTGACCGGCGTGAACCAGCTCGAACTCGTGGTCGAAAACGGCGGAGATGGCGAATGGGGCGACTGCGGGATCTGGTTCTCGCCGACGCTGAAGCGGTAGATCCAGGCGGAAGCCCTGGTCGGCCCGGTGCCACAGCGGCGCTGGGTGGCTGCCGCCCCTTTCATGAGGAAAGTGCATGAGTAAAACCACGACGATTCAACGACGGTTTGTACGTCCGATCAACCTGGCTGCTCTTGCCCTGGCACTGCTGTCGGGTCTGTGGTCCGCAGTTGCAGCCTCGAACAACACGACGCAAGAGCCCACCGCCGCGCCCCAGCCAGACGCGCCCCACCACCAGTACGTCTACATCATCTACTTCAACCCCGCCGAACGCGAGTGTCAGCCGGGTTACCAGGAGCGGCTGGACCGCGTTATGACCGAGATCCAGTCGTGGTATCGCGACGAGATGGAGCGCAATGGCTTCGGCCCGATTACTTTTCCGCTCGAGCGCGACCAGGACGGCCGCCTCGTTATCCACGTCGTGCAGGGCAACCGCTCGTACCCCTATGGCGAGAAACCAACGACGACGGAGATTCGCGACGATCAGATCAAGAGATTGATGGCCGAGCGCGGCATCGACATCGACCAGGAACACATCATCATTTTTCAGAACCTCACTTTCGTGAGCGAGAAAGACGGCGACACGGTGCTCCATTCCTGGGCGCCCTACTGCGGTGGCGGAACCCACAGGAGCGGCACGGCGTGGGTCATCGATTTCCCGTTCCTCGACCCGTTGAACCTGCCCAAGAAAAGCCCCCGGGTCCTCGACGATGGCAAACGCCCCTACACGATGGGCCGCTACATGATGACCTATATCGGCGGCATCGCGCACGAGTTCGGCCATTCGCTCGGCTTGCCGCACAACGAGCAAACCGATGAGCAGTTCGAGGAGCTGGGCTACACGCTGATGGGCAATGGCAACTACCACCTTTTCGGCAAGCGCGCCGGAGACGAGAAGGAGTCCTATCTTTCCAAGGCACACGCGACAATCCTGTCGTCGCACCCGTTGTTCAAGCGCGACACCAAAGACATCGACGTCGAGGCCGACTGCAGGTTCCGCGAGATCGAGTTCGCCGCGGGCGACGACGAGTACATCGTCAGCGGCCGGGTCGAGTCATCGCCGCCCGCGTATGCGGTCGTCGCCTATCACGACCTCATGCAGCACCACACTGACTATGACTCGACGAGTTGGGTCTCGGCGGTCGACAAGGATGGGCGCTTCGAGGTTCACGTCGGGGCCCTCAAGTCCGGCTGGTACGAAATGCGGCTCCGTTTCTACTTGGTCAACGGCGACAAGACGGAGCTGAAGTATTGTTTTACGCTCGATCAATCGCTGGAGATTCCAGCCGACAAGCTCAAGCGGCAGACGCTGTACGAGCTCTACGCCAAGCCGGCCATCGAGGCCCGCGATCCCGAAGCGCTGCTCGCCGGCATCGCGAAGCTCGGCGGCTTCAACGACGTCTACTATCGCCGAGCCAAGGCCTGCCACCGCGTCATGACGCGCAAGGGAACTGAGCAGCGGGAGTTCAGCGCCATCGGCGACGACGTCCGCGAAGTGCCGCTCTCGTCAGTCAAGTGGGAATCAGCGACCGTCGGTTGGGAGAAGCCCACGTGCGATTACGTTCCCGACCACATGCCGCTCGAATCCGGTGAGCAATTCCACGAGAAAGGCCTCTACGCCCACGCGAACTCCAGCTATGTCTACGACCTCGATGGCAAATGGAAACAATTCATCAGCGGCTACGGCCTCCAGAACCTCGACGAGGGATCGGTCGTATTCGCCGTCAAGTGCGACGGCAAAGAGGTATTCCGCTCCGAGCTGATGAAGGACTGGGTCGAGGGGCGCGTTGAAGTCGACCTTTCCGGCGTCGACAAGCTGGAGCTGATCGTCGAAGACGGCGGTAACGGCAAGTGGGGCGACTGCGGCATCTGGTTCTCGCCGATGCTGACGCGTTAGAGCAGCGCGCACCCGATGTCGACGAACACGAACATCATCGAACTGTCGCCCACTGATCGCCGGCACGAGGTCGGCGCGGTGCTGGCCAAGCGGTTGGCACACTGGTTGGGGATCACCGAACAGACCGCACTACTCGCCGCGGCCGAGTTGTGCCAGCACGCGCTCAGTGTCGCGCAGCAGGGGCTCGACTGAGAGGGGCGCGCCGACGGCGCGCTCCATCCACAGGTCCGGTGTGAGGCGGCCGATCGTGTACATGCGGAGCAGTTCCGACGCCCGGTCCTTTTCGCGGACGTAGGCACGCATCTGCTGGACTGCGACGCCGCTGAGCACGTAATTGGCCAGATAAAGCGGGTAGCCGATCATGTGTTGATACGCGGCGGTGAGGTGATACGGATCGGGGCCGTAGTATTCCTCGAAGAACTCCGTCCACACGTCCGCGGCAATCTGCAGGACCGCGTCGCGCAGCTCGGCGGCGGTAGCGTCGGGGTGCTCGTACAGCCACCGCCAGGTTCGCAGCTCGACGATCGCCGGGCCGGCTATCTGGCACGCGGAGAGCATGGTCTCGATGGTCATCTGGTCCAGCGGGTCGATCGGCTCGGTCGAGAGCTTGACGTCCACCAGCTTGAAGCGCGTGTCGCAGAAGATGTTCGCCACGGCCTCGACGGCGCACGAGCCCGGCACACCCTTCAGTGCCGGCCGCGGTGCCCGGCCAATGGAGACGGCCTGCTCCACCGCATGGCCCAGTTCGTGCATGGCGGTCCCGTACGCCGCGAAGTTGAACCGCCCGCGCTGCAGGCTCGTGGTCAGCCAGGGGCCATACTCAGGCAGTCCGGGCGGTGTAGAGTGGCCGGCGTCGCGGCTGCGCTCGACACGAATCCGCGAAGCCAGCCAGTCGGCATCCTCGTCGCTGAAGCCCACCTCACGCAGGATTGCCGGAATGCTCCGGCCAAAATCCTCGAGCCCTTTGAATCGCTGCGCAACGGCAGCGTCCAGCTCTGCCGCGGGCGCCCGCGCGAAAGGCCTGTCGAAGTAGACGTCGTGCGCCTCGAGCGGACGGCCAAGGCGGTCGCGCACGAATGCGCACAACCGGCCTCGGACCGGCGCTTTGAGCAACTGGATCAGGATTTGCTCGGCGCGCGCCACCGGGAGCTCGCGGTGAAGATCCCACGAGCGCGCCAACGCCGTCGGATGCTCCGGGTAGTACGGATCGAGCAACTGCTCCGCCCGGAAGACCTCCAGCCAGTGTTCGTAGCGGACCAGGCCGATCGTCTCCTGAACGGGCTTTCCGCCGATCGTGTTCGCCTGCGGGTCCCACGGCTGGTCCGGGTCACGCGCCAGCAGCACCTCCGGCAGCGTCCCGTCGATGAATCGACGCATGCACCACATCAGGGCTCGCTGGCGCGGCAGTGCGTCCGGACCGTCGTAGGCCTGGATCACCTCGTCGCGCACCTTCCAGTGCGGCAGGAGCGTGGTTCCGGGTTCGTGCAGCCTCTTGCCGTCCGCGTCCACCAGCGCACCGACGTGCGGATGAAAGCTGTAGATCCAGTTTTTCGCCGCGAGGTACTTGTGCCGCACGGCGGTCTGGACGTCACCGGGTATCCGCGGCGGCAGACCGCGTGTCAGGCGCGCTGCCACCCATTGGTCGGTCGACCACTTGGGCCCGTCGCGCTGCATTCTCTCGAGTGTCGCCGGCTCGAAGTTCAGCAGGATCAGGAACGCGATCCGCTGGGCGTAGAGCTGCTCGGCCAGATCGGGCGCGGGGCTGAACGCGGCGAGCAGCTCGTCAACGCCCGGAAGCTGCTCTCCGGCGAACTCCATCCACTGTCCGGCGCTGCGTGAGATTTCGTGAAGATGCCCTTGAGTCGTGGTCAATACTGTCTCCAACCGCGCCAGCAGCCGCTCGCGATCAGCCGGATCCGTCACGTAGAAGTCCTGGCAGAAGCGGGAGAACTCATCGGCCGATCCGTCGACGGCTGTCCAGCGCTGGGCGACGCGCCTGACGGCTGCGCGGATTCGGCCGGCTTCGTTCTGTCCGTGCCGCTCCACCAGAGCGGCTACGGTCGCTTCGATCGGCAGATCCGCGGCGGGACGCACGGGCGCTGCAACAGGACCGGCAGCGTCAGCCCCCCACGCATATAGAACACTCATCAGCAAGCTCAGGCAGATTGTGATTCTCATCGGAAATACCTCCAGGCCTAGCCAACCCAAGTCCAGCGCATGCGATGTCGACGGTGGTGAGAATACTGCGATCCCGCTATATCGTCGACAGCGCGGCGGGTCGAGGTTGCTCGTTGGGGGAGCCGGGCTTCATACGCGATGCGAACAAGCGCATGGCGCGTTCGTACGAGTCTCGCGCGGCCGCCGCGTAATCCGCGAGTACGTCTGCCGGGCGGGGACGCGGTGCGTCAGCCGGGCAACCGACACTTCGTACAGCTTTGTGATCACCAGCCCGAGCGTGTGCTCGCTCTCTTTTGTTCCTGGCCCTCGATCCCCGGCAGATGCTTGGCTATCCTAACAGTCGATCTTGGCCACGCTGTCAGGGAGCAGGTCGTGCTCCCATGCCCTTGAGAGAACACGCATGCTGACCGCCGCCGAAATCATCAACAACGCGCTCAGCGCTGGCGTTGCGGTGCCGGCCTTCAACATTCCTCACCTGCCGATGATTCGACCAATCGTGCAGGCGGTCGTCGCGCAGGACGCGTTCGCCTTTATCGCCGTGGCACGCCCCGACTGGATGAAAGGCAGCGCTGGCAGTCCGGCCGCCGTCCACGCCGAGTACACGAAATGGCACGACCCCGACCATGTCCGACTCCACCTTGATCACGTGCCCGTCATCGATGAAGACGACCGCGAGGTGGATTACCTGGCGATCATCGCGGAGGCGCTCGAGCTGGGCTACCACTCGGTCATGGTTGACGGCTCGCGGTTGGTGCTCCAGGAAAACATTGAGGCGACGCGCCGCGCGGTCGGGCTGGCCCACGCCGCAGGCGTCGCGTGCGAAGCGGAACTCGGCCGGGTTCTGGGACATGAGGCCGGTCCATTGCCGCCCTACGAAGAGTTCTTTGAATCGGGCCAGGGCTTCACCGATGTGGAGGAGGCGCGGCGTTTTGTCCGCGAAACCGGGTGCGATTGGCTCTCCGTTGCGATCGGAAACGTGCACGGGCCGCTGTCTGATGCGCTGAAGGACAAGGAGAAGGTGAAGGCCCGCCTTGATCTGGAGCGACTCACGGAGCTTCATCAGGCGACGGACATACCGCTTGTGCTACACGGCGGCTCGGGAATCCCCAGAGAATACGTGCTACAGGCGATGAAACACGGCATTGCCAAGATCAACATCGCCACCGAAGTCCGCCAGACGTATGAACGCACGCTCGCGGAATCGGGGCGGGAGGCAAACGCCGAGGAGGCTCTCCATGCGCACGTCTGCCGCCTCATCGGGGAGTACTATGGCCTGGCCGGCATACGCCAACTGGTAGCCCCTGCCGCGCCCCAACAGGGAGAATATCCACAATGAGCCTGCTTGGCGTTGACGTCGGCACCACGGCCTGCAAGGCCGGCGCTGTTCGTGAAGACGGGACGCTGATCGCATCCGCGTATGCCGAGTACACCATCCAGGAGCCTCGCCCCGGGTGGGCGGAATTGGATGCGGCCGAGGTCTGGGAAAAGGTGCGGCAGGTCATCGGCCGTGTCGTTGCCGGATGCGAGACGGACCCTGTGCAAGCACTTTCCGTTTCATCACTCGGTGAAGCGGTCGTGCCGGTCAGCGCCGATCGTCGAATTCTGGGGCCGTCCGTTCTCAACTTCGACGCACGGGGCGAGGAGTACCTGCCGCAGATCGGGGCCGGGTTGAGCCCGGAGGCGCTCTACCGCATCACCGGCCTGACGCTGGCCAACACGCTGGGATTGCCGAAGCTGTTGTGGATCCGCGAGCATCAACCGCGTCTCTACGAGCAGACGCATCGCTTCCTGCCGTGGGGCAGCTTCGTGGGCTTCATGCTCGGTGCCGACCCGGTCGTGGACTACTCGCTGGCTAGTCGCCTGCTGTGCTTTGACATCGATCACGGCCGCTGGTGGCACGAGATGCTGGACCGCGTTTGCTTTGACGTCGAGAAGCTCCCGGCCACGGCCCCGACGGGAACCGCCATCGGCACCGTGTCGGACGCGGTGGCCGCAAGACTCGGATTGCCGAAGGGCGTCGCGATCATGGCCGGGTGTCACGATCAGTGCGCCAACGCGGTGGGCAGCGGTGCGATCGACGAAGGGCCGGCGGCGTGCGGGATGGGCACGTATTTCTGCATCACGCCGTCGTTCCGGGCACGGCGCCGGCCGGAGCTGATGATCGAACGCGGGCTGAATACCGAGCATCACGCCGTGCCGGGCCAATACGTCACCTTCATCTACAACCAGGGTGGGGCGCTGCTGCGCTGGTTCCGCGACACGTTTGCCGCCGTCGAGCATCAGCGGGCCGAGCACGAAGGTCGTGACGTCTACGCGGAACTGATCTCCGAAGTGCCGCCGGGCCCGAGCGAAGTGATGGTCCTGCCGCACTTCGTCGCGACCGGACCGCCGGAATTCGTTACCGATTCGGCCGGCGCGCTCGCGGGCGTGCGACTCGGCACGAAGCGTGGCGACATTCTGAAGGGCATCATGGAGGGCGTCGTTTATTACCTGCGCGAGTGCGTGGAGAACCTGTCGGAAACGGGCATTGAGATTCGCGGGTATCGCGCGGCCGGCGGCGGTAGCAGATCAGACGTCTGGTTGCAGATCTGCGCCGATCTGACGGGGCAGCCGTTCACGCGCGTGGCCCAGAACGAAGCCGGCATAGTGGGCTGCGCCATCATCGCCGGGGTCGGCAGCGGCAAGTTCGCCTCATACGAAGACGGGGTCGGGGCGATGGTGCGCCTCGACCGAACCTTCACGCCCGACACGCGGCAGCACGAGCTCTACCAGGAGCGGTTCGAGCACTACCGCGCGCTGTGGCCCCTGATGCGGGACTACATGCGCAAGCTGACGACCCTGAGCCGGTAAGCCGTGAATCAGGGTAGCTCGGATTATCCATGAGTCATCCCGAGCGCAGCGAGGGATCTAGCTGCATACTCACAACTTGCGATCCGCCATCGAGCGGATGCGCAGTAGCGGTGCGTTTCGATGCGGCCACACGCAAGCCGGTGTTTCGTGGCGAGATGCCTCACTCCGTTCGGCATGACATCAATCATCCGGGCTAGAGCGTGCTCATGTTCCAGGTGATGCTCCACGTTGTGTGCCCGTGTGGTTCAACTGTGAGCTGACCACCCTGGCGCAGGACTTCGGCAAGTGAGCTGGAAGGGCCTGGGATCGGCTCGAAGGCGCACTCCATGCGAAGTCCTCCGTGCTCGTCCGGATAGCCGACGTGGTTCCACCAGATGCCGAAAGTGGGGGACAACTCGGCGGAGAACTCCATCTCGAGGGACAGGCCGCCCTTGAGCATCAGTGTGGCCCGACCGGGGTGCACGCGTTGCAGCAGGAGCATCGTCGCCGTGCCGCGCGGTTTGCCGAGCAGGAAGTCCATGCACTCGCGCGGTGTCGCCAGGCTTAACGCGCGCCCCTCATTCTCATCCAGGACGCTGCCATATTCGGGTAGCTGGACATCAGCGATTTGATCCAGCGGCATCAGCGGATGCATCACGTGCTGGAATGGAACTGGTGAGTCGCCAGCGTTGCCGACCTCGAATTCCCACGTGATGCTTGTGTCGCCGAACAGCATCGAGCGTCGAAAGCTGACAGTTGGGAGTACCTCGCTGGTCGTGTAACAATCGAGCCGATTTTCCGGCTGGCGCACATCCCACTTCAACCAGCAGAGCTCGCCGTGATCGCGGATCTGCGTCCAGCCGACGTCGGGTATGGCACACGCCCTGACACTCGGGAAGCAGTCGTCATAGCCGTAGACCGGCCGGGTTTCGTATTCGCCGAAGTCTTGGCGCGGGGGCCGAAAGCTGGCGGGGCAGGTGGTCACCAGGTCCCGACCCGAGAAGCGCAGCACACTCAGTCGGGCACCGTCGGCCGGAATGCACTCCAGTTCCCAGCGACCGAATTGGCACGTGATCTTATCCGTCATAGTGCGATCACCTTGATGCCGGTTAGGTCGCAGAACGCTTTGAGATCCTCGTAGAGATGCGTCCCGTAGCCGAGGCAGGCGTATTCGTTGTTCCAGGCTTCCAGCAGCGCGTCGATGTCGCAGTGGGCGGTGACAAACCCGTGCGGCCAGAACGGTATGCCACACTCGTTTTGCCGGGCTTTGAGGTTCTTGGCCGGGGGCTCGAAGATGGTGCAGCGGGTGATGACCATCTCGAAGCGGCCGTCGTTGCGGCCCAGCCGGGCCAGCACGCCCTCCCCAACTTTGCAGACCAGCTTTACGGAAAGCCCGCCGGCTTCGCCTTCGGTCGGGATGCCGTGCTCGGCAAAGCCCGCCGGGCCCAGCTTTCCAGCCAGCGAGGGCGGACAGGCGCCGTCCCCGACGATCTTGATCTCCTTCGTGCGCTTGTCGATGTGCTGCAAGTCGCCGTAATAGACCCGCTCCGCGCTGAGATCCGTCAAACACTTGACCGTCATGGCGGTATTGAAATCGCCGAGGGTCGAGGTGCCGATCCCGTCCTCGAGCATCATGCTCTGCGCGAAACAGGTCGCGCTGTAGTCGTCGCCCAGGCCGGGAAAGGACTGAAGCGTGTAGAAGTCGAATCTCTCCTTCTGAACGACCTTACTCAGGGCCAGATAGAGCCGGATCGACCGATCGGCGACCTCCTCCGTCGGAATCGGCTCCTTGAACAGCTTTTGGACGCGCCGCCGGGCGTTGGCGAGCTCGCGTTTCGTGACGGCCCGCGCCGTCTCGATCAGCTCGGTCGTGTCCCGCGAATCAATGTCTACGCCGAACACCTTCATCCATTGCGACGGATCCGCCGCCCCGCACGTCTGCCCCATGCCGCGCCCGCCGAACGTGCCGATCGTGCTCATGTTCAGGCGGTTTTTCATGGCGCTGCCGCGGCAGTATGAGACGATGCGCTCGATTGCCTTAGCGTCCTCGCAGGCCCCGTACACAAAGCGGTGTTGCAGACCGACCTCGTTCAGCGCGCCGTGCAGCACCAGGCCGCCCACCGGTCGCCAACCCTGGCTGCCGGGATGCGTCCAGACGACGATGCCCTTGCCGGTGCCGGCGAAGTCGCGAATCGCCGCGATCAGATGGGCGGCCCAGACCCACGTGCCGGAAAACAGCACGACGGCATCCAAATCGTCCATCTTCTTCAGCCGCCGGAAGCATTCCCGGGCCTCGTTCTTGGTCGCCAGAATGACATCATGCCCCACGAGGTCCAGCCCGGCCGCGCGCAGCGTTTTCTTGGCCCCGGCGACCAGCCCGTCGTCAATGAACGGCTTCCCCATCGGATCGCGCAGCCCGTCCTTGTGTACGCCGTAAACGATGAATCCGACCCTTGGCTTAAGCACGCCTGCACCCTTTCGTGGAAATGTGACTCCCGGCTTGAACCCCGTTGTCCAACGCAGCCGGATGCGGCTGCCAACATCGTAGCCTCACAGACCAAGACAGCCAATCCGCCGCGCCGGTCATGGTCGGCTGCATGACGGGTCGCTCGCATACTCCACCCTGTAGGCGGCTGCGGCGAGCTCCAGGGCCTGCGTCTCGGCGGACGAGCACACGATTCGGATCGGCTGATCCGGCGCAATGCGTTGCCGGCTGATCTCTCCGACCGCCCAGGAGAGACCGCTCCAGATGGCCCTGTCGTGTTGTACGCGGACCGGTACGTCCGCGCCCGCCTGTTGCGCCACGATCCGCAGGAACTCGCTCAGCCGACGCGCGCCCGGCGCATGGCCGCCCGTGGAGCGGTACGCGACCCCGTCTTTCGACTGCGTCATCGCAATGCGGATATCCCCGTCGGGCGGCGGCGTAAGGGTGGCACACATCTGGTTGTGGCCGCAGCGCTCGAACGTCACCGGCATGGGCTCAATAGAGACCGGGATCGTCACATCTTCCTGCACGCCAAGCTCGTAGGCTGGATCGCGATACCGGCCGTAGCCGACGACACACAATTGCTCCGGACCTAGTCTGACGGCCTCGCCGGTCAGTTCCGGCTCATAGCCGGCGTCGCGGAACAGAATCCGTCCGCCATCCATCCCGACCGCGCCCACGAGTGCAGCCGGAAGCGGAACCGCTTGAGCGCTTTGCGACGGATTCACCACGGTGCAGAGCACGCCCTGCTCCGACCGCGCCGCGTAGCCGTAGGGCTCAGCGCGTCCGGCGATGCCGCCGAACGTGGAGAACCGTCCACAAGCCCGCAGGTGCAGCAGCAGCGTCTGCGCTTTGGCAAACCAAGCGGCCTTTTCGCCGTCGAGCAACTCGAGGTTGCCGTAGTAGGTGTTGACCAGCCCGCCCCGGGCCAGAGTGAGCAGCAACATCCCTTTCCACGCCGCCGTCGCTCGGCGGTAGCATGCTTCGGTCTTGCCGATCATGAAAGCAGAGTTGTCGATCCGCTCGAGCGGAATCCCGTTCCATTCATACTGCCGCACCATGTGATCCGAGTAGACGTCTTGGGCCCGCCAGAAGTTCATCATCGGAACATCGGCGGGGCAGGGATCGCCGCAATACAGCGAGTCAAACACATCCAGCAGCCGCACGTCCACAGTCTTGCGAAACGGCTTCGAGGTATTCTCCTGCATGCCTCCGAAACCGTTGTACGCCAGCAGGTACACGTCGGGATTGCGCTCCCGAAAGCCGGCCAGCGCCGTGCGTAGCGCGGCACTATTCAATTGGATGATTTTGTGTGGCAAGTGTGTGCGCTCGGCGTTGGGCGTGGCGGCATCGAAGCGGACGAAATCGAACTTGAATACCCGGATGCCACGGTCGTACCAGTGTTGCAGCACGTCCACGAAATCCGCCAAGAAACCTCCGTCGAACATGCACATCGCGGTCCGACCCCGATTCAGCGAGTCCTCCCAGGCGGGAACGGGGTTCAGGTGGCACAGGCTGTTCGTGGATACCCACAGACCGGGCGTGATGCCGGCCCGCGCGCACGCGTCAAGCCAACGCTGCGGACCGTTGGGCCAGTGCGGCTTGCGCCACGCGCGATACCCGCTGTCCGGGTCGAACCAGAACGCGTCCATCAGGTAACAGTCGAAGCGGACCCCGCTGGAGCGCAAGCGGAGCAGCTCGTGGAACTGCTGCATGGCCAGCTCTTCGGTCAGCTCGACGGTGTCGGACAGCTCGTCGTACGCGGTCCAATTGACGTACGCGTTCAGCGGATTCACGCCACGGTCCTTTCCAATATCCTGCTCTTCGTCCTGTCAGCCACCGCGCGACGATGGGCGGCGTGCGCAGATAAAACCTGGGGCACACCCAATCCAGCGCGACGGTCCGGCTGCAGAGGCGCACAGGATATCGAATACGGCCATTCGTCGCTGCGCCGCCACGATAAACGGGCCCTTCGCTTATCTGTAGGCGGCGCCGGCACCACAACCGCTCTCAAAGCAGTAGACGCGGTAGTTGAAATCGGTGAAGACGCCGCGCTCGTCTCCGGTCTTGACTACGAGCTCGACCGCGAGCGAGCCCTTGCCGCGCGTGTGGTTCGGGTGGATGTCGAAGTCCGAATCGAACCAGCGCAGGTGCTCGTTGTGATAGCCGTGATGTAGCGTTTCAGTGCAAGTGAGACACTCGGCGTTTCTGATATAGTGACGGTTTCTCGGAAGGCCTTGAGGGGGCACCGGCTCCGCAGGTTCCCCCTCA
>Ga0307378_10003863_pt1 | contig 21755 bp, 25 predicted proteins | sample UN1MG_FD_202238 | JGI IMG/M metagenome (GOLD analysis project Ga0307378, IMG submission 202238) | Soil microbial communities from Risofladan, Vaasa, Finland - UN-1 | ecosystem: Environmental > Terrestrial > Soil > Coastal area > Acid sulfate soil | place: Finland: Risofladan, Vaasa | collected...
TGACTGGTACAATCCGTAGCTTTACCGTCTCCCTTATTTCTTTAAATTGCTAATTGCAAGTTGATTTGATAGAATTTAGCTCAAATGAATAATAAAAATGCTTGATACACCCGGAGAAGTAATTAATGTTTTAAAAACTTTAAATGATTATTACTGCCTTAAGTCTAATTTTATAATTTATCCTAAATCAAATAAAACAGATATCAGAGATAGAGAACCATTCCATCCAAGTTTTTTAAGTGGCATTGAGAAAAGGATTGAACTATTAAAAAGACTAAATAAATTAAACAAAAACGAAAAAAATATTCTACTCTTATTTTATACTTTCTGTAAATCAATCACCTACATTGAACATGCACTTTGTTTAAGCTGCAGACACTGTTACAGAATAAAGAAAAAAGCTCTCCAGAATATAATAAGTATGGGAGAAGAAAGTTAAAAGTGATACTTTTATTTAAAAACGTTTTATTTTTATTGAAGATGTCAGCAAAAATGCTAAAATTATTCACAATAGAAAAACTGTGTCCAAATATTTTGTTTTTGTATTAGGTACCTAAGTAATTGGGCTTTTATAATTATACTTCCCAATGTACTTAATCTAAAAAATAATTGTATAAGGATAAAGATACCATATTGTATTTTTAGATAAAAGTTTTTTATATTATTTAATTTTAAAAGGGGAAGTTTCAATGGATGAAGAGAAAAAGAATATAAAAGAAGATGAAATTGACTTAAGAGAAATTTTTAGAGTTTTTGTAAAAAGAAAATGGTGGTTTATTGGAACATTTATAGTAGTTTTAATAGCAGGTCTTCTTTTTACCTTTCTAAAAACTCAAGAATACACCTCAACTTCTATACTGAAGATAAAAGAGGATTACTACCTGGATTTCATTGGTATGTATTTTCCAGAAGAAGCATCAGAACTTAAGATTGGAAGTTTAAATGATGTAGCTATTGAACTGAAGTTAAACAAAACTTTAAATGAGGTAGCTGACAGATTGGATTACAATATAGATAAAGATGATTTAGATAAGGCTATTAACGTATCTATAGATAAAGATAAGGAAAACGTATCTATAAATAAAGATAAGGAAATTTTAATGATAACCGCTGTTTATAATGATGCAGAAGTGACATACAAAATAAATAAAACTTTACTCGATGTATATAAAAGAGAGAAAAATTCAGAATTTAATGAAGCCTTTGATAGACTTTTGCAAAAAATAGAAGCAGATCTTATAGGTACACAGAAGGAGATAGAAGAACTTTCCATTAGAGCTGAAGAATATATAATAGGTTTTAATGTAAAACTTCTAAATGAGATAGAAAAATCAGGCTCTGATATTCCATTCTCAGGATCTAATTATACCTCACCTGAAATAGCTGGAAAGTTAAACCATAATTTAACAGTTTACAATGATTTAGATGAAATAAATTGTATTATTACAGAGAATAAAGAGTTATTTGTAAACAAGATAGAAGTAATTGAAAATCCAGAGATTTCAGATGTAGTAGCTGAGACTAATTATATAAGGAATGTTTTGATCACCATATTTTTATCTGTAATTGTGGGATTTATGATGGTTTTTATTGTAAATTATTTAGATTCTCTTAGGAAATATAAAAATATATAATAAAATGATTAATCTCAAGTATAAAAAAATAATTGTAACTGGTGGTGCAGGCTTTTTAGGTAAATATGTAGTAAAGAAATTAAAGGAAAGAAACTGTAAGGAAATTTTTGTTCCAATTATAGATGAATATGATTTAAGAGATCTAGATGCAGTTAAAAGAATGTATAAAGATGCAAAAGCAGATATCCTTATTCACCTAGCTGCAGTGGTAGGAGGAATAGGGGCAAATAGAGAAAACCCAGCCACATTTTTTTATGATAATCTAATAATGGGTATTCAGTTAATGGAGCAGGCTAGACTTACAGGAATTGAAAAATTCGTAGCATTGGGTACAATTTGTGCATATCCAAAATTTACTCCTGTCCCTTTTAAAGAAGAAGATTTATGGAATGGTTATCCTGAAGAGACAAACGCTCCATATGGTCTTGCAAAAAAGATGTCACTGGTACAGTCTCAGGCATACAGACAGCAATATGGCTTCAATTCGATATTTTTACTTCCTGTTAATTTATATGGCCCAGGTGATAATTTTAATCCAAAATCTTCGCATGTTATACCTGCGCTTATTAAGAAATTCTATGATGCCAAGATTAATAATCAGAGTGAAGTAATAGTATGGGGGACAGGTAAAGCTACTAGAGAATTTTTCTATGTAGAAGATTGTGCAGAGGCAATTGTGTTGGCAACAGAGAAGTATGATAAACCCGATCCGGTAAATATTGGTGCCGGGTTTGAAATATCTATAAAAGAATTAGCTAATTTGATAAGAGAAATTATTGGTTTTAAAGGAAAAATTGTTTGGGATACCTCAAAGCCGGATGGTCAACCTAGGAGATGTCTCGACACATCAAAAGCAGAGAAAGAATTTGGGTTTAAAGCAAAGACAAATTTCGATGAAGGACTTAAAAAAACAATTGAGTGGTATGAGGAATATATATGCAAGCAGTAATCTTAGCGGGAGGTAAAGGAACCCGCCTTAGACCCCTTACCTGTCGGATGCCTAAATCTATGGTTTCCATCCATAGCAAACCTTTCCTCCAGCACCAGTTAGAACTTATCAAATCCTTTGGTATAAAGGAAGTATTACTTTTGGTCAGTTATTTGGGTGAGCAGATTGAGGAGTATTTTGATAACGGCTCAAAGTTTGGGTTGAGTATAGAATATTCTTACGAAGAAAGCCTGTTAGGGACTGGTGGAGCTTTGAAGAATGCTGAAGATAAATTAAAAAAAGAGTTTTTACTTTTGAATGGTGATACTTTTTTACCTATAGATTATAGGAAATTAATAAGCTATTCTCATCGATACAATAAGATTGGTGTAATTACAGTCTATAATAACTCTGAGAAGATTGCTCCTAATAACATAGTTATTGGAAAATCAAATCTGGTTATAGATTACAATAAAAAAGATTCTAAAGGGATGACCCATGTGGATGCTGGGGTGATGGTATTTAAGAGAGATGTCATAGATTTAGTTCCCAAAGGTCAAATATGTTCTTTAGAAGAGGAGATATTTCATAAATTGATAAAGGTAAGGGAACTTTTAGCCTTTCCCACCGACAAAAGATTTTATGATATGGGAAATTTTGAAAAGTTGGAGATAATTAAGGAGGCTTTTAAATGCTTATAGCTAAGGCACCTTTCAGGATAAGTTTTGCAGGTGGAGGAAGTGACTTAAGGGATTTTTATTCGAAGAATGGTTATGGTGCCGTACTTAGCACGTCTATAGATAAATATATGTATATAATGATCCACCCCTATTTTCACGATAAAATCAGGATAAAATATTCAAGGACAGAGGATGTTAATGATATTGATGAAATACAACATCCTTTGGTAAGGGAATGTCTTAAGGAGGCTGGAATAGAAAAAGGAATTGAAATTGCCAGTATTGCCGATGTGCCAGCAGGTACGGGACTAGGTTCTTCAAGTACTTTTACTGTTTGTCTACTCCATACACTGCATGGATATAAAGGAAAATTTGTTACTAAAGAAAGATTAGCAAAAGAAGCTTGCAAAATAGAGATAGAGATATTAAAAGAACCGATAGGCAAGCAGGATCAATATGCGGCAAGTTATGGAGGGCTTAATTATATCCAGTTCAACTCTGATGAGTCAGTCCTTGTGGAGCCTATCATTTGTAAACCAGGGATAAAAAGCAGATTAGAAAGAAGTTTGCTTATGTTTTATGTAGGCAATGAGAGAAAGGCAGGCCAAATTCTAAGTGAACAAAAAGAGAATATGAAACAGAATGAGAAATTTGAATTAGTCAAAAGGGTGGTCATGTTAGCTAAAGATATGAAGGGTTCTTTAAATGGAGGAAATATCAAAAATTTTGGAGAAATATTGCATGAAGGATGGCTACTTAAAAAGGAATTGGCAAGTAACATCTCAAATCCTATGCTTGATAAGTACTACGAAAAGGCATTGAAAGCTGGGGCTGTAGGAGGTAAGTTGCTGGGAGCCGGGGGCGGTGGATTTTTCCTTTTTTATTGTGAACCTAAATATCAAAATAAGGTAAGGAGAGCCCTGGACTTAAGGGAAATGAAGTTTAAGTTTGATAATGAAGGGTCTAAGATAATATATTTAGGTGAATAATTAGGGGGAATAATTTATGATAAAAGAGTTTGCATTAAAGTATCTTGCTGAATTAAAAAAGATTCTAGAAACTATCTCGTTAGAGAGATTTAAGGAGGTGGTGAATATAATTCTGGAAGCCTATGAGGGAGGACATACAATATTCATCATGGGAAATGGTGGAAGTGGAGCCACAGCTTCCCATTTCGCATGTGATATTAATAAAGGCACTTGCCTTGACCTGAAAAAAAAATTTAAGGTGATTTGTCTTAATGATAATGTGCCCACTATACTCGCTTATGCCAATGACAGTTCCTATGAGGATATATTTGTAGAACAACTAAAAAATTTCCTAAAGCCTAATGATTTGGTGATTGGAATTTCTGCCAGCGGGAATTCCAAAAATGTTTTAAAGGCAATTAGATATGCCAACAAGAAGGAGGCAAGAACTATAGGGTTAACTGGTTTTGATGGTGGGAAATTGGCTGATTTAGCTAAGTTGTCTTTAGTCATTAAAATAAATGATATGCAGAAGGTGGAAGATATGCATTTAATTATAAACCATATGATCATGCAGATTGTTTATAAGAAATTGCATGGAGCACCCGAATAAAAACATTGTAAAGGGAAGAGCTTGTATGGAGGAGACTATTATCTATCTGGTAAGACATGGCGTTACCGACTCGAATAAGAAGAAAATCTATATGGGCTGGAGAGAAGAGGAATTAAATGAGGAGGGAATTAAGCAAGTAAATGAGTTAGGCATAAAGTTGAAAGACAATGGGATTTCTAAAATATATACAAGCCCGATAAGAAGAGCTGTCCAAACCGCCGAGATTTTAAATAGATATCTTTTGACGGGGATTATTATAAAAGAAGATTTAATTGAAATGAAATTAGATAAATGGGAAGGTATGGCAGAAGAGGAGATAAAATTAAGATATCCAAGGGAGTGGGAAATCTGGAATAAACGGCCTGCGGAGTTAAGACTACCAAAAAGAGAAACCTTGAGTTCTGTCCAAGAAAGATCAATTGGTGCTATAAAAAGGATTTTAAATGAGAATAACAAAAGAAGAGTTATCGCAGTTACTCATGTGGCAGTAATCAGGTGTTTAATATTATTTTTTAAAAATCTGGATTTAAACCTTTACAAAGGTATTGATGTTCCGAATAGCTCGATTTTTGAGCTTAAATTTTCAACTGGATGATTAAATTAAGTTCAGCTATTACTATATGAATACTATCCAAAGAATCGCCAAGAACACAGGGGTATTGTTTGTGGCCAATGTAGGAGGTCATGTATTATCTTTCTTCTATGTGATGTATACTGGTCGCTACTTAGGTCCATCGAACTTCGGCATCCTCACCTTTGCCCTTGCCTTCACTGGAATTTTTAGCGTTCTTACTGATTTTGGACTTCAACCGCTAACCGTAAGGGAGGTTGCCAGAGACAAATCTTTAGCTTCGAAATACATCGCCAATATCAGCGGAATGAAGATAATTTTGGTTACCATCACCTTTGGATTAATTGTCTTAACTATAAACCTCTTAGGTTATCCGGAACAAACCATCAAGGTTGTCTGTCTTATAGGATTATCGGTTATCTTTGGAGCTTTTACTACAATGTTCTATTCCATCTTTCAAGCATATGAGAGGATGGAGTATCAATCTTTAGGACAGATTTTAAATAGCGCTTTAATGTTTGTCGGAGTTATTTTTGCCATGAAATTCAAATTAAGCGTTGTTGAGTTTGGCATGCTCTATTTTTTAATTAGCATTATTGGCTTGGTGTATAGCTTTACAATTTTGAGAATAAAATTTTCTAACTCCTCTTTGGCATGGTTGCAACGAAAGATAGAAGTAGATTGGGGGTTCTGGAAGTCCACTATTAAAGAAGCTTTGCCCTTTGGTTTGGCAATGACTTTTGTGATGATTTTTTATTGGATAGACTCGGTAATGCTTTCCTTAATGAAAGGAGATACAGTAGTAGGATGGTATAATGCTGCTTATAGGATGGTACTTTTTTTACTTTTTATCCCCAATTCTTTTATCGCTGCCATTTACCCTGTTACATCAAAGTTTTATATGACCTCCAAGGACTCCTTGAGATTAATCTATAAAAAAGCTTTCAAATATTTGACTATTTTAGGTATTCCGATTGGAGTTGGAACAACACTTTTAGCTAAAAGGATTATTTTATTAATATTTGGGACAGAATATATGAACTCAATATTCCCTCTACAGATTTTGGTCTGGTCTTCGGTATTTATATTTATGAGTTTTTCATTTGCCAATTTATTCAACTCCTTAAATCGGCAAATATTAGTAACAAAAATTGCTGGTATTGCTGTCATATTAAATGTTGGTCTAAATCTAATCCTTATACCTAAATATAGCTTAATTGGAGCGAGCATCACAACTGTATTAACTGAGTTTGTCACCCTAATACTTAACTTTATCTGGGGATCGAAAATTGGTTATAGTATTCCCAAGAAGGAATTTGCAAACATTATGATAAAAGTCTTCATTTCAAACGCACTTATGGGTATATTTATCGTATATTTCCAATGTTTTAACTTGCTGTTGATAGTGCCATTAGCAGCGTTGTTGTACTTTGGAGTGTTATATTTGATTAGAGGAATAGATAAAGAAGACATAAATTTAGTCAGAAAAGCTATTTGGAGAAATAAGAGGAGAGAGAAGTAATGAGAGCACTGACGTTTTTCCTTTTTAAAATTTTTAGAAGGATTGAAGGTTTCTTTTTTGGGAAGCTTGAAAAATTCTTTTTTGGGAAAGGTTTTAGAAGAATTCCCTGGGTTAGTACTCTTTGTAGCTTAAGGAATTCTCTTTATTTATTAATATATAACAAACTTAAGCCCAAAGGGGTTGTTTTGATAAATATTGAAGGAAATAAGATGTATATGAATACAGATGATAGGGGTGTCGTTCCTATGCTATTAATAGACGGTGCAATGGAAAAATATGATACAGAACTGTTTAAGAAAATGGTAAAGGAAGGAATGGTTGTGGTAGATATTGGGGCTAACATAGGATATTTTACTTTAATTGCAGCCAAGTTAGTGGGTAAGAGTGGTATTGTATACGCATTTGAACCTGAGCCAAGCAATTATGAACTTCTTTGTAAAAATATTGAGGTAAATGGTTATACTAATGTAATTCCTATTCAAAAAGCGGTTTCTAATAGGAAAGGGAAAGCCAAAATTTGGTGTGATAATATTAATTTTGCATCCCCCTCCTTCTCAAGAGATAATGTCCTGGTTTTTTTAAAGGATAATGTCCTAGAAAAGGATAGATTTGTAGAAGTTGAAACAATAACTCTGGATGAATTTTTAAAGAACACAGTTCGAAACGCTAAAGTAGACATTATAAAAATAGATGCTGAGGGAGCAGAAGGACTTATAATAGATGGGGCTAAGCAAGCATTGGAAAGTAACAATCTGAAGATTATTATGGAATTTTGGCCACTTGCACTTAGGAATTTGGGAACTGATCCATTGGAATTGCTATACAAATTACAGGAATATGGGTTCAAGGTAATGTTCGTAAATGAGGTAAAGCAAGTTCTAGAGCCAATAGAAGAAATTATTAGGTCTTGCGGAAAAGAATGGATTCCAGGAGGATTTAATTTGCTATTGGAAAAATAATGAAGTTATCGAAAGCAGGGAGATGGATTACCAAATACCAAAAATAGTAAAAAAAATCGGCAGACCCGCGAAGAATACAATATGTGGGATTAAGAATTTGACCTTAAGGGCTACAGGCGAGTCACTCAAACCCCAGCAGTTGTGGTTTGAGGTTACCGATAGGTGTAACTGTCGCTGTAAATTTTGCAATATCTGGCGTAGTAAACCAACAAATAATGTCTTAAATCTTGAGGAAATAGAGAAAACTCTTAGTGATGATCTTTTTAAGGATCTAAAATATATTATGCTCTCGGGGGGTGAACCTCTTCTTAGGAATGATTTAGAAGAGATTATCATAAGAATACATAAAATTCTACCAAAAGCACCAATCATGTTCGGTACTAATTGTTCGCTACCAGAACGAACCATTAGTGTGGTTAAATCTGCGATCAAGAACAATATTAATATTGGTGTGGGGGTATCTCTTGAAGGTATAGGAGAAAAACATGACTCGGTAAGAGGTATGAGAGGCCTTTTTGAGAAGGTGGATTGGTTATTACATGAATTAGTGGCATTGAGGAAGAAAGCTGGAGATAAGTTGAGTATTGGCGTTGGATTTGTACTTTCGGATCTTACATTACCCGCATTGGAAGAAGTAAAAACATATACTCAAGAATTGAGTGTCTCTCTTCATGTGCAGTGGTATAATGAGGCCTCATACTACGATAACATTGGAGAACATTTATTGAGTAATACTGGAGCCATTATTGAAGCTGTTCGTTCGTTACCGCCCTCACTTATTCACGAAATGGGGATTAAGTTATTAAGTGGTAAATCTATCAAATTCCCTTGCTTTGCTATGTATACATTCTGCTTACTAAAATGTAATGGTGATATAGTGCCGTGTTTCGATTTCTGGGATGTTAAGGTAGGTAATGTCAGGGAAAGCCCTCCATCGTTAATTTGGCATAGTCCTGAAGCCAAGAAAGCGAGGAGAAAGGTAAAAAACTGCCAAGGATGCCTAAATGCCTGTGGCGTTGGATGGAGTTTTGGAGCTAGTTTTTATCCACTCTTATTATTCCATCTTAAGAGAAAGTTGAGGTTAACGAAATGAATTATGAAATACCAGAAATAGCATGGAAAGTAAGCAGGAGCATAAAGAGTATAATAACCGGAATTAAGAATTTAATACTAAGATCTACAACTGAATTGCTTAAGCCTACACAAATAGTATATATGGTAACTGACAGATGCAACTCCCGTTGTATTCATTGTAATATCTGGCAGCAGGAGCCTGTAAAAAATTCCTTGACACCAAAAGAGGTGGAACAGGTTTTTATTGATGATCTTTTTAGAGATGTAGAATATGTTTTGTGCACAGGAGGCGAACCAGCGGTTAGGAATGATCTCCAAGATATTATCCTAAGTATACACAGAGCTTTACCTAAAGCTACCATACAATTAAGTACCAATGGTTTATTGCCAGACAGAGTTATTGAAGTAGTTAAAACTACAATCAAACACGATATCCGTTTTGATGTGGGGGTTTCACTTGATGGTATTGGGGAAGAACATGATAAGATAAGAGGAGTGAAAGGTAATTTTGAAAGAGCAGATCGATTGATACGTGAGCTGGTAGAATTGAGGAAGAGTGATAATAACAAATTACGTATTTCAGCAGGAATAGTACTTTCTGATCTTACCTTGCATTCTCTGCCAGAAGTTAAATTGTATGCCAAGAGATTGAATATTAATCTTACGGAAGCGTGGTACAATGAAGCATCATTTTACGATAATATTGGAAAGAACGTTTTTAGTAATCAATTAGTAGAGGCTGTAAAATTGCAAACATCTTCACCACTTCAAGAAACTTGGCTCAAAGCACTAAAGGGCAAGTCTATAAAGTTTCCATGTTTTGCTATGTATACATTTTGTGTGTTAAAGTGTAACGGAGACATTGCGCCCTGCCTAAATCTATTTGATGTGAATGCCGGAAATGTAAGAGGAAAAAACCCCACGGATATCTGGCATAGTTATGAGATGAAGAAAGTCAGGAAAATTGTAAAGAATTGTCAGGGATGTTTAAATTCCTGGGGAGCGCCATGGAGTTTTGGGTCTAGTTATTATCAAATCTTATTATTCTATTTGAGGCATCCTCGGATTGTAATGGAAGAATTACGCAAGAAATGAAAGTACTCGGATTTTTTATATAGAGAATATTAAAAAGAGGACCTACGATGAGTTCAACTCTCAATAAAAACATAACAGATAATTCGAAGAATTACATTAGTGATGGATTCGAAAATACATTTCTAAAAATACCGCTTGATGAACAACTCAAGCACTGTGATTCTGATGAGTTGGTTCCATTGTTTAAGCGTTATTTACCAGGTAGCCAACCAATCTTAGAAGCGGGGTCAGGTTCCGGACGGTGGGTAGCTTAGTTCATGAAAAACGGTTGGCACTCAGTTGGTTTGGATTGGAGCGAAGCACTTTGCGTTCGGGCAAGAAAGGCTATTCCTGGCAGTCGGTTTGAATCTGGAGACATGAGTGCCACGCCTTTTAAAGATGGTGAATTCGGGTCTATTGTTGCTCTCGGCTCAATTGAACATTCGCCTGAAGGACCTGAACCTGCAATAAAGGAGTTTTATCGAATCTTACTCCCCAATGGCATCGCTATTATAACTGTTCCCTACGGTGGAGTGATGCTGCGAGAAATATCGAGATTACTTTACACTTCAATGCTATGGATGAGAGCGTCACCCACAATAAGACGAATATTTGGGAAACAAGGTTGGAGTGGGAGAAGTCTCATGGACGCTCAGGGAGAAACGATAAGGGAATGGTATCCTCGTTTTGGTTGTAACGAAAAGGGATGGTTTTTTTGTGAATATAATTTTACAATGAAGCAAATGCGGCAGTTTCTCAAGAGCAACGGATTTTCTATTATCGAAGAATTTGTTGGAGTTGGTGACAAAGGTATTGTGTTTAATTTTGGAAGGGTTGCTGGCTATTTTGATGATAATAAATTGCGTGTCCATTTAACACCTATTGGAAAATTGATTAGCCGAATGATCCCAGCCAGGTACATGGGACATATGCTATGTTATGTTGTTCGTCGGGGTTAAGTATAAATATGTATAATTTTTTGAAAAGAATATATCATAAACTATTTAGAGTATATAGCTTATCTTCTTTACTTTCTAAAGAGATTGAGGATGAATGGAGAATACTCGATATAGGTTGTGGCCGATCTTCTCCTCTTGAGGATGTAGAGAAGGGGGCTTACAAAGTTGGGCTGGATATTTACAAGCCTTATATTCTAAAGAGTCTGAAGCTGTCGATCCATGATAATTATGTATTAGGCGATGCCAGGGCATTGCAATTCAAGTCCAAGTCTTTTGACTGTGTAATGGCTACTGAGGTTCTTGAGCATTTAGATAAACATGACGGTGAAAAAATGATTAAGGAAATGGAAAGAGTTGCAAAGAAGAAAATTCTCATGACAACACCTAACTGCTTTTTACCCACATATGCGGGACCTGATGATAATCCAGAGGAAACACATTTATGCGGCTATACTGCAGTTGAACTCAAGAAGCTTGGATTCAAGGTCTATGGATTACATGGGCTAAAAGCACTCTGGAAGGTTGACTCAGGACAAGCGGTTATCAGGTTCAAACCTCGTAAAGTATTTGCTAGACTCGCTGAGATAACCGAACTTCTTGTTTACCATCATCCATCTCTAGCCTTTCAATTCTTCTTAATAAAAGATATAGGGGAATGAAGACTATGAAAATAATATTTATATTGCCTGCACTTACGATATCAGGTGGTCATAAAGCGGTGTTCGAATTTGCTAATCATTTACATAAACGAGGCCACGATGTTTCTGTAATATATCCCCTGATGCCGATCCAATTGGATGCAAAATGGTACAATGTTAGAAAACAGGCGAGTAGAGTCTGGAGGGCGATTAGAAGGTTCAGGCAAGTGCCTCACGTAGAATGGTTCAATCTTAAAGCAAATCTAATCAGGGTACCAGCACTTATAGAAAAATATATACCTGATGCTGATATTATCATAGCTACATGGTGGGAAACTGCGTATTTTGTGAGCAGATACAGTAATAGTAAAGGTAAAAAGTTTTATCTTGTTCAACATTATGAGATTTGGGGTGGGCAGGAGGAACAAGTCAATAACAGCTATAAACTCGGGTTACGAATTATTGTCAACTCAACCTGGTTAAAGAACATACTCCAAGATAAGCTTGGTGTAGAAGCTGAGGCATTGATACTACATTCTCCAGATTTGGAGCAGTTTTACCCAGAAGATCGGCAAAAGAGCAACGACGCAATTAGAATTTTGATGCCATATCGCAACATTAAGTGGAAAGGCATCAATGACGGTATCAAAGCTTTCGAAATTGTGAGGGAAAAATATCCTGATATTCAATTAGTTATGTTTGGCCCTAATCGAGGTAAAGATGTGCCCGACTATGTAGAATTTTACGAGAAGCCTTCCAATTATAAACTAAGAACAATTTATAATTCGTGTGACATTTTTCTTTTTCCAAGCCATAGCGAAGGATTTGGTATGCCGCCGATGGAGGCAATGGCTTGCAAGTGTGCTGTAGTCACGACTAATGTGGGTGCAGTTCCTGATTACACTATCCCAGGAAAGACAGCTTTAGCTTCTCCTCCAAAGTCACCTGAATCGCTGGCAGAGAATATCATTAAGTTGGTGGAGAATAGTGAGTTACGAAAGCAAATATCAGAGGCGGGGTATAATCATATTAATAAGAATTTCAGTTGGAATAAGTCAGCGGACTCGTTAGAACAGTTATTCCAAAAAGCACTTGCTGAGCAATCTAAAACTGATAACCAAGGAGAGGAAGCAGAACGATAGAATGATTTTGCAGATTCTAAAATCGCTTATCAAGAAAATTTTTAATATTTTCGGCCTAGAAGTGCGTAGAGGTGCAAAGAATAGAAGATGTTGTTATGTAGGCGCGCTACAACAAATAAAAAATCTAGGTTTTACACCTGCAACGATTATAGATGTGGGTGCAGCTGTGGGTAGTTTCACTCTACAATGCTATAGTATCTTCCCACATTCAAAATATTTATTGGTAGAGCCACTGGAAGAGAATAGGGAATATTTGGATAAAGTAACAAAAACTATCTCCAAGGCAGAGTATGTTTTGGCTGTTGCTGCTGCTGAACCCGGAAAAGTGACTCTCAATGTTCATTCAGATCATGATGGTTCTTCGTTGTACCTTGAAAAGGAAGTTGATCTCGATGGGGTTCCGAGAATGGTACCTGCAGTCACTCTTAATGGCCTCTGTAAGGAGCGTGATTTATCAGGACCCTATCTCATCAAGATAGATGTTCAAGGAGCAGAACTGGATGTACTTTCAGGTGCAAGGAGAACTCTTGATAAGACAGAATATATAATCCTTGAAGTTTCGCTCTTTCAATTCGTGAAAGGTGGGCCTCAACTTTACGATGTTGTGAAATTTATGAATTCACACGGCTTTGTTATATACGATATATTTGGTTTGAATTATAGACCTCTGGATGATGCTCTGGCTCAAGTGGACATGGCCTTTGTAAAGGAAAACAGCCAATTTCGAAAGTATCACATCTATGCGAATCCAAAGCAGCGAGAGAAACTCACCAAAAGAATGTTATTGTCGAGAGGTAGACATTAGTTCAGCTAAGAGCAAGAAGAAAGTTTTAAAAAGACTGCTAGGGGATTTAGGATATAATGTGATGAATGAAATGAACAAAAAAACTGAATTTGAAGAGCCTCTAGTTTCCGTGATTACTCCTTGTTATAATGGCGAGAAATTTATAGGAGAGGCGATAGAGAGTGTGATCAACCAGACGTATCAAAATTGGGAGCTCATCGTTATTGATGATGGATCAACAGACAAATCAAAAGAAATTGTGGATAAATATCGAACAGGTCAACGGATTAAGTATGTGCAACATAATACGAATAAGGGGATCGCTAAGACAAAAAACACAGGTATAAGACTAGCCAGAGGTGATTACATTGCTTTCCTTGATCAAGATGATGTATGGCTTCCTAACAAGCTTAAGTCTCAAGTTAATTTCTTTAAGAATCAGCAAGAAGATGTAGGGATGATTTGTACCGGCATGGTATTTACAGACGAAAAACTTAAACCTCAAAGAATCTTTAAAGGGTTTAGAGATGATGATCAGAAAGAACTTGTAAAAAATATTTATTTACAACCCACCAATTCCGCAAGCATCATGATGGTCAAAAAAAGATGTTTTTCTCAAATTGGTTTTTTCGATGAAAGTCTTCATGGATGGGATGACTTTGAAATGTGGATGCGAATAGCAAGTCAGTATAAAATAAAATATATTAAAGAGGCGGTAGTGAAAAAACGAATGCACACAGAAAATGTACAAAGACTACCCAAAGTTCAGAAAGAGGCAAAGAAAGTTTTTAATCAAGCTGTTCAACTACACCCATTTTTAGAGGCTTATAGAGAAGAGAAAGAGGTAAAGATGCTTTATTCTGAGGCAGTTACGTTGATGAAACAAAAAGAAATAGATAAGGCAAAGTTGAAGCTGAAAGAAACAATGAAGAGGGGTCATATAGTTGCAAAGGCATTTTTCTTGTTGATTTTAATTTTCTTTTTAGGAAATCGTGCTATATGGGTTAAAGATCGATTATCTGCTGTGAGGAACTTATTACGATCGCTATTGCTAAGGATCGCAGGTTATTAAAATGAAGAAATATAGCTCTCAAGGAATTAAAGAATTTTTCTCAAAGCCAATTTTTGATGAAAAGGGTATTTTAAACAAAGACCCATCGTGGCCCAGAATTTCTATTGTTACTCCATCTTACAATCAAGCACAGTTTTTAGAGAGAACGATATTGAGTGTCCTGAATCAAAATTATCCAAACCTTGAATACATAATTATAGATGGCGGGTCTACTGATGGTAGTATAAAAATTATCAAAAAATACGAAAAATATTTTGCCTACTGGATTAACGAGAAGGACAAAGGACAAGCTGATGGAATTAATAAAGGATTCAAGAAAGCTACAGGAGATATTTTTACCTGGCTTAATTCTGATGACATTTATTTACCTAACACTTTATTCAAAATAGCAGAAGTGTTTACTAAATATCCAAATGTAGATGTTATCTATGGAAATCAAATAGATATCAATGAAAAAGATGAAATTATTGGTGAAATGATAAACACTTACTGGATACCTTTTATTTCTGAATTGGGATTTAAATACGGGGGTTTTGGATTTCATCAACCAGCATCTTTTTGGAGGAAAGAAATATTCTTTGGCTCTGGTTTATTGAATCCTGGACTGCATTTTTGTATGGATATAGATATGTTTATCAGATTTATTCTTAATAATGCCAAATTTAAGTATGTTAGAGAATATTTTGCTTGTTTCAGGCATCACCAAAATTCAAAGACTTCACGTTTGCAATATTTAGCAAAAAAAGAAATACAAGAAATTTACAATAAGTATAAAATAAACACCAAGGGGATCACTATATGTAAAAATATTGTAAGAATAAGCAAACCAATCTTTTATTTACTTCAAGGAGATATTTTATGGTACCTACAAATGATATTTAAAAAATTAATTAAGAAATATAAAAAATGATAAAAAAGATATTTTGTTACTATTTAGGCTTCTTGATATTACTTCAAGGACAATTTACATTACCATATTTATTTACTAAATTAGGATATGATAGTATAGGATTTATTTTTTCTATTAATTGGTATGAAAAAGTATTTCCTGAGAGCAGAGCTTTAAGTGAGATATTTTCTAATCTAAAGACAGGACAACTGGGCAAAATTGGCAGAATTAGTGGTTTTTGGGATATAATGAGTAAGGTTGAAAAAGATCTTTCCAATTTATTTTTTGGTTGGGGCCCTGGAAGCTCTTTTGCTGGCAATTACATAGAAGGTAAAGGGTTAATTTATGAATTCCCAATTCAGGCTAAAAACCAACTTGCAGAAACATTTGTTGACATAGGGTTTATTGGTATGCTTGCCTATTACTGGTTATTAATTAGATTGCTTAGTATATTTAAAAAACAAATAAAACTGGAATTGGAGTGAACCCACTCGGGCCTGTTGCCAAACTCTTGATAATATTGTATAATAATAGTTAATTAACTATTATCAATTATTCAGGAGTAAAAATGGGCTATTCTGCAAAGATACAGCAAATCACTAGAAAAGATTTTAATCAGTACTACATAAACTTCCCGCGTGCTATTGCCATGGCTATGAACTTCTCTAAGGGGAATTCAGTGGAATGGGAGATAGTGGATAAGGATACTTTAATCCTGAAAAGAAAGAAGGTGGATGGTGCAGGGCAAAAAAGAGTTTAGGCAAAGAATCTATTACAATATAAACCTTGATTCCCTGGTACCGGAGGATCATTTCTTAAAGAGACTGGAAAGGCTTGTCTCTTTTGATTTTGTAAGGGATATTACCAGAGATTATTATTCCCATACCGGTAAACCCTCCATTGATCCAGTAGTTCTAGTAAAGATGCTACTTATAGGTTATCTATTTGATATTCGCTCAGAAAGAAAGCTGGTAGAAGAAATATCCCTTAACCTGGCCTACAGATGGTATATAGGATATGACCTTGATGAAGAAATACCCAACCATAGCATATTTTCTAAAGCCAGAGCAAGATTTTAAAAAGAAGTTATTCTTAGACATCTTTGAGAAGATACTTTTAAAATGTATAGAATTAGGGCTGGTGTCAAGAGAGGGAATGCTTACTTGCTCCACAATAGTCAAAGCTGATGCATCGTCTAATTCTCTGGTTGAAATCAACCTTTCTCCCGGGCAGTATTGGAAAAGACTTGACCGGCCAGAAAGACCTAAAAAGAAACTGGTTGGAGAACGCTTTACCGGAAAAGTTGATAAAAATAAAATGGGAAAAAGAAGAAGGGATATAAACAGGCTCAGTCTCAGGAAAAAATCAACAACTGATCCTGATGCTACTCTTATTTATAGACCTGGCATGGGAAGTCACCTTTCCTATAAAGCCCATATAGCCACAGATACAAATGGACTTATTACTGCAGTTTCTGCATCCCCTAGTGTCCTTCATGATATTGGGGCGGTTCCAGATTTGGTTGAATCACATGAGAAAATACTGGGTACCCCAGTCTGGATTGCTGCTGATACCAAATACGGTTGCCAAGAATGTCTTAAATATCTTCAGGACAAAAATATTAAAACTGCCATAAGACCTGAAACTAAAACGAGCAAGCCTGGCTACTTTTCAAAAAATAAGTTTACATATGATAGCAGTATAGACTGCTATACATGCCTTAATAGCAAATTACTAAAAAGAAAATCTAAAAATTATTCTCATAACCGTATAGATTACAAATCAAACAAATTAGACTGCAACCTATGCCCTATAAGGGGAAAGTGCATATCCGGAAAAGGAAATTTTAGGATAGTATCCCATTATGATAGTCCCTGCTATGAAAAAGCCAGAGGCTGGTATAATTCAGGTTATGGACAAGCTATGCAGAAACTAAGGGGTACTATTCTAGAAGGGATTATGGGACAGGCTAAGACTTATCATGGTATGGCAAAAGCCAGATTCAGGGGTCTGGCAAAAGTAGAAATACAGTTTCTTATGACTGCCACAGCACTAAACTTAAAGAAAATGGTAAAGATGTTGGATATAAAGATAATAAAGTCTACACTTTCCAAGGCAATTTCTGGTTTTATTCAAATTGTAAAATATATTTTTAGGAATTTTGCAAAAAAATTAGCTATTGAGGTGCCTTAGGCAACAGGCCCGAGTGGGTTCACTCCATATATAATATTTTTAAGCACTAAATAATATTTTTTTTGGTATTATATGCTAAGCTAAAAAGATTAAATAAAAATCTTTTATAAGTATGCGTTAGTTTGTTTGGTAGGCTGAACAGTTACTTTTTTTTAATAATTAAAAATATGAAATATTTATTATATTTAAGCAAAATCTTTAAAATATTAAATACATAAAATATTCTAAATCATGAATGATGACATAAAAAAAATTAGAGAAATCGTAAAAAATGTTCATGGCTGGCTAGGAAGAGGGGAAGGAGAATTTTTATATAAAGCAGCTAAAAAATGTAAGGGTAATGGTGTAATTTTAGAAATTGGCTCTTGGAAAGGCAGGTCTACCATATGGTTAGGCCAGGGTTCAAAATCCGGAAATGGAGTTAAAATCTACGCTGTTGACCCTCATACTGGTTCTCAAGAACATAATATTATGTTCGGTAAAGTTAATACATTTGATGAATTTAAAAAGAATATCAAATTAGCAGGTGTTGATAATATTGTTATTCCAATTAAATCAACTTCAGAAGAAGCTTTTAAAAAATGGGGGGGTAAACAAATAGAATTATTATGGATAGATGGAGATCATAAATATAACTCTGTTATTTTGGATTATTTATTATGGGGACCATTGCTAATAGAAAATGGCATCATTGCTTTTCATGACACTCTTAAAGGTGATGTTGTCAAAGTAGTAAAAAAATATTTATATAAAGGAGACCATTTTGCAAATGTAGGTTTCATTGGTGGAACTACATATGGCAGAAAAGTAAAAAAGTTAAACTTAATTGGTAAATTTAGAAATATATTTATATATATGTTAAGATTATTTTTTATTTTTTTTCATGAACTTACAGTAAAGTTAAAAATACACAATTAAAATTTAAAAAAATATTTTATCCAATTTTTTTAAGAATAAATTGAAAGCAAAGCCCAAAAAAACAAAAGTTGCAATAATAACAAATATACCAACACCATACCGTAATCCATTATTCGAACATTTAAGCAAGAACAACAGAAATATAGAATTTGTTGTATATTTCTTCGCAAAATATGAAAAAAATAGGTCTTGGAAATTTTCAGAACCATTTAAATTTAAATATAAATTTTTAAAAGGCATATCAATGAGTTGGCGTAAAAAAGATGATGACTTATTTACTTTACATATTAATTTTTCAATAATCTTCGAAATTTTTAAAGAAAAATATGATGTTGTAATTTGCTCTGGATATAACTCAATAAGTGCAATTATTACTTTACTTTGTACAAAAATTTTAAGAAAGCCTTTTATTCATTGGACTGAGCAAACATTGGAAGCTGAACCATCAAAGTCTTTAATAAGTAATCTTATTAGAAATTTATTGAAGAAAACATTTCTAAAATTAAGCGATGCACATATAGCAGCGGGTAATCATACTAAAAATTTCTTGGTTGCAAATAAAGTAGATAAAAAGCGAATTTTCATTTCGCCAAATGCTATAGATTTATCTTATTTTCTATCCAATGTAAATGTATATAGAACAAAAAAGGATATATTGAAAAAAGAATTAAATTTAAATAATAAAATAATCATATTATACGTGGGCCAACTAATAAGTAGAAAAGGCATATTTGATTTGTTAGAAGCATATAATAACTTAGATATTAAGGAAAAAGAAACTACATACCTTTTAATAATTGGAGAGGGGCCACTATATATTGATGTGAAAAAATATTGCTACGAAAGAAATTTAAAAAATGTAATTCTTACTGGATATAAACAACAAAGCGAGTTATTAAAATATTATGCAATATCTGATATATTCATACTACCTTCGAAATATGATATTTGGGGCTTTGTAGTGAATGAAGCAATGGCTTGTAGTTTACCTATAATTACAACAATAAATGTTGGTGCAAGTGGTGATATCGTTAAAAACGGAGTAAATGGATATGTAGCTAAAACATCTGATCCTAATGAATTATCTAAGTTAATAAAAATATTAATTAAAGACAGAGATTTAAGGGAAAGAATGGGTAAAAATTCAAGAAATATTATTATAGATTGGAATTTGGATAAAGCTGTAGAAGGTTTTCTAAATTCAATTGATTTTGTACTAGCTCAAAAAACTAATTGAATTTTATTTAACATAAAATTTTAATTTCAATCAAAAATATTTTTTAAATAGATAAAGAATTGGTAAATATGTAGATAATAGAAACAGCAACAATCATCAAAGAACTTAAAAATTGATTAAGGTATATATAAAATTATTGTAACTATTCAGAGCATTAATAATACAATGAAGATTATTATAAGCAATTTAGTTTTAATTACCACAATATAAAACAGAAAATAAAATAATGCGATTTCTGTCAATGAAATTAAATAAGTGGTTACCTATCATTTTTTTGCTGATTACGTGGTATATACCCCGCCAAACAGCGCCCGGTGCATATCTTGAGAATTATCTTATTTTAAGGTGGATAACTTTCTTAGTAATCCCGTTAATATTTATTTGGTTTATTTTACATATGTTACTCTCAGATACTAAGATATATGTGGCAAACATACTATTTCCAATAATTAGTTTATTTGGGATTATAATATTTTCGGGTTTAATAAACCAATCTTCTTTATTAGAAATAGCATTCACAATTTTGATTTATTTACGTTATCCGTTATTGTTTATAGTCTTTTTAAATATGGACATAGATAAAGATGTACTTGAGTCTTTTCTAAAAGTTTTTTTATTTTTAGTAATTATACAAATTCCAGAGGTGTTTTACCGATTTTTTGTGATGGGTATCAGGTGGGATCATATTTCATGGACATTGGGGCCATGGGGGACATTTGATCTTGGAGTTTATATGATATATGCTACTGCATTAATAGTAGCTAGAGATTTGATTATACGGTTAAAACTAGGCCACATTATTTTAATATTATGTTTCTTTTCTGTAGCACTAATGGGAGAAATAAAAGCTTTTATTTTTTTTGCTCCAGTAGTGGCGATTTTTGTGATTTATAATTGTTTTAAAAAGAAAATATCAAAAAAGAAACTTTATATTGCTATAGGACTTTTAACTGTTATAGTTGTTGGATTTATTTTTTCTGTTAACTGGTATGGAAAAGTATTTCCTGAAATTAAAGGTAGTATTCTAAATCCTAAAGAGGAAGGAAGAGTTAGCAGAATTAGTGTATTACCCAACATAATAAGCAAAGTTGAAATAAATACTTCTAATTTTTTAATAGGTTGGGGTCCAGGAAGTTCGTTGGCTGGAGAGTATTTAGCAGAGAGGGGGAAAATTTTTGAATTTCCAATTAGTTACAAGACTCAATTAGCTGAAACGTTTGTTGACGTAGGGATTGTAGGAATGATTGCTTATTTTTGGTTGTTAATTAGTTTAATTCTCGAATTTCGAAAACATATGAAAGTTGAAGATGATAAAACCTATATTTTTTTAAATCATGCTATAATTGGAATGTGGCTATTTTATGCAATCCTAGGGCCTGTGTATGACATTACTTGGCGGCATGATTCTCCAAATTTTATTTTCTATTTTTTAGCAGCAGTCTTATATCATAGATATCGCAATATAAAAAATGAAAATTCTACTTATCAATAAATTCTTATATCCAAAGGGTGGGGATGCTATAAGTACCCTTGAGACAGGAAGGTTACTTTCTGAAAAGGGACACGAAGTAGTATTCTGGGGAATGGATCATCATGAGAATTTAGATTTTCTTTATAAAAAATACTTTGTTTCTTATATTGATTACAACAAACCTTTAAACTTATTTAAACAGTTAATAAGTTCATTAAAAATTCTTTATTCATTAGAAGCGAAAAGAAAGATAAATAATCTTTTAGAAAATTGGAAGCCTGATATTGTACATTTAAATAACTTTGCTCACCAAATTTCACCATCTGTATTAGATGTATTTAAAAAATACAAGATCCCTACTGTGATGACCATACATGATTATAAATTGGTCTGTCCAACTTATTCAATGTTATTACATGAAAAACCTTG
>Ga0307378_10003864_pt1 | contig 21751 bp, 23 predicted proteins | sample UN1MG_FD_202238 | JGI IMG/M metagenome (GOLD analysis project Ga0307378, IMG submission 202238) | Soil microbial communities from Risofladan, Vaasa, Finland - UN-1 | ecosystem: Environmental > Terrestrial > Soil > Coastal area > Acid sulfate soil | place: Finland: Risofladan, Vaasa | collected...
CCTGGCTCTTCTGGGTGGTGAAGAAACCTGCTCCCAGTACCACATACGAGAACACCGCAGCAACGACCACGAATGCAATAAGCACAATGGCCGCTTCCAACCCGGTGAACGCGTCTTCGTTTCTGATTACTTTCTTCATATGCTACACCTCGCAAGGCTAACGGATCCCTCCAGATAGCCTGTAAAAATCAGGTTGTTTTTATACTTTATAAATATATTGTTCAAAGAGGCTCATTTTGGGGAGAATAATTTATATCCGTTACTATGTTCATTGATTTTCTCCTTTATCCTCCGAAATGGAAAATTCATCAACCACAGAATTATTGAGAGCCTTTGCCACCCTGGGATCGTCAATATCTTCAAGGGCCCGTATGGCTCTCAGTCTCACCCCACTATCCTCGTCATTAAGGGTCTGGATGAGGGGATCGATTACCCTGTCATCGTCAAATTTGGCCAGGGCACTTACCGCCCTCATCCTGACACTTCTGTCCGGGTCATTCAGTGTTCCTATAAGAGGTTCCACCACCCTCGTATCACCGATCCTTCCCAGGGACTTGGTGACTTCCCTTCGCACGAACCTGTTCTCGTCGTCGAGGGCGGCGATAAGTGGATTGATTGCTGATTTATCCCCGATAATACGAAGGGATATTGCCGCGCCCATCCTTACGTGCCAGTCATCATCATTCATGGCATCAATGAGAGATTGTAGTGCTTTCTCTCCCATCTCGCCCAGACCTTCTGCAGCACCCTCGCGTCCGTTCCGGTCCTCATCTTTTAACCCGTTGATCAGGGGTGGAATGGCCCGTTCATCACCGATCCTCCCAAGTGATTTGGCCGCTTCACGTCTGATATAGCGATTATCGTCATTTAAAATGGATATCAATGGTTCTACGGCGCGGGGGTCATTCAGCTCTCCAAGCGCCCTTACCGCTTCCTCCCTCATCTCCTCATCACGGCTATGGAGTGCGTCTACCACTTCTTCAAACGCGCCTTCAAATTTCACTTTTGCTTTTTCCGAGGGATGGCGGATGCTCTCTTCAAAGTCCTCCCCAAGGCCCGAATGCTCGAAAAAGCCTTTCAGGAAGGACTCCACCAGGGTCCGGTCCTTTGCATACAGTGCCAGAACAACAAAAATTGCGATATCCATCCCGGAATATAAAAGCGAAATGAATGGATCAAGCACCATACCCCTGAAATAAAGATAAATGGTGAGGATAAGGATTGCAGAAATTAAGAGGATAGTAATCTGAAGGCCCCTCTTCGGATACCAGAGTGCAAGGAGAATAATCGGAATCAGGTAAAGATGAGGTATTAATGGATAGATCGACAGGAGAATCTCCTTGTTCATGAATCCTACAGTATACACTGTAAGTATCAGGGAACTGAGCGCAAAAATTCCGATAACACTTAGCTTGAAGGTATCTTTAGGGTCGTTATCGCCTTTTTTTCCCTCTTTCTGGAAACGGAGATTAGGGGCCATCGGCGTAAAATATGTATGTTTCAGGATAGCATTTAAACGGTATGGTTAGCATCCGTATAAGTGGCATCATCAAGCCCCCCCAGGGTTTCGATGCCAAGCCCAATCAGATTTATAGATGCATGATGCGGATAGTATAGTCTGTGGAGAGACCTTCGTGGACGTGATGAATATAAGAACCTGGGTATTTTTTTATCTTATCTGTTTTGTAGCTATTCTGCTTGCAGCGACATTCATTGTGCAGGGTATTTCACCCCTGTTCTGGGTGAGCAGTACATTGATCATCACGGTTGTGGGATTTAATTTCATCCTCATATCCAATGAAATACGTGGATTTAAAAAGAGGAAGGAACTTATGAAAACCTTTCTCGAAGGAAAGTCGGAAAAATAATACAGTTTGAGCAGGGCTAAGGTATGGAAGGAGAGATATTCCCTCATTCATTGGGGTATGAGGTGGAGTTTGGAAAGAGGTTGCGGATCATGAAAGTGATGCTTGCGCATATGGAGAGCCAGAGGCAGCTTCTTTTGGGGCTGATGCATGAAGAATCAATACCGGAATCTGCCCGAGGTATGGCTAAGGGCGCAATAGAAGAAGATCTCTCCAGCAATAAAAAAATATTCAATGATTTCCTCATCGATTTCATCAGTTATGGAATGCAGGGGCTGCACAGGATGGATGTCGACCTGCAGTTTACATATATTTCATCCGCCCAACCGAAAATCGAATGCTGCGCAATAAATATTGATGGGGTGGTGCATGTTCTGCCTCCCGATATCGGTTCCAGACTGGTTGATAACATCGTGAGGATGTGTGTCGTCGACGAGGGCCATTTTCCGGAGCAATTTATAGAATTGTATAAAAGAATCGAAGGATATTACGACCTTTTGCTTGGGGCGGACCTGGACCGATGCTCACTCCTGCTCACCGAGGAATTATTCCCCTCCAGCTGCTATCATCTCACCCTTCGGTTGCCTGCCCACGTATTGATGGAACAGGATTTGAACCGGTGGGCAGATTCTTGACAAATACCTTCTGCTGGGGCCGGTAGGATTTGAAGAGATGAGTTATATTCCTTGATAAGAATTCTGACATTCCCATGATGTAAAAACCGTCGGCGGCCAGCGCACCATAAAACATTTGCGCGAGACTGGCTTTCTGCTCATCAGTAAAGTAAATGGTAACATTACGGCATGAGATGATGTCCATGTTCCTCCCTGCCGGGATCCCTCTCATGAGGTCATGATTCTGGAATCTGACTTTTTCTTTCAGGTGAGGTTTCACTTCGAATTTTCCATCATCTCTCTTCGTAAAATGGCGCCGTACCTGGCTTTCACTCAGATTCTCAAGAGAAGATCTTTCATAAATCCCTTCCTTCGCCCGCTTCAGGATCTCGCGGTCTATATCAGTGGCGATAACGATGCCATCAAGATCCTTCTTGAAAAAAGACATCTCAGTGAGAATTATGGCATATGAGTAAGGTTCTTCGCCGGATGAGCACCCGGCACTCCAGATCCTGATCTTTGTTCTCTTCCTCAGTAGTGTAGTAAGGAGATCTTTTTTCACCACCTCGAAAACCTCCGGATCGCGGAAAAATTTGGTTACATTTATGGTCAGGGCATTCTTGAGTTTTTCCCGTTCATCGGCGTCTTTTAAGATTATGGCTTGATAATCGCGGTATTCCTTTGTCTGCGTGGCATTCATCCGGGAAAAGAGTCGCCTCTTTATGTAATCTTCCTTGTATTGCCCGCACCGGATATTTAGAATCCGTTCTATGGTGTCGAGAAGTATGGTGAAGTCATCCATCGACTGTAATTCCTGTCAATCTTTGATATCTACGAGTTCTTTGAGAATTTTTTCGATATCAAGCCACAGAACCAGTCCCTCTTCATCATCAGATTCTCCGGATTTTTTTATTTTTTCCCCGGTATCCAGTCTTGTCTTGATAATACCCTTGATATATTGCCCGCCTCCGGCAGATATCGCACCTTCAATCTGTTCAACAGAACTGCGGGCTACCTGTATCACACTTAACACATCATCGACAATGATTCCCACGTTTGATCCGCCTGATGCTTCAGGAACCAGGATGATGATTTTCTGGGCATTTGTATCCTTTTTCTTTTTTATTCCGATCAGTTCGTTGATGGTCAGAACAGTGGTGATTTCGCCTCTGAGATTGATGATGCCGGAGATATACTCAGGTGCCCGGGGCAGGGGTGTGATAGGTACCATCTCCACGATCTCCCTGGCCAGTTGTATATCCATGGCATAGAGCTCTTCACCGATCTCGAATTCAACTACATCTACCATTTCGGTCATAGGCGCCCTACTGGATCTTGAATTTGTCCACCATCTCCCGAAGGTGGATAGCCATGCCCCTTATTTCATTGGAAGCGCTTGCCACTTCTTCCGTGGAAGCGCTCGACTCTTCTGCCAGTGCAGCAAGGTCTTCCATGCTCTTCTCCGCGCCAAGTATGAGGTTATTGATATGGTCCACATTCTTGGTCACATTATTTGTCGCACCGGCCTGGTCCTCTGTGGCCCTTGAAATATCAGCAATGCTGTTTGCCGAAATGTTTACATCCGCGACCATACGGTTGAGAGCGTCTATGGTTTCATTTACGCTGACAATGCCCGAAATGATCTCCTCGTAGGCTTTCTTCATGGCCTCTGCCGTATTCTTGCTGCTGACTGTGATGCCGCCAATAACATCCTCGATGCCGCGTGTGGCGTTCTTTGATTCTCCTGCCAGATTTCTCACTTCACCAGCCACAACAGCAAATCCCCTTCCATGTTCGCCGGCCCTTGCCGCCTCGATGGCTGCATTTAAGGCCAGGAGATTGGTCTGGTTGGCGATATCGGTGATGAGTTTGACGATATTGGAGATCTCTCTCATCTTTTCGTTAAGGGTGTCGATCTCGTCAACGGCTTTCTGTGAAATCTCCTGTACGATTTTCATCTTTGAATTGGCTTCATTGCCAACCCTGACAGCCTCATTTCCTTCTTTGGCAACATTCCCTGTGACTGACTTGACTTCCTGGGAAGTGCTTGCGATCTCTTCGATGGACGCGCTCAAGTCGGACACTTCCTTGGTGACTTTTTCCAGTTCAATGATCTGCGTACGCACATCGTCCGAAGTCTTCTGGGCGGTAAGGGCGACCTGCTGGGAAGCCTTGGCTATTTCGTCTGCGCCCTTCCCTACGTCGACAACGGCATGCTCAAGCTGGTTGGCCTGCTGCAGAATATTGTTCAGGGTTGTCCCCAGCTCATCAATGGCGGTGTTTAAATCGGCCTTGACTTTTGCCAGTGGATCATCCGGATACGTCACTGCCGGCTGGGTCAGATCGCCCTGCGATACGGCTACAAGGCTCGCTGCCAGTTCAGAAATGCTCTTTTGCAGGCGCTCCTCCAGAAGTTTCTTTTCAGTGATATCGTTATACACGATAAGCACATTAGAAACGTCTCCTTTCTTGTCCAGAAGCGGGATATAATGCCATTCAAGGATATGCTTGCCTGAGGGGAACTCGATGGTCGCCACTCCCGTTACGCTCTGCCTGTTTTTGAGGGTGTCCTCCATCTTGCCACCCACGCTCTTCAGGTACTTGAAATCTTTTAATGTGAGGGATGAAAGACGATCTTTGGAATATCCGGACGTAGTAAGGAATGCCTTATTGACGGTTGTGATATTCATCTGTGGATCCACAAGGACGATGGGGTATGGGTTTTCGTCCACGATTGCGTTGCTTCTTTGCTGAAGTTCCTTTATATCATCCAGATTCTTCTTTTCTTCCGTAACGTCATTATAGACTGTGACCAGGTTTGCGACATTGCCTTCATGGTCCAGAAGAGGGAGGTAGTGCCATTTTACGATCCTGATCCCTGAGGGAAACTCGATAGTAGCCATGCCATGAGTCTTTTTCTTATTCTTGAGGGTATCTTCAAGCCTTCCCCCTGAACTTTTCAGGTACTTGAAATCCTTCAGGCTGAGCTTTTTGACCTCATTCGCAGAATATCCGGTAAGTTCCAGGAAGGCCTTGTTGACATTCTCAATATCCATGTTGGTGGCAACAACAAGGATAGGATAGGGATTCTCTTCTACGATGGCCTCTGAACGCTTCTGGAGATCTTCAAGCGCTACCATTTTATTCCTGAGTTCGGTGACATCATTGTAAACCACAAAGAGGTTGACCAGTTCACCCTGCCCATCCAGGATAGGAATGCCGTACTGCTCAAGAATACGAAAACCTACGGGGAATTCAAGAGAAATCTCGCCATAAGAACGCTTTTTATTTTTTATGACGTCTTTGAGCCCTTCTCCCTTCTGCGAGAGTATTTTAAATTCCCGGGCATTCATGGTAAGGAGTTTCTCCCTGGGAATCCCGCTTACCTTTGCATACGCCTCATTTGTGGCCAGAATGGAGAAATTTTGGTCAAAAACCAGGATGGGCAAAGGATTTTGCTCCATCATGGTATCAGCGCGCTTATCCAGTTGGTTGCACTTTTCGAAGAGATCATCGATCATTGAAGAAAATTTGGTGCAGGTTTTGGTCACTGATGACTCATCTATCTTCACGTCATAATTCCCGTGATCAAATGATATTCTGGCATCCTCGATATCCACCTTTTTCATATATCCAACTCCATTGCAGATTGAATCGGCACAATGTATAGCCTTTAGGATCTAAACTATTCATTCCATATAGAGTTATGCGTTTTCAGGCATATCCGATAAATTTCAGTGTAGAAATGAAATATTAGAATTCAGAGTATAATTCAAGTAAATAATTGAATTTTTTAATAAATTCTTCAAGATACATATTATTTGGTGGATCCCTGCTGGAGAAGGTCCGAGAGAACCTTGAGAACATCAATCCAAATGATAAGATACTTGTCCCCGGACTTCTCCCCCTTCTTTTCAACCAATCCGCGGCCTGAAATTTTAATTATACCTTTCATATAGTCTGAAAGTTCGGAAATTCCTTCACCCAGGTGTTCAATATCTGTATCCTGAATCTGGATCACACTATGGACACCATCAACGATGATGCCGATATTCTCCCCGCCTGTCGCTTCAGAAGAGAGAACAATTATTTTCTTTCCCGCAACTTCACTGCTCTCAGCTACACCCAGTATATTGTTGATGTCAATAATATTGGTGATTTCACCCCTGAGATTCATGACACCTTTAAGGTATTGAGGCGCCCTGGGGATTGGAGTAATCGGCATCATTTCAACTATTTCACGGGCGTACCCTATATCGAGAGCATAATTCTCCCCGGCTAGTTCAAATTCTACAACATCATGGACAATTGCAGGCGCTGAAGATTCTTTTTTGGATACCTTTGCGGGTATTGTACTGGTGGGACTCAGTTCCTTCGGTTTATTATCTGTGATATCGGGAGTTGGCGCAGGTGGCGTGCCGATGTCACTTGTCTTTTGTAATTCAGAATCCATGGAATCCGGTTCATGCAGGGAGGGAGGTTGCTCAACAGCAGTCTCAAACGTCTTTTCCCCTTCTGCAGCTATTTGAACCGTCTCATCCTCTTCTGCAGCTATTTGAACCGTCTCATCCTCTTCTGCAACTATTTGAACCGTCTCATCCTCTTCTGCAACTATTTGAACCGTCTCATCCTCTTCTGCAACTATTTGAACCGTCTCATCCTCTTCTGCCACCGTCGTGTCGTCCATTGTCCTGGCTTTTTCCTCCTCCAGTTTCGACAGGGTATTTTTCTCCTCCAGTTTCAGCAGGGATGCCCTCAATTCCTGTACCTGGTCCAGAAGGAGGCTTTCTTCATGTTTCTGGCCGGTAATGTCAATATAAAGCAGGATTACCTGTTTTCCCATTTCAGCATATTCGGGAATGATGGTTCCGTATTGCCAGACTACACGCGGACCCGAAGGAAAATCAAATGTTATCTCTGCCGCACCGGATGAATCATTCGCGAGGATATCTTCAATGTCATGTCCGCTACATCCGAGAACATGAATATCATGAAGATTCATTGATATTACTTCTTTTGGGGCTATTCCGCTCAGCTGTGAAAATGCATCATTCGAAGCAGATATTTTAAGGTCTGTATCAACAACCAGGGCCGGAACGAGATTATCCCCAAGGATTCTCTCCATAAATAAATCAGGGAATTCTTCTATCTCCGGTTGCTGCCTCATCTGACGTTCCATTTTTTTGTAGGCCGAAATATCATTGAGACTGAAAAGGACTGCGTATACGCCCTTGTCATCAACAAGAGGAATGCTCCTCTCTTCGATGAGTTGAGTATCCCCGTCCTGGAGAGGTATTTGAATCTCCCTTGTATGAGGATTCCGGTCCTGGAATACAAAGGACACCATTGACTCACTCCCGACTCCCTGTTTTTCCAGGGATGTAACTGCAGCCTCTTCTAGCGAGTCGTACGAGGGGTTGGAAAGAATTTTTGAGCCGGAAGAATCTTTTATGATGGTAGGCGCGGGCTGTTGTTCAAATGCCCGGCGGTATATTGTGCATCTTTCTGCGTACTTCTCAATCCGGGAGAAGAATGTGTTTAAGGAAGTTGAAAGGCTGGTCAACTCGTCATCCGGCCCTTTCACGGAAATTCTACCCGAAAAGTCTCCCTCGAGCCCCTTTTCTATAAGGTCCTCCAATTCGGATATCCTCATTTTGGCAAATGATTCCTCGACCTGTTCCTTTTTTTCCGGGACTCCTATAAACAGGGCCTTTCGGCCGATTTTCTCGGTCATCAACTACCACCCCTCAGCCTTGCCATGTTCTACAAGGTAGTTATCAGTAATTCGATCCATCATCGCCACCCGATCATCTCTCCGGTAATCTGTTCATACATTTTCCCTGCATCGCAATCCGGGGCAAAATGCGATATCGGCATTCCACTCTTTTGCGCCTGGTATATGGCCTTGTTGTACGGGACTGCAAAGACCCGGGGAAAGTGTTTCTTCACCTCATTTTCGATTCCGATGAGATTTTCCTTTTCCTCGTCCTCTTTATTCTCTATCCCCAGGATAGACAGGATCGCCCGGAACCATGTATTTTCCTTGTCAGTTGTGTTGTTCCACCTGGTAAGTATGGCCATATCAGGGGAAATTTTTTCACCGACCATCTCCTGGATATCATCAAAAATAGTCATCAGTGTATTCAGCCCCTTCAGTGCAAAGACCCCGCGATCGAAAGTGACAACAGTATGATCTGCGGCAATAAGTCCGTTGATGACCAGCTGGCCCATACTGGGAGGGGTATCGATCAGGATAAAATCATAACGGTGTATCACTCCGTGAAGGGCATCCTTCAGTATGCGGAAGCGTTGTTCGATGTTATAGAGGAATGGCTCAACGCCGACCAGATCAAGTGTGGAAGGTGCGAGATCGATACCCGATTCAGTGCGAATGGTTACGTCAGGGACGGTAATCCTGGGATATCCCTCAACCCGGCTCATAAATACATCGTATATGGAAGTTTCCAGTGATACGGGGTCAATTCCCAGTCCCGATGTGGCGTTTGCCTGAGGATCGATATCAACTACAAGGACTTTCTTGCCTGCTCTCTCCATAAAACCCGAGATATTCAGGCATGAGGTTGTCTTGCCGGTTCCACCCTTGTGATGCGCAAAGGTGATTGTAGTAATTGTTTAGCACCTCAGACGAATTATTCTCTGTAATCTCATTTGAATCTATCTTCAGGCGATTCTGATTCTTTTATCCTAAATGTTCGGATTGCAGTTGAGGTTAAATCCGGGGAATATTGATATGGATTAAACAATATCACCATATTAGAAGATGGTAGTGAATAGAAGAGGTAGTTTATTAACCCATTTTGAAGAACTCATCATGTGGAGGAGTAGGACAGTATCATGGATGATGTAAGTGTCTACATAGTAATTGGCACCCTGATGTTTTTCATCGGGATAATTTTAGGGTATCTCCTGTTGGACAGGTTCTATGCGACACGTTTTGTAATAGTGGCCAGGGAATGCGAAAAAGTGGACAGCATCGTACCCCTGATAGCCGAGATGGAACGCGAATCGTAATGAAATGGCGTGAATAGACATGGTTGATATTACTGCATATGCTCTAATCAGCGTGGTGGCATTCTGTTTTGGCCTTCTTGTGAGCTTCCAGATTGCGCATATTTACTATATAAGAAGGCTCACACGTCTGGCCCGTCGCTGTGTAGATACAGGTACTATAGCCCCCGTTCTTGTGGATCTGGAGACTGCACAGAGAAAAAAGGATTAATTCATTTATTTATTCTGGTTTTTACTTTTCATCATTAGCCTGAGTATCTTATCCCTGCAGCCGCCATGAATAGAATTGAGATCGATTCCTTCTATTTCGACTTCCTTTTCCTTTTCCTCTTCCTCTGACATATCAACGGCATCTGCGATATCATGATCGAGTTGTTTTGCCTTTTGCCAGCACCTCATCGCCTCATCTTCTTTTTTCAGGCCACCTTCCAGAGTTATTCCTTTAAAAGCCCAGACATCTGCATTGCCGGGCACAATTTCCAGAGCCTTGTCATAATACTGGTTTGCCTCCTCATATTTGCTCTGATGTGCCAGTATATCGGCTTTAAGGACCAGCTCATCTGCCTTATCCAACACCAGTTCCTTCCTGTTCCAAACCTGTTTTTTTGACATAAGCGAGCCTGTTTTTGATGTAACAGTGGTGAGTCCCAACGAAATATAATAATATGCATAACGCAACGACCAGGCATGATCGCTTCACGGCTAATCAGACCAATCTATTGATTGTCCATCTGGCTGCATCCTTCTCCATTCCGTATAAAAAAAGAAATAAAATCGTCCTATTTGCCAAATCTAAAGGAATAAATAGGTGTGCGGATAAAGCACATTTAATGAGAAGATCCCGTACTTTTGGGGTATTTGTTCTGGTGATCCTCATTCTGGTGCTGGCTTCCGGCTGCATCGCTCCTCCCGTGGAGGACAAGAACGGGGGCGGCACTTCGGAAGGGGCCGGGTCCGGACCCGGGAAAACAACAATTCCCACAACCGTCACACCCGAGATCATTGATACGAGGTTCCTGACTCCGGCAACGCCTTATCCAACACCTTATACACAGTCAAATTCCTCATATACTCAGATACCTGAACCTGACGTAAAGATGACAGAATACCAGAATATTTATTATAATATCCTGGAAATGAATTATCAGACGGTGGCATATTCTTATGATCTATCAGATCCGCCAATGATAATCGAGATGTGTATCTTGCCTGAGACCGTCACCCGAACCATCTGGTTTGAGAGCAGATACGGGGAAAGGAAGGATGTCACACAGACCATGACATATATCAGCCAGTCTGCATGGTTTGAGGTCACGGTGCGGGATAAAAATACCGGGGAACTGGTGGCCAGTGAAGGATTCGGGAAACTGTATAGTGTGGATGTCAGAAAAGATATCACGATTCGCATAACGGGCCAGTATCTCATTGAATTTACCGGCAATGACGTTTCAGCCACGGTGCAGATCAGGATACCCTTAAGGGACAACACCACCGCTCAGGTATCAGAGCCCCTTTTCTGCTCTTCCTGAAATAATTCATCCATTTTTTCCAGATCTTCAATTTTATTGATGTTTGTAAAGGTGATCAGCGTCGGATCCATGGCCCTTAATGATGATACCTCCACATAACGGCAATTCAGATTTTTCACCATATCCCGGAGCGAGAGAGACTGGTGTTCCTCAAGGTATGCCACAAGAGCCGATCGCCTGTAGACTGCGTGCAACGGTTCTAACATAGCAGTATCCCATGAAGGTATTACCGCATCATAGGCATCGAGAAGTGAGAAGAGGTACCGAACTACCTCGTTGTTCACGCAGGGCATATCACAGGCAGACACGAATAATTCGGTCCCATGGGCAGCAACCACTCCGGCATGGAGACCTCCGATGGGGCCGAAACCCTTTCTTACATCAGTGACACAGGTAATCCCCGGCAGATGACTGAATCTCCGGCATTGATCGGGATCTTTTGCCACAAGTACGATCTCATCAACGACGGATGCGAGGGAGTCTGTCAGGCGCTCAATGAAGGTCTTCCCCTCATAAGTGAAAAAATATTTCTCCATTCCGTTCGCCCTGCGAGCCTCCCCTCCGACAAGTATTATTGCGGTTTTCACGATTCAAAGCCCCCCCCGGGATATTTGTTCCTTGCACCTGATCATGTCGGAGACACAGGCGTTGTACGGCGTTGGAATCGTTTGGGCAGAACCCCTGGCCACAATTGCCCCGTTTAATGAGTCAATTTCAGTTCTTTTTCCCCTGATGATATCCTGGAGCATTGAGGAATGATGCCTTGCAGTTGCCGGTATCAGGACATCCCTCAGATGCTGAAGATATTCTTCCCGGGTTTCCCAGGCCAGTTTTATCCCTTCTGCAACGGCAACGGAGAAAGCCTCTGCGACAATACTTGAGATTATTTCCCATGACCGGGGATGGACGAGGTCGCCGTAAGGAACCTCCAGAATAGCACCGGTAGGATTCAGGGCACAATTATAAAGGGTTTTTCCCCATATGTCGGACATGATATTCGAGCTTGTCTCCACACTGATTCGGGCGGCTTTTATAGTCTCGTAGAGGTCAATAACATGTGCATCAATTCCTTCCGGGAAGCGTCCCATTTTCATTGGTCCTCCCTCAACGGATACATGGACTGATGATGTTCCCTTCCATTCAAAGCTGGTAATAATCATTGCGCCGATGACCCTGTCCGTATATTCCCTGATAATCTCCTCGTTCCCGATCCCGTTCTGAAGACTCATGACTTCCCTGTTCCTGAGTATATCAGAGAACTGGTTGCAGACCGAGCGAGTATCCGTTGATTTAGAAGTGATAATAATATAGTCCCAGTCCCGGTCCGGCGCATCATCGGAGCAGGAAAAGGAATGGGTTTCATCACCCCACAGGCCGGTCAGGAAAAATCCTTCCTTCCCAATTGCCTGTGCCTGCTGAGGCCGGCATACTGCGTGTACTGACGCAATACCAGATATGCGGGCTGCAACGGATAATCCGACTGCACCTGCTCCCAATATTAGAATATTCATCCTTTATTTCCCTCTATTGAAACGGATAAACCGGATTAATCCCAGATATTATAGGTATTTCATTTAATTAAACGTCTTTTATTTTTCTTCTCCAGGCGAAGCAGCGATTCCTTGATATCAACCGAAGGGGAAAATCCCCCTATACCCGAAACCGATACAACTCTATGGCAGGGGATGACCAGCGGAGTGGGGTTACGCTTCAGGGCAAGCCCCACGAGGCGGGGGCTTGTACCTGTTTTCCTGGCAACTTCACCGTATGTTTGGGTTTCTCCGTAATTTATCCTCCTGACCTCCCTGTAAATGGAGGAATACTGGTAATCCTGATCGGTGCCGACCGAGTGAAGTGAGGAGAGATCCTCATTCCGCCCGGCCAGGAATTTCACAATTTTGGGATGCGCCGGCCCTTCGAGTGGAGTGGGGGAGAAACGAATTCTGAAGATAATGTCTCCCTTCGACCATACATGCACATACCAGAGGCCGAATCGGCATGATCCACTGATCATCTCCATCCTGCCACCTCATCCCTGAACCTGCCGATGTCGCAGACCTGCAGCTCGTCTCTCATCCATCCGGGAAGCCTCTCCCTCACCCGCGGTTCGAGAAATCTCCTCTCCCCGAGCACCAGCATGCCGTGGTCATCGGGTGTGCGAAGCACCCGTCCCAGTGCCTGCTGTGCCCTGTTCATGGCAGGGAGCATATAACTGATGAATTCACCTTCTTCGCCGAACTTGTACCTGAAATAGTCTATGACCATCTGTCTGACACGGTTGAAAGGGGCAAGAGGAAGCCCGATCACCATCGCCCCGTTTAAGAGGTCCCCCCTGTAATCAAGCCCTTCACTCCATTTACCGCCACATACAGCCAGGAGAAGGCCGGATCTTCCCGAACCCGGGAGGGCCATGAACTCCTTTAACGCCTCCCGTGCATCACGCGGATTCTTGGGTTCGACAAACAATTTTTTCCTTGTTCTTACCGATTCAAGTTCCTGGGCAAAATGCTCCAGTATCTGGTAGGATGGGAAATAAATGGCCAGGTTGCCTTTTATTTTCGAAAATTCTCGCAGATAACTTGATATTGTGGACAGGTTCTTTTTATCCTGGCGTTTGGAAAATGCCGTGGTGATGTCCTGTGCACACAGGAGAATGCGGTTATTCCTGGGAAATGCATTGGGAAGAGAGCAGATTGTGACAGGGAGGTCTTCAAAATAGTATCGTTTATAGCTCTCGACCGGGGAAAAGGTCCCCGATATCATTATGCAGCAGTGATGCATGGCTGCCATCTCCTGCATTTTACGGGCAGGGTCTATATTCCTGACTTCGAGGATGATCCCGGATTCGTCTTTCCGGTATACGGTGAGGAAAGAGGGATCAGAGGATGATTGCGTGATGCGGAACAGAAATTCCGTCAGGGTTTCTATTGCAGTCTCCCGAAATTCCCCGGATTTTATATTGCTCTCCCGGATATATTCACTGATCTTCATCAAGTCGTCGACGATCAGTGAGATGTCCGGATAGAGCGACTCTTTTACCACAATTCGTTCGAATATTGCCGGGTCGAACCAGTCTTCATTTTCATGAGAGTTCTTGAGCCCCTGCATAAATGTATCAATCCGGGGAATTACGTGACGAACTGCATCAACACCTTTCAGGTTACGGCGAAGACCCCGGAGTTCTCTTGTGGCCTGTTCCAGCGATGATTCCTCGAGAGATACACTTAAGCTGGCCTGCATCACATCGCCGCAGTTATGTGCTTCATCCAGTATAAGGCATACATCGGATGGCTCGACCCCGATGGAGGCGTAAATCTGATCTCTGATGTCATCATTGAACAGATGGTGATAATTTAAGACAATGACATCCGCTCTCTGGGCGGCATTGAGCATCATTTCATATGGGCAGACGCCATCGCTCATTAATGGTAGATGCTGTGGCCAGATGCATTCGGAAATCACACGGTCTGCTTTGGATTTCAGGGCCGTCGAAGGAAGCATCTTCAGACCTTTTTCGGTTTCCACAAATATCCTGCTCTTGACAAAATACGGGCAGATAAGGGGATGATCGGGATCCATCTTCTGGATCTGCTGGCGGATTACAGGGTCCCTGGAAGGTATGAGGGCCCCTTTTTGCGCCCTTTCACGCATGAGTGCCGAAGAGAAGGATTTCACACCTTCGCATTTCCGGTAAATGTTGCCTTCCCCTGCAAGGGGGCACATCATCCTTTTTCCAATAAGGTATGCTGCCTTGAGACCCGGTTTTTTAGAACGGACAAGCTGCAGTTCGCGAATGAACGTATTGAGCTGGCTTATGGTCCTGACTGCAACTATTACGCGTCTTCCATTTCTTTCGCTTAAAAGCGCGGATACGACGCTTGATTTTCCGCTTCCCGTCGGGGCGTCTATCATGACAACCCCTCCCTCCCGGGCACATTTTACGGCAGTTTCAAGCATTTTGCGCTGATGGGGGCGGTAATGTGCATAAGGAAACCATTCGTCCAGTGTATCCATCATATAGTAATGGGTTTCAAACCCCTTTTATTAGTGAGGAACATGATCTTTCTTGTATGGCAATCCATCCCATTGAATATCGCTATGGCAATCCCGAAATGAAACGGGTCTGGAGCGAAGAAAACCGGTTTCGCTGTATAATTCAGGCAGAGGTAGCTCTTGCCCGGGCAGAGGCCGCGGCAGGAATGATCCCCCGGGACGCTGCAGACGAGATTGCAGAAAAAGCTTTTTTTGCTTCTCTATCAAGGGCAAAGGAGATCGAGGACGAGATACATCATGACATGATGGCAATCGTAAAAGCGATATCGGAAGAATGTGGAGAAGCCGAAAAGTGGATTCACTATGGTGCAACCTCCAATGATATCCTGGACACGGCAACCGGATTGCAGCTTAAGGAAGCGATGCAGATTATTGACGCGAAACTGCGTCTTCTGCTGGGGGTGCTTCTCCAGCGGGCCGGGGAGACCAAAACACTCGTATGTGCCGGGCGAACGCATGGACAGATAGGCGTCCCCACGACATACGGCCTGCGTTTTGGCATATGGGCCAGTGAAATAGCCCGGCATATCGAGAGGCTTTCCCAGCTTGCCCCCAGGGTTGCCGTGGGGCAGATGACCGGTGCCGTAGGGACACAGGCCGCGATGGGGGAAGAGGGGATCGGGGTCCAGGAAAAGATGATGGAATTTCTTGGCCTGACCGCTGTCGATGTCTCAAACCAGGTAATCTCCAGGGACCGGTATGCAGAATATTTCATGTTCCTGGCAAATGTAGCAACAACACTGGATAAAATCGGTATTGAGATACGCTCCCTGCAGCGGACCGAGATTGCGGAGGTCGAGGAAGCATTCGGGGCAAAGCAGGTGGGATCATCCACCATGCCGCACAAGAGAAATCCAATAAAAAGCGAACAGGTGTGCGGCCTGGCACGAATTGTTCGATCAGCGGTGGGCCCGGCCCTTGAGAACAACATGCTCTGGGACGAGCGCGATCTCACAAATTCCTCTTCTGAACGTATTATCTTTCCCGAAGCATCCATACTCGCCGACCATATCCTCGGTCTCATGATCGGCGTCCTGGAAGGCCTGCACCTGAATCGGGAAAATATCAGCCGGAACCTTGGTATTCTTCATGGCATCAATATGGCCGAGTCGGTAATGATCGAGCTGACGCGGAGGGGAATGGGGCGGCAGACTGCACATGAACTGATCAGGACTGCCAGCATGGAAGCCCTGGGTGAAAAAAAAGCGCTTGCATCGGTTCTCGAAAATAAACCCGAAATCAGGGAATATCTATCCGGGGATGAAATATCAGGCCTCCTTGATCCTTTCCGTTACACCGGTACAGCGGAACAGCAGGTGGATCGGCTTATAAAAAAGATATCTTTTCTATGCTCCTGAATAATTCAGGAGTTTTGGCAATTTCGTGATGATTGGTGATGAGGTATGCTCCACAGGGATGGGGGAGCCATTATTCCTCATCTGCAGGTTCATCAACTGGTTCATCTGCAGGTTCATCTGCAGGTTCATCAACTTTATCCGGCCTCTTGAAGACTTCTTTGAACACAATCTCCTCGATCTGGGGGATTTGTTCGAGTGATTCATGAACCACCCTGCTCCGCCACATCACCCAACGCCTGTCATAGTTGATGCCCGCGGGAAGCATGAATGTCACGATTCCGTCTTCGAATGAGATATCCATCTCACGCCCTGCATAGAGCTTTATCAGCCCCTGAACCTGGTCTTCCACCCCTGTAACTTCCTCCTCGATGTTGTAGGTGTAATGGAGGGTTTTTCCGGCATATGGATGATTAAAATCGATCAATACCCGGTTCCCGATAATATCGGCCACGGTCCCCTCCCCCTTGTCGGGAACCTTGATCTGCATGCCTTTTTTTGGTTTTTCTTTGAATGAATTCTTTTGAAAATCCTTGACTTTTTCCGGGTCATGATCCCCGAAGGCCTTATCGGGAGGAACATCAAGCTCCCCTTCCTGCCCGATCTCCTTTCCTTCAATCTCCTCGTCAAGGCCGAGTATTACATGGTGGCATCCGACATTGATGGTTACCGGCCCATAGAGTGCAGATGGGTTGTGGATACCTGCTTCTTTTGCCACATCTTCGTAGGTAGTATCAAAAATACTTCCGTCAACGGTCCCTGTGTAGTTCAGTTTGATAAAATCTCCTTTTTTAACTGGCATATACCTCACCTGTTTTGGATTCTCTGTTGCAACCGACCTTTTACCAGGTTCACCGGTCCGATTGCGTATTGGATGTTCCTTATATTATTACGGAGACCGTGTTATATAACTACTGAATGTGGAGAAGAGGCCGGGTATCAGCCTTCAGGCAAAGGAATGACGGAAATTTACCGATTTTTCAATATTTAGGGAATATATTTATCGTGGGGATGTGAGTGAAGCTTTCGTATGCTTGAAATAGAGCTCAAGGTTCGTGTACCTTATCTGGAAAAAGTAAGAGGATGTCTTTTTGCAAAAAATGCCACCTTCGAAGGAGAGATCAGGGAGCGTGATGTGTATTTCAATGCTCCGCACCGTGATTTTGCACGGACCGACGAAGCATTGAGACTCCGATATCACGGAAATTCGGTCACACTCACCTACAAAGGGCCGAAACTGAAAGAATACCAGTTCAAGGCCAGAACAGAGCTCAATACGAAAGTGGATTTGGGAGATGTGATGGAGGATATTCTCGGGTCAATGGGATTTGTGAGAGTTGCCGAGGTGAGAAAGGACCGGGAATATTTTCACTATAAGGGCGCGCTTGTTTCACTTGACAGGGTCGAAGGTCTGGGGTCATTTGTTGAGATCGAAGTTGCAGGGAACGAAGGAGAACCCGACCCCCATAAAAAAATTGAAAGACTGGCTGAAGAACTTGGCGTGGAGGGGAAACCGCTCCTGGAATCGTACCTTGAGTTGCTCCTCTCTAAACGGTGAGTAATTCGATATTGATATCTTTTGGATCGGTTCCGAAATGGATCATTGCACATTGTCCCATTGCGGCCATTCCGGGATTGACAACTTTTACGCCGGATTCTTCCACAATTCCCCGTTCTTCATGAATATGTGCGCAACAGACAAGGTCGAACGCTTCCATGTGTTTCCGGACGCTGGCACTGCCGACATGGGTGCCTCCGGCCATGTCCAGGATCCCGTACGGCGGCATATGGCTGATGAGGACATTATGAACCGCCCTTTCCATCTTCGGAACAATCATCTCTAATATATCGTCTATCTCTTCTTCGCTCATTTCGAAGGGCGTATCAAATGGCGTGGGATTGGATCCTCCTATTCCCACAATCGTGATTCTGCCCAGACTTATCTGGGATGCATGAAGGCATACACAATCGGAATGTTCAAGTTCTCCAACAATTTCCCTCGGATCACAATTTCCAGGGACTGCAAAAGATGGAACGTCAATACGGGAAAAGAGTGGACATACTGAATCTGCAGGTCCCATATTGGTGATGTCACCTGCAACAAATATCGCATCAGGGCCCAAATCAAGAAATGAATCGAGCTTTCCAAATTCGCCGTGGAGGTCTGCTAAAAGCAGCACATTCATCATGCTATATCGTTCCCTTGTTTTCGTCTATAAAACCTTGTCTTAGGGTCACTCCAGGAGCCTGTAAGTGAACCTTTGAGGGAGAGTTTCCCCAGCAGCCTCTCGATTTCAGGAAGGAGTGGGCGCGCCCTGCTTTGCCCGAGGGGCGTTCCGGGGAGAGGCATGAAACGGTGTACGTGCACCGATCCGCGCCCTGATACCCATTCGATGAGTTTCCCGGTTTCACGCTGCTCCTCATCGGTCTCAAAGGGAAAACCCACGATAAAGTCAACTACGGGGGCAAATCCATGATCCAGGCACCGATCTACTGCGATCGTGACATCCAGAATAGTATGTCCTCTCCCGATTCGCCGGAGGATCTCATCGCTACCCGACTGTGCACCGAAATGAAGGCGGGTGTTTGCGCAATAACCTTTAATGAGATCAAGTGATTCATCTGTGACGAATTCGGGCCTGACCTCGCTTGGGAAGGTTCCCATATAGACCCTGCCTGAAAGGGACCGGAGAAGTCTTTCCACTTTCTGCAGATCCGGGTGCCGTCCGTCTGATCCGTACGCCAGGGCATTGGGAGTGACGAACCTGATATCCCTGTACTTGCGTGAAAACCGGGCAATGCTATCGATACTCCTGTGCCGCATTCCGTGGCCGAATATACGAGGAGTCTGGCAGTACGCGCATCCGAAGGGGCAACCCCTGGATATCTCAATATATCCCTTGATGCGGGAGAATGGCGGGTAAGCGTCGAGCCTTATGGTGTTATCTGCAGGGATATACCCTGATTTGGTAGCCACGCCTGGAATTTTAGTGGAGTCTCCCTTTTGAATGCGGGAGAGGAGAGCCGGCAGGGTGAATTCCCCCTCTCCTACAATCACATAATCTGCATACTCTACTATGTCCTGATAGCAGGCAGTGGCATGAGGACCGCCTGCGATGGTCGTGCATTCGGCTGCCGATATCTCCTCTATCAGGTGATCTGCATTGATAGAATTGAGACTATAACAGGTGATATCAGGGCGTGGTGCCTTGACGGGAAGAAGGGTAATGCCCTGTATTTCACATGCAGCATTCAGAGCGGCATAGGAATTCTTCGATGCAGTGGTGTATCTCCAGTTGACTAACATGGGGCATCATTCGCCGGAAGGTGTGAGTGAAATGATCGGGAACGCAAAAAAAATGTGTGGTTCAGACACGAGGACAGTGAAAGCGGATCAGCCCCGGGTCTTGTATGGCAGAATTCTGTCGATAATTTTGTATGTTGTTCCGTCATTGAAACTTACGAAAACCTCTATACGGTCATCTTCTTTCGTTCCCTGGATCTTCAATTCTGTACCTTTTTCCGGTATTAATTTCTCGGTAATCACCTGGCCGTCGGCCCTGGTCACCCGCACATCGATTGATGTTACCGCGGCCTGTCCCTTTCCTCCGGCGAATATTACGGAAATTGTGGCATAACTGGTGTCTTTTTCATTAATCTGTATATCAATGGTTCGTTCCGAAGGAAGGGTCTGTACAGGTCCCGGCGTCAGGCTGACTGTGCCGGAGTCACTGACTGTTCCGCTATCAGGAATTCCCGTACACCCGCTAAGGATTACTGCGGCAACGAGGATACAGCAGAATGATATTACAATTTTGTTCATGGCAAAAGATAGTCGCAGAACGGTAAAAAATTTGTGAGACGGTGATATCTTAGTGTATCACTCATCGCAATTTGGGAAAATCTCAAGGTATATGCACACAGGGGATCTGCAAGCCCCCCTTAAATCCCCCGCATGGGATATCAGTTGGGCAGGGTTGATCGTGTTTTGTGGATAGGAACATATCCCCCAGAAAATAGTCCTATCGCGACTTGGGGGACGCCACAACGGCGGGGGCAAGCGAGGCGCAGCCCCCAGGAGCGTCTTTATAAACCACCCATGATATCCCTCATCCCTTCATCTCCCCGGATTCGTAATATTCAAGTTCCCCTGTTTCACCATTCACCCGGGCAAAGATATCGTTCTCAAGGAGGCTGATATCAATCCGGTCTATCATTGGAATTCCCCCCATGATGGCCCCGACAGCTATAATGGGCTCTGCTTCCCTGTTGATGATGGCTGCCGGAGCGTTTCCGTTCCGGGTGAGTGCATAAAGAACGTAGGAGCCCACGGTGGAGCCCTTGCCATAATCGAAAGCCAGCACTTTTCCGGCAATACATTTGCCTTCCAGAGGATGTCCCTGTTCGACAATAATGCCCGTGTCAGGGTCCACCCCTGAAAGGAATGATATGGGGGCGCTACTGACCAGAATCGGTCCTTCCCCTGTCCCCCTGGATATACCTCGGCCGACAAGTATCATAATCACACCTAATAAATGTTAGAAAACGGAGATATAATAGTAATATGGAAGATACCCTAGTCAATAATCGGGGGAGCGATATGGAAGAAACCATGGTCAATAATCCGGGGAGCGATAGTGAGATTAAATTTCAGCTTAAATTACGGGATCTGGAATCGCAACTCCTCGATATAAGAGTGAAAAATGATGAGCTTCACAGGGAGAATGCTCAATTAAAAAGAGAAAATAATCAATTGAAGCGGATGCCTCTTTTTGTGGCAGCCGTCATCGACCTGCTGGACAATGGAGATGTATATTTACGCCAGCAGGGGAATAACCAGGAATACCTGACCCATGTAAATGAAGAACTTTTCCGGAAGCTGAAACCGGGAACAAAAGTGGCGGTAAATAATGCCTTATCAATTGTAAAAATCGTCGGCAATATATTTGATTCAAGGGTCAGAGTCATGGAGCTTGAGGAATCGCCTGACATAACATTTAATAAGATCGGTGGACTCGAGCACGAGATAGAAGAGGTGAGGGAAGCAGTGGAATATCCCCTCACAAAGCCTGAGATCTTTCAAAGGGTCGGTGTAGAGCCACCCAAGGGAATCCTCCTCTTCGGGCCGCCCGGAACCGGAAAAACTCTCATTGCCAAGGCAGTCGCTCATGAGGCCCGGGCAACCTTTATCAGGATGTCAGGAAGTGAACTTGTCCATAAATACATCGGGGAAGGGGCCCAACTGGTCAGGGAACTTTTTGCACTGGCAAGGGAGAGGTCCCCGTCCATTGTTTTTATCGACGAAA
>Ga0307378_10003865_pt1 | contig 21746 bp, 18 predicted proteins | sample UN1MG_FD_202238 | JGI IMG/M metagenome (GOLD analysis project Ga0307378, IMG submission 202238) | Soil microbial communities from Risofladan, Vaasa, Finland - UN-1 | ecosystem: Environmental > Terrestrial > Soil > Coastal area > Acid sulfate soil | place: Finland: Risofladan, Vaasa | collected...
GCGGCGGGCGGCTGGCCGGCACCGAGTTCCTCTTCTCCCACGCCCTGGATTTGATCCCCGAGGACTTGCCTCCGATGGAAGCCCTGGCGAGAATGGCGCTGGCGGACCCGATGGCGGGCCCGTCGGCGGACCGCGCGGCCCGGATCGAGCGCGACGCCCGCGCCTTCGGCGCCGAGGCGGTGCTGGTCTCGCGCATTCCCGGGGCGAGCCACTGCGCTCTGGAAGGCGCGGTCATCGCTCGCGTCGTGCGGGAGGAACTGGCGATTCCTGTTGTCGAGATTGAGGTGCCGCCCGTCGCCGACGCGATGATGCCGACCTTGAGGTCGCAACTGGAGGCGCTTGTGGAAACCGTGCTGGAGCGGAGGAAAAGATGATTGGTGCCGGCATTGACGCAGGATCGCGGGCGCTGAAGGTCGCGCTGTTCGACCGGGAGCGGGGCAGGACAGTCGCCGCCGCCGTCCGCGACCAGGGAACGGACCACGACGGCCCGGCCAGGGAACTCTTCGAGGAACTCCTCCGGGACGAAGGCCTGCCGCGCGAGCGTGTCGCCCGCATCGTGGCCACGGGCTACGGCCGCAGGGCCGTCTCCTGCGCCGACACCACCGTCACCGAGATCACCTGCCACGCCGTGGGCGTGCGCCACCATGTGCCTGACGCGGCGACGATCGTGGAGATCGGAGGCCAGGACTCGAAACTCCTCCGCCTGAACCCCGACGGCACGGTCCGCGACTTTGCCATGAACGACCGGTGCGCGGCCGGCACGGGCCGGTTCCTCGAGGTCGTCGCCTCGCGCCTTGGGGCGCCCCTCGATTCGCTGGGTGACCTGGCGCGGTCGGCCGACGCGCCTGCCCCGATCAGCAGCATGTGCGTCGTCTTCGCCGAGACGGAGATCATCGGCCTCTTGGCCTCCGGCGCGCGGCGGGAGGACATCGTGGCGGGCGTTCAGACCGCAATCGCCTCGCGCGTCGCCGCCATGCTCGGACGCGACGTGGCGCTCCCGGTGATCTTTACGGGCGGCGTCGCCCTCGTGCCGGGCATGGCCGAGGCCCTGGGCTCGGCCCTCGCGACGCCGGTCCGCGTCTGCCCGGAACCGCAGATGACCGGCGCCCTCGGCGCCGCGCTGATCGCCTGCCGCCAGGCGTCCGCCTGAACCGGTCGGCATTTGACGACGGGGCCGCAAAGTCGTACAAGCGTGTGGGGTCCGCGGTCGGCGGGCCTCGCAAGGGGTGTTGCCTCATGATTAACCTGGAGAAACGCAAGCGCGTCATGCAGCGGTCGATGCGTCTCGGCCACTGCATCTGCGACGCCAAGAAAGCCTGCCCGTGCGACCTGTTCCGCCAGAAGAACGTCTGCCTTTGCGCGGGCGAGTCGCTCGAGGTCCCCGCCGGGCCCGTGCGCCTGACACAACTCGTGGAAAAGGCCGGTTGCGCGTCGAAGATTGATCAGGCCTCGCTCAAGCGGGTCCTCCAAGCCCTCCCCGAAATCTGCGACCCGCGCGTGCTCATCGGCGCCGCCGCGGGCGATGACGCCGGCGTCTACGCCCCCGACGACGGCCCCACAGCCCTCGTGCAGACGGTGGACGTCTTCAGCCCCTCGGTGGACGATCCGTACACGTTTGGCCAGGTCGCCGCCGCCAACAGCCTGAGCGACGTCTACGCGATGGGCGGCCGACCGATCACCGCCCTCTCGATCATCGGCTTCCCGATCCGCGAGGCGCCCGACGACGTCTTCGCCGACATTCTTCGCGGCGGGATCGAGAAGATGAACGAGGCGGGCGTCCCCGTCATCGGCGGCCACAGTATTCAGGACGCCGAGATCAAGGCGGGCTTCGCCGTCACGGGTCTCATCGACCGCGGCCGCATCGTCACGAATGCCGGCGCCCGGCCGGGCGATTCCTTGGTGCTCACGAAACCGCTCGGGACGGGCATCCTGGCGTTCGCCGTCCAGATCGGCCGCGCCCCCCCCGACGCCGCCGACGCCATCGCGAGGTCCATGACCCAACTCAACAGGGCTGCGTCCGAAGCGATGCTCGCGCTCGGCGCCCACGCCTGCACCGACGTCACGGGGTTCGGCCTTATGGGGCACCTCGGGGAAATGGCGCTCGCGAGCGCCGTCGACGTCGAAATCGTCTGGGACGATCTGCCCCTTTTTCCGCACGTCCTTGAGTGCCTGGCCGAGGGCATCGTTCCCGGCGGCATCGAACGCAACCGCGAATCGTCCGAGGCGAGCGCGGTCCCCGGCCCGGGCGTCACCGACGCCATGATGGACGTCTGCTTCGACCCGCAGACGTCGGGGGGCCTCCTCGTGGCCCTCGCGCCCGACAAGGCCGAGGTGTTTGTGCGGCGATTGCACGACAGAACGATTTCGGCGACGGCCGTCATCGGCAACGTTCGCGGCAAAGGAACGGGACGCGTGTTTGTGACGACGAGCGGCGCGAGGCCAATGCCAGCGCCCGAGGAGGAGGTCATGCAAGAGAAGCCTTCGAAAAAAGGAAAGGCCCGGCCGGGCGATGCCGAGGAACCTTGCTGTGCGGAGCCCGCCGCGGAAACCTGTTGTTCCGAGGGTCACGCCGCGGGCGCCTCCGCCGTCGGCGCGGGCGCCGAGGAAATGTTCAAGGCTTTCATGAAGACGGCCGGGGCGCCGGGCGCGCTGGACGCGGCGACGAAGCAGGCGCTCCAGATCGCGCTCTCGGTCCTCGCGCGGTGCGGACCGTGCATCCGCATCCAGGTCGAGAAGGCGAGGCAGATGGGTTTCACGCAGGCGGAGATCGACGAGGCTGTTTGGCTGGCGATTGCATTCGGCGGCGCGCCGGTTATGATGTTTTACAAGGAAGTCATGAAGACCTGAGGCGGAGGTGACAGGCGCCGGGTGGCGCTCCTGGTCTTCAAAACCAGTGTGGGGTTCGAAAGAGCCCTGGGTGGGTTCGACTCCCATTCGCCTCCGCCAGTTTTTACCGCGAGGGGCTGCGGCGGCGAACGAGCGGCTCCGGAATAGAAGCGAGAGGCGAATGACACGGCGTCCTAGAGCGACAGGCCGGCGGCGGTTCCGAGGCGGCGCGAGGCGCGTTGTCCTGGCGGCAGTTCTCGTCGCTATGGGCGCGGCGCTCCTCACCTACGGCGTTGCGCGGCACAGCCAGACGGTTCTCCTCAAGCAGGCCGAACCGTCCGCCGCCGAGGCGGAAAAGACGCTCCAGGAATCCGAGCCTGCCCTCATCCGCGAAATCACGGTCGGCGGCCTCCGGCGAAATCCCGCCGGCGAACTCGAACGAACCTACGGCGAAGGCGAAACGCCTTCTCTGTGCCCTACCTGAATTAAGTGAAGGCGGGCCATGGCGGCCATGGCCGAACCCAGAATCCGACCCAAACCGTCGCGTTTTGTCCGCGGCCGACTGTGGATCCAGGCGGCGTTTCTCCTCGTCTGGCTCGACCCCCTCGCGCTGCGCCTTCACACTATCTGCGGGTCGGTGTATCACTGCTATGCGTGTCCGCTGGCGCTCTTTGCGTGCCCCGTCGGCGTGCTGGCTAACTTCAGCGCCCTTCACGTTGTCCCGTTCATCGCCGCCGGGACGCTGCTCGTGGTCGGCGGGCTGGTCGGCGGATTCGTCTGCGGATGGGCGTGCCCCTTCGGCTTCCTCCAGGACCTGGTCGCGAAAGTCCCGGTGCCGAAGGTCCGGTTGCCATCGTGGACCGGCTACTTCCGGTATGCCGTCCTCGCGGGCCTCGTGGTGGCCGTTCCTTTCTTCTTCGGCGAAGCGCACCCCCTGTTCATTTGCCGGGTCTGCCCCGCGGGCGCCTTGGAAGGGGCGGTGCCGAACATGGTGCGCGAAGCGGCAGGGGGCGGTTCGGCCGTCAGCATGAGCGCGCTGAAGTGGGCGGTCGTCGTTTTCATCGTCGTCGCGATGTTCGTCAAGTTCCGGCCCTGGTGCTCGCTCTTCTGCCCGCTGGGGGCGATCTTCGGCGTGTTCAACCGCTTCTCGGCGGTGTTCCTCCGCGCGAACCCGAAGAAATGCGTCCAGTGCGGCGCGTGCCGGAAAATGTGCCCTATGAACCTCGCCCCCGAAAAGCAACTCAGCGACCCCCTCTGCATCCGCTGCATGCAGTGCACGCGGTGCGAGGCGATCGAGGTGAAAACGGCCTTCAGCCGGACCGAGCGCGCCGAGCCGGCCCCGGCTGACTAGAACCCGGCGCGATTGCAACGCGTTGCCGCGCGCGATGCGCCAGGCAGGGATGCCGGTGAACCCGGACTTGAGGAGTCGCCCATGACATCGTCGGCCAAACAGGACCTTCTGCGAAAACTGCCCTCGGTGGACAAACTCCTCGCCTCCGCCGACGTTGCCGACTGGCTCGAGCACCATCCGCGCGCGCTCGTCGTTCAGTGTCTCCGCGACGCGCTGGAGGAATTGCGCGGGCACATCGTCAGCGACACCGGCGGCCGGTGCGGCGCCCGGCACGTCACCGGCGAGTTCGTCCTCGCCGAAGCCGCACGCCACCTGGACCGCCGCACCAGACCGCACCTGCGCGGCGCGATCAACGCCACGGGCATCCTCCTCCACACCGGCCTGGGCCGGAGCGTCTGGCCCGAGAGCGTCGTCGATTCGATGGTCGAGGAACTCAAGGGTTACGTTACCCTGGCCGTCGACCGCGAGACCGGAAAGCGGAGCGACCGCGACCGGCGCGTCGAGTACATCCTCGCGGAACTCACGGGCGCCGAGGCCGCCACCGTCGTCAACAACAACGCCGCCGCCACGATGCTGGTTCTGGCGGCCCTCGCCGCCGGCCGGGAAACGATCGTCTCGCGCGGGCAACTGATTGAGATCGGCGGCGCGTTCCGCCTGCCCGACGTGATGGCCCAGAGCGGGTCGCGCCTCGTCGAGGTCGGAACCACCAACCGCACGCATCTTGCGGATTACGAGAGCGCGATCACCGACGCGACGGCCGTCATCATGCGCGTTCACCCCTCGAACTTCCGCGTCGTCGGGTTCACAAAGGAAGTGCCGCTCGCCGAACTGGTCGAGTTGGCCCACGCGCGCGGACTCGTCTTGTTCGACGATCTCGGGGCGGGGGCGATCGTGGACCTCGCGCGGTTCGGCCTGCCGCACGAGCCGACCCTCCAGGAGTCCATCGCCGCCGGGGCCGACGTCGTCATCGCGAGCGCCGACAAACTCATCGGCGCGGGTCAGGGCGGCATCATCGTAGGGCGAAGCAGCCTCGTCGAACGCATCCGCAAGCACCCGCTCGCCCGCGCGTTCCGCGTCGACAAGGCATGCCTTATGGTCCTCGAGCGGACGCTGCATCTTTTCCGCGACCCGGACCGCCTCGCGCGAGAGCATCCGCTGTACCGTGCGCTGGCGACGTCGACCGAAGCGCTCGAGGGGCGAGCCCGCGAGCTCGCCGCCGCCATCGGCCGGTCCGCCCCTGCCGCCCGGGCGGAGGTGGTGGAGGGCGTCGGCTACCTGGGGAGCGGGTCGCTGCCGACGGAGCAATTGCCGACGCGCCTCGTCGCCGTCGTGGTCGAGGGGCTCGGCGCCGAGGAACTCGCGCGCCGCCTGCGGACGGACGAGGCGTGCGTCTTTGCGCGAATCGAGAACGACCGCGTCGTTCTGGACGTGCGGACGATTCGGGAAAAGGAATTGCCCGCCGTCGCCGACGCCGTGGGACGTGTCGCCCAATGACTTCCGCGCGGAAGAATATCCTGCTCGGCACGGCCGGGCATGTGGACCACGGCAAGACGGCGCTCGTGAAACTCCTGACGGGTTGCGACACGGATCGCCTCGCCGCCGAGAAAGAGCGCGGGCTGACGATTGAGCTGGGGTTCGCCCCCTGCCGCATGCGCGACGAGCGGATCGTCGGCATCGTGGACGTGCCCGGCCACGTGGACTTCATCCGCAACATGGTCGCCGGGGCGCACGGCATCGACGTCGTCATTCTAGTCGTCGCCGCTGACGATGGCATCATGCCCCAGACGCGCGAGCACCTCAACATCCTGACGCTCATGGGCGTCCGGCGCGGCATCGTCGCGCTCACGAAGATCGACCTTGTGGACGCCGACCTCAGGCGAATCGTCGAGGAGGACGTCCGCGCATTCGTCGGCGGCACGTTCTTGGAAGGCGCTCCGATTTGCGGCATCTCGAACGTCACCGGCGAGGGGTTCGAGGGTTTCTTCGCCGCCCTCGACCAGGCGGTCGCTGCGTGCGAGCCGCACCAGAGCACCGGTCTCTTTCGCCTCTGGATCGAGCGCGCGTTCGCCATCCGCGGCTACGGGACCGTTTTGTCGGGCGTGCCGACGAGTGGCGAGGTGCGTCTGGGCGACCGGCTCGTGATTTCCCCCGGCGGTCTGACGGGACGCGTCCGACGCCTGGAAGTGTACGGTGAGGAAACCGATGTCGCCCGCGCGGGCGAGTGCGTTGCCGTCAACCTCGCCGGCGTCGAAACTGAAACCCTCGAAACCGGCATGCTGGCCTGCGCGGGCGACGCCTTCGAGCCCGTCACCGTCGCCGAGGCCGAGTTGTCCGTGTTGCCCCACGTCCCCCACACGATGAAGGATTACCTGGAAGTGCATCTGTACATCGGCACCGCCCGCGCGACCGCCCGCGTCGCCATCCTCGACGACAAGGCGGTCCCGCCGGGCGAGCGGCGAATGGTTCAGTTGCGCCTCGATCGGCCGCTCGCCCTCGCTCCCGGCGACCGCTTCGTCGTCCGGGCCGGCATGGCAGACCTTGCCGACGGGCGCGTCACGACCCTCGGTGGCGGACGGATCCTCGGCACGAGCAACCGCCGACTTCGCCGAAACCGCCCCGAGGTGCTTCAGGCCCTCGCCGACCGGCGCAACGCCCTGGACGACCCCGCCGCGTGGTGCGCCCTTTGCCTGAAGGAATCCGGCGAAGCGATCGACACCGGCGTGCTTGCCCGCCGGGCGCTCGCGCCCGAGGAACAGGTCCGCCCTCTCGTCGAGCGCCTGTGCGGCGAGGGCACCGTCGTCGCGGTCGGCACGAGGTTCGTTCATCGCGACGTTGTGGATGCCGCCGCCGGCCGACTGCGCGAGGCGCTGGAGGCGTTCCACTTGGCCAATTCGCGCCGGGCGGGCGTCGCCCCGGCGGACCTTCTGAAGGAGGTCGGGCTCTCGCCGGCTGTCTTCGACCAGGCGCTCGAGCGTTTGGTCGCGGAAAAGGCGGCTGTCCGCTCAGGCGCGGTGATCGCGCTCGTCGGCCGTGGGTCGCGCGTCTCGGCGGAGGACCAGGCGCTTTCCGACCGCATCAAGGCGCTCCTTCGCGAAGGCGGTCTCGCGCCGGCCGGACCGACCGAGATGGTCGAGGCTTTGCACGCGCCCGCCGACCGCGTGGCCGCGATGCTTCGCCTGCTGGCCGACGAGGGCCGCGTCATCCAACTCAATGACAAGGTCGTTATGCACCGCGACGCGGTCGACGTTGCCCGGCGCGCGGTGCTTGATCTGTTTGCCCGGAAGCCGGGCTTTGAGACGACGGAGTTCCGCGACGCGCTCGGCGTGAGCCGAAAATTTGCCGTTCCTTTGCTCGACTACTTCGACACGGTCCGCCTGACGGTACGCAGGGGGAGCCGGCGCACGCCGGGGGCCGAGGCTCGCCGCGCGCTTGCGGAAAACCCCAAGGGCGGTTGATCGCGCCGAGCAGCGGACCATCCCTCTTGCGGATCAGGCGGTCGCCCTTCTGGCCGAGTGGCAGGCTGGAGCACCGGACAGATGTCCATGCGTCTTTATGGAGCACGGCCGGTGGGCGTACTACCGGCGGCAGGTGGAGGCGAAGGCGTGGCGCCCGGGCCAGGACTGTATGTCTTCAGCGTAAGTGGCATAATTAAGCCCTCGGCGCAAGTGAGGGTTTTTCGGTCCGGTCGGCCTCCTCCGGCAGAAGACGCTCGAACATGAGGGCTCGCGGATCCGAAGCGCATAGGGGCTGCGATGTCCGCCAAGGGGGCACCGTGTCGGAAGCGACAAAAGGACAGTCGCCCGTTTACAAGCGGGAATAAGCGGGGCCGAAACGCCGGAAACGCCGGAAGCCCAACCGCTGACGACCCGCCGCACCCGAATCCGTCAGACGTGGCGGCGTCGTTGGCGAATTCCTCGGCCCGGCGGCAGCCCTGGCCGCGATGCCCGACCTGGGCGCACCGCCCGAGGCAGACGCCGCGCGGCGGACGGGAACGGATGACCGCCCGGCGACGTGAAAATCCGCGTGGGGCGCTCAGTGGGGCGCGGGAGGGCGGACTTCGGACGACGAGCATGGACGGCGGCGGACAGAAGCGGGACGTATCGACAAGTGGCGATGTTGACGAAAAGCACGGAGAAAAGGCCGAAAATGTCCCTTTTGACGGCTCTGGCGGAGAGGCCGGGATTCGAACCCGGGGTGGAGGCATTACCCCCCACAACGGTTTAGCAAACCGCCGCTTTCGGCCACTCAGCCACCTCTCCGCGCCGGTCGCTTCGGTGCCATTGTATCCGGGGCCCTTTCCCTGTCAAGCCGAGAGCCCTTTCCTGCGAAACTCATTGACGCGGTCCGTTCCGCTTGCTACGCTGCCTGCCGGGCTTGGGGAGGCGAAAAAGGGGCACTTTTGTGAACGACCGCGAACGATTCCTTGCGACGATGCGCTACGAGCCCCGCGACCGCTGTCCCGTCTGGGACTTCGGCTTCTGGGACGAACTCCTTAAAGAGTGGCACGGCGAGGGCCTGCCCGACGACGTGACGAACAATGAAGCGGCGCCACGCTTTTTCGGCATGGACGATTTCGACAGCGGCTGCGGGGTCGCCCTTGACCTGCTTCCGGGGTTCGAGCCCGAGGTTGTCAAGGAAACGGAAGAGTATCGGTGGTATCGGCGCAGCGACGGGGTCGTCGAACGCTGGCATAAGCACTCCGTGACTATCCCGGAGCCGGTCGAGTTCCTCTTGACCGGGCGCCGGTCCTGGCCCGAGTACAAGAAGCGTCTCGACCCTGCCGATCCCCGCCGCGTCCCGGACGACTATGCCGAGCGCGTGGCCAAGCACCGCGACGCGGAGCGGATGTATCCCCTGTGCATCGGGGCGGGGAGCCTGTACGGCGTCCTGCGGGGCTGGATCGGCGTCGAGAACCTAAGCCTCCTGCTCTACGACGACCGGGCGCTGGTGGAGGAGATGGTCGAGCGCCGGGCCGACTGCATCGTCGAGCCGCTCTCGAAGGCCCTCGCCATCGCCAGGGAGCAGGGCGTCACCTTCGATTACGCCGCCATGTGGGAGGACATCTGCTTCAACCGGGGCCCCCTGATTTCGCCGAAGATGTTCCGCGAAATCTGCGGGCCGCATTACCGGCGCATCACGGACTTGTTGCGCTCGTATGGCTGCGAGTTCGTCATGCTCGACTGCGATGGCAGGATTGACGACCTCATCCCTGTCTGGCTCGATAACGGCGTCAACGTCATGTTCCCCGTCGAGATCGGTGACTGGGCCGATCCGCTCGAATTGCGGCGGCGGTTCGGGAAAGACCTTTTGATGCGCGGCGGGTTCGACAAGAAGATTCTGGCGCGCGGGCCGCAGGCCATCACCGCCGAGGTCGGGCGCCTCACGCCGCTGGTCGAGGAGGGGGGCTTCATTCCTCACTGCGACCACCGCGTCCCGCTTGGCGTTCGGCTGGCCGACTATATCCACTACGTCAACGAGGCCAAGCGCGTCTGGGGCAAGGGCCTGGAGAACCTGCGGCCGATGAGAGAATTGAAGCCTGCCTGATCTGTTTCCGCGCTACCGGTGGCGTTTTCCTCGGTTGCCCGACCTCCGATTGCCGCGCCGCTCCTCCGCGCCATGGGCCCGGAAAGTAAGCCGGATGGGAACCTCGGGGAAGGGGAGTTCCTGCCGCAAACGGTTTTCAATGAACCGGCGATAATCTTCGCGGAACAGGTCCGGATGGTTGACGAAAAGGACGATCATCGGCGGCCGGACGGCAACCTGTGTCGCAAAGTAGATCTTCGGCGGCGTCTGCCGCGGCGACGGTGGACGCCGCGCGCGAACCGTCTCGCGCAGCACGCGATTCAACTCGCCCGTCGTCACCCGCGTCGACGCCTGCTTGTACAGGTTCCTCGCCAGGTCAACCGTCGCCTGAACGTTCCGCGCGTCGGTCGCCGTCGTAAAAGATAACGGTGCCCAGGCCAGCCCCGGAAGCACCTGCGTCAGGTAATCCGCGAATTCGCCGGTCGCCGCTTTTGTCTTCGCCAGGTCCCACTTGTTGACGACCAGCACGACCGGTTTCATCGCCTTTTCGATGGCCGCGCCGAGCCTTTTGTCCACGCCGCTCACGGGCAGGGTTGCGTCGATGAGGAAGAGGACGACGTCGGCGCGGCGAATGGCGGCGAGCGCACGCGTCAAACTGTAGAACTCGATGTCGTCGGCCAGGCTCTTGCGCTTGCGGATTCCGGCGGTGTCGATGGCAACGTAGGTCAGGCCGTCCTTCTCGAAGCGGATGTCCACGGCGTCCCGCGTCGTTCCGGGGATTTCGGACACGATGACGCGCTCCGACCCGGCCAGGACGTTGATGAACGTGCTTTTTCCGGCGTTGCGTTTTCCGACGACGGCCAGTTTCATGGCCACTTCGTCCGGCGTTTCGCCCGATTCGGGAGGCAGGAGGCTCAATATCGCCGCCAGCAATTCGGGCCGCCCGCGCCCGGTCTTGGCGCTCACGGCCAGGACCGGCTCGAGGCCGAGGGCGTGGAACTCTGCGGCCTCGGTCGCCTGGCGGGCGTTATCCGCTTTGTTGGCCGCCACCAGCGTCCGCTTCTCCGCGCGCCGAAGCCTTTCGGCCACCTCGCGGTCGAGCGGCGTCAGGCCGTCCCGCACGTCCACCACGAACACGATGACGGCTGCCTCGTGAATCGCGTGCTCAATCTGCCGCGCCACGTCTTGGGCGAATTCCTCGGACGTGTGGAATCCCATGCCGCCGGTGTCCACAAGTTCGAACCAGCGTCCCTTGTGTTCGATGAGGGTCGAGACGCGGTCGCGCGTCACGCCCGCCGTCGGATCGACGATGGCGATCCGCTGCCGCGCCAGACAATTCAGCAGGCTCGACTTGCCGACGTTCGGCCGCCCAACAATCGCCACGGTTGGCAGGGACATGGCTGTTCCACCCGAGCCGCGACGGGGCAGCGGCCCGCTCAAGGCTTAAAGGTTTTCAAGGGCAGCGTGACGGGCTTGCCGGTTCTCGCAGACTTGTAAATGGCGCAGATGACTTCCACCGCCCTTTTGGCCTCGCGGCCGGAGACACAGGGCTCTCTTCCTTCCCGTGCGGCTCGCGCGACGTCGTCGATGTTGCGCGAGAAGATGTTGCTTGCCAGGGCCGCCGGGTCGCTCGCAGCGCCCGCGGCCGCGCCGGTCCCTTCCGCGGCCGGCTCGCGGGTCCCCTCGCCCTCCGGTTTCTCCTCGTCGCGCAGGCGCCACAGGTCGATTCGATCGTCCGTCAGGTGCGCTGTGCCGTCGGTGCCCATGATCTCGTGCCGCACGCCCAACCCGGGATACGCCGCCGTCGTCCCCTGGATGGTCCCGAGGGCGCCGTTTTCAAACTCGCACACAGCGACCGCCGTGTCCTCGACCTCGATGTGCTCGTGGGCCAGAAGCGCCGTCTTTGCCGTAATGCGCTTAATCGGCCCGACGAGCCACATGAGCAGGTCAACGGCGTGGATCGATTGGTTCATCATCGCCCCGCCGCCGTCCAGTTTCCACGTCCCGCGCCAGTCGCCGGAATCGTAGTACCCCTGGGTCCGCCACCACGGCGTCGAGCAGGTCAGGAGCGTCAGCCGCCCCAGCCGCCCCGCGTCGATGGCCGCCTTGGTCTTGCGACAGTCGTCCGGGAACCGATGCTGGAAGATTCCGCCGTAGATTTTTCCCGCCTTGTCAAACGCCCGGATCATCTGGTCGCAGCGCTGCGGCGTCACGTCCATCGGCTTCTCGCAGATACAATGCTTCCCGGCCCTGGCCGCCGCAATCGCGATGTCCGCGTGCATCCCGCTCGGTGTGCAGACGTCGATAAAGTCGATCCGCTTGTCCTTCAGGACCTTCCGGACATTCGTGTGCCAGGGGACGCCGTATTCCTTGCCGAGTTTTTCGGCCCGCTCGGGGATGATGTCCACCACCGCCGCCAACTCAATCTCCTTGCAGTCTTGGTAGGCCTTGGCGTGAACCGGCCCGATGGCGCCGCACCCTACAACCGCCGACTTAAACATCTGGTTCCCTTTCTTATCCGTGACCGCTTTGGTTCGCTTTCAAGCGCGCCCACCGCCGCTTCCCGACTTGTAAGATGCTCCCGTTTGCGACCGTTACGTGTGCCTTCGGATCGGTGATGACCTCGTCGTTGAGCTTCACGGCGCCCTGCTTAATCAGGCGCATTGCCTCGCTGTTGCTCGACGCGAACCCCGATGCCACAATCAGGGTCGCCAGGCCCACCGGGCTTTCCGTCCGGACCTCCGGCATCTCGCTCGGTTTCTCTTTCTTGCTGAAGACGCGGCGGAACTCTTCCGCCGCCGCCTGGGCCGCCGCCTCGTCATAGGCGCCCCCCACAATCGCCGCGGCCAGCGCCTCCTTCGCTTCGCGTGGGTGCATCGTCTTGAGGTTCCGGCGAATCTGGGACTCCGGCGTCTCCGTCAGCAGCGTCCAATAGTTCTCCATCAACTCGTCCGGGATGCTCATCAGTTTCCCGAACATCTCGTCCGGTGCGTCGGTGACGGCGACGACGTTTCCTTTGCTTTTGGACATCTTCTCGCGCCCGTCGAGGCCCACCAGAAGCGGCATCGTCAGCACCACCTGGGCCTCAAGCCCCGCGTTGCGCATCAGGTCCCGCCCCGCCAGGCAGTTGAACGTCTGGTCCGTCCCGCCGAGTTCGACGTCCGCCTCAATCGCCACCGAATCGTACGCCTGCATCAGCGGATACAGGAACTCGTGCACGCCGATCGGGTCGCCCGCCTTGTACCGGCCCTCGAACGAGTCGCGCTCGAGCATCCGGGCCACGGTCATCCTGGCCGCCAGGCGCAGAACGTCCGCCAGCGCAAGTTTCTCCAGCCACTCGCTGTTGCGCCGGATCTCCAGTTTCTCGGGCGCCGCATCGAGCACCTTGCCGGCCTGCTCGAAGTAGGTTTGAGCGTTCTCGCGGATCTCGTCGTCCGAGAGGAGCGGCCGCGTGTGATCTTCGCCCGTCGGGTCGCCGATCCGGGCCGTGTAATCGCCGATAATCAGGACCCCCTTGTGCCCGAGGTCCTGGAACTGGCGCATCTTCCGCATGACGACCGTGTGGCCGAGGTGAATGTCCGGCGCCGTCGGGTCCATGCCGAGTTTCACCCGAAGCGGTCGCCCTGCGGCAATCGCGCGGGCAAGTTTCCCCAGGAGTTCGTCCTCGGTGTAAATCCGGACCGCGCCCCTCCGGAGCGTTTCCAGTTGCCGCTCTGCTTCCGCCTTGACCTTTCTGGGGATGTTCTTCTCGGCCATCGCCGTCTCTCCGGGCTTCTCCCAGCGCCCCGAATTGCCCCACTATAGACCCGCACTTGCCCGATTCAAGCCTTTTCGCCAGCGCAGGGCGGGTTTCCAGCCTGGAGCGGCAAATAGGCCGGCCTCAATGAGGGTGCTCGTAAACGATTTGCCCGGCGACCAGCGTCCGCACGACCCGGCCGCGCACTCGCCAGCCGGCGAACGGGCAATTGCGTGCGCGAGAGGCGAACTTCTCCGGGTCAATGGTCCACTCGGCCTCCGGGTCGATGACGGTCACATCCGCGGGGGCGCCGGCGGCAAGCGTTCCAGCGTTCAGCCCCAGCACGCGCGCGGGATTGCACGTCAGCCGCGCTACAAGCCCCGGCCAGTCCATGCGGCCCGCCTCGACCAGTGCCCGGACGTAAACGGGCAGGGCGGATTCCAGGCCGATCATGCCGAACGGGGCCTCCGCCAGACCGCGCGCCTTCGCCTCGGCGGTGTGCGGGGCGTGGTCGGTGGCCAGGCAATCGATGGTCCCGTCGCGGACGCCTTCGACGACCGCGTCCACGTCCTCGGCGCTTCGAAGCGGCGGATTGACCTTGAAAACCGCGTCGCGGGTGCGGAGCGACTCGTCGGTCAGGGTCAGGTGGTGCGGCGTCGCTTCGGCGGTGACGGGACAACCGCCCGCCTGGGCGTGGCGGATCCACGCGACCGCGCCCGCCGTCGAAACGTGGGCGATGTGGACGCGGCAGCGCGTGAGCAGCGCTGCGCGGCAGGCGCGCTCGACGGCCGTTACCTCCGCCTCCGCCGGAATGCCCGGCAGACCCAGGACCATCGTCATCGGCCCGTCGTGTATGACGCCGCCCGCCGCCAGATCCGCGTCCTCGCAGTGGCAGACGACGGGCGCGCCCGCGCGGCACGCCTGCCGCAGCACGCTCTCGAACACGTCCGGGTCGGCGACGTCGGCGCCGTCGTCGCTGAAGGCGCAGGCGCCGGCGGCGCGCATCGCCTCGAAGTCGGCCGGCTCGGCGCCCGCGCGCCCGCGCGTCATCGAGCCGACGACGAGGACGTGCGCCAGGCCCGCTTCGCGCCCGCGCTCAAGGTAGAAGCGGACGGCCTCGGCCGAATCGATCGGCGGCGTCGTGTTCGGCATGGCGCAGATCGTGGTGAACCCGCCGGCGACGGCGGCCGCTGCGCCCGAGGCGATGGTTTCGGAAAGGTCGTCAAGGTCGGCGCCGGGCGTCGGAGGCTCGCGCAGGTGGACGTGAAGGTCGATGAAGCCCGGCGACACGATGCGGTCGCGGCAGTCGAGGGTCCGGTCCGCGGGGCCGCCTTTGCCGGCGGGACCGACCTTTGCGATGCGGCCATTTTCGATGAGGAGGTCGCCGATTTCGTCGCGCCCGGATGCGGGGTCGATGATGCGGCCAACGGCCAGGAGGAGGCGGGTCATGATTTGCGGCCCCGTTTCGCGCGGCCGCTGGGTTGGCGGCCGGCCTTGCACTCGCGCTCCAGGGCGCCGATGCAGAGGCTCAGGGCCGCCATGCGCACCGCCACGCCGCAGGTCACCTGGTAAAGGATGACGCTTTGCGGCCCGTCGGCCACCTCGTCCGTCAGTTCCAGGCCGCGGTTAATCGGGCCGGGATGGAGGACAATCGCGCCTTCCTTCGCCCGTGCGAGGCGCTTCGCCGTCAACTGGTAGCCGCGCTTGTAATCCTCGAGGTTGAAGGCCACCCCTTCGTGCCGCTCGAACTGAACGCGGAGCATCATGACGGCGTCGCATTCGGGCAGCACGCTGTCGAAATCGGTGCTCGTTTCGACCGGCGCGGTGATATCGTCGAGGCCCTCGAGGAACGCCGGCGGCCCGACGAGAATAGCGCGGCTGCCGAGTTTCGTCAGGCCGTAGAGGTTGGACCTTGCGACGCGGCTGTGGCGGATGTCGCCGACAATGGCGATTGTCAGGTTATCCAGTCGGCCGAGTTTATGGCGCAGCGCGAGCATGTCCAAGAGCGCTTGGGTGGGATGCTCGTGGGCGTCGTCGCCGGCGTTGAGCACCGCGCACCGGATGGCCTCGGCGACGCGGTGCGGCGCCCCGCGCTCAGGGTGGCGGATGACGATGGCGTCGAGGCCCATCGCCTCGATGTTGCGGGCCGTGTCGATGAACGTTTCGTGCTTCGAGAGGCTGCTCGTCGCGGCATGGAACTGCAAGACGTGCGCGCCCAGGCGCTCGGCCGCGAGGGTGAAACTCGTGCGCGTGCGGGTCGAATCCTCGCAGAAGAGGTTCAGAACCGTGCGGCCTTTGAGCGTCCGGGGAGCGGACTTTCGGCCGGTGGCGCAGGGGAAGAAGTCGTCTGCCGCGTCGAGAAGGGTGGTGATTTCCTCGGCCGCAAGGTCCTCAAGGCCGAGCAGATCTTTCCGCGTCCAGTTGGCCGGCGTTTTTTTCGCCATGCGGGCCTTCCTGTGCATCAGGCTGCATCAGCGGCCGACTATAGGGCGCGAACGAACCTCGTTCAACGGAAAAGCCGCTTGTGCGGCGCGAGCCGCCGGGTGTCACCCCGACCGAAGCGGAGGGGTCTCGCCGTGGGCGTCGGCGGATTTCAGAGAAACGACTTCCCCATACGGGCCCGGTCCATACGGATCCGAGGGAAACAAGGATGGGAACAAGGGCGGGGTTGGTGTGCCCTTGACGCGGGCGGTTAGGGGTGGCCGCGGAATTGCCCAGGGCTGCGCTCCGCTTTCAAGATTTTCCTGCACGGGGCGGGGAACTTGGGGGCGGCGTGGTCCGTACGGACCGCGCGGGACCTCAATCCCGAAGAAGCATCGGCAGGGCGGAGGCGAGGCCGCGAGGGATTCGTAAAGCGACGCGCATCAAGCGCGGCGAAAGGTGCCGCCCACGCCGCCGCTCTGGCGTTCGACGCGAATCATGACCTCGTCCACGCCGGGAATCTCCGACGCCACGGCCGTCAGTTCGAACGCCTGCGCGGCGCCGGCCAACTCCTCTTCGCCTTCGCCCAACCCCCATCCCGACCATTATGGGGAAACTCCTGGACTAATCCGGTTGACAGGTCACCGGATCGGACAATAGAATAGGGGTGCTCGGGGGGTCGGCTTTGCATCGGGGACCCCGGCTTTGGTAAGAGGGGTATGCGCATCGGGATGGGTGTTGCCTGCGGCGGAACGCCTCAGGATGCGGAGGCGCAGCGATGCGAGTGCTGATGCTGGGATGGGAGTTCCCGCCCTTCATAAGCGGCGGCCTTGGCACGGCCTGTTACGGTCTGACGAAGGCCCTAAGCGACCTCGGCACAGAGGTCCTGTTCGTTCTTCCGCGCGGCGCCACAAGCCAGCACGTGGATCGCGTGCGCGTCCTTTCGGCCCGCGAGCAGCACGGGGGCCGAAGCCGCACGTATTGGACTGTCGAAGGCCTTGAGCACGTCCGCCTGATTCCCGTCGAGAGCGGTCTGTCGCCCTACTTGACCGAAGAGCAGTATAGGACGGAGCGCAAGGCCGAAGCGCGGCAGGTCGGCGGGACGATTGTGGAGCGTGAAGGGGAAACGACGGCGGCGCGTGAAGGGGAAACGACGGCGGCGCGGCTGACGAGCCTCGGCATTACGTCGGCCCCCGGCGTCTATGAGGGCGACTTGTTCTCCGAGGTCCAGCGGTATGGCCGCATCGTCGCCGAACTGGCCCGCCGGAGCGACTTCGACGTCATCCACGCCCACGATTGGATGACGTATCCGGGGGCACTGGCGGCGGCGGCGCTGACCGGCAAGCCGATGGTTGTCCACGTCCATTCGACGGAGTTCGACCGCAGCGGGACGAACATCAACCAGCAGGTATATGACATCGAGCGCGCGGGCCTCCACGGAGCCGACTACGTGATCTGCGTCAGCCGCCTGACCCACGGTCTGGTCACGGCGCGCTACGGTGTGCCGGCCGCCAAGTGCGGCGTCGTTTACAACGCGATCACGGTGAACGGCAGCCCGATCCCGCACCGCATGGAGCGTATCGAAAAGGACGACCGGATCGTTCTGTTCGTGGGCCGGATCACGATGCAGAAGGGGCCGGAGTATTTTCTGGCGGCGGCCAAGAAGGTCCTCGAAGTGATGGACAACGTGAAGTTCGTCATGGCCGGTTCCGGGGATATGATTAAGCGGATGATCGAACTTGCGGCCGCGCTGGGGATCGGTCACCGCGTCACGTTCACCGGTTTTTTGCGCGGCGAGGACCTGGACCGCGTTTTTCAGATGGCGGACCTTTACGTGATGCCGTCGGTCAGCGAGCCGTTCGGCCTGGCGCCGCTGGAGGCCCTTTCGCACGACGTGCCGGTCCTGATCAGCAAACAGAGTGGCGTGAGCGAGGTCCTGACGCACGCGTTGAAGGTGGATTTCTGGGACATTAACGAGATGGCGAACAAAATCGTCGCGGTGCTTCGCCACCCGCCGCTGCACAAGACCCTCCGGGAACATGGGGCGTTCGAGGTGCGGAAGTTTTCCTGGACCGACGCCGCCCGGGCGTGTCTGGAGGTGTACACTCAAGTCATTGGAGCGGGTCGGTAGATGGCGAGCGTCTGCTTCTATTTTCAGGTTCATCAGCCTTTCCGGCTGCGCCGGTACAGCGTTTTTGATTCCGACGCGAACTACTTCGACGATTACAAGAACGCGCAAGTTTGCCGCAAGGTCGCCGGCAAGTGTTATCTGCCCGCCAACCGCGTCCTGCTGGATCTGATTCGTAAGTATGACGGCGATTTCAGCGTTTCGTTTTCCATCACCGGGACGGCCTTCGAACAGTTCGAGCGGTGGTCGCCGGAGACGATCGATTCGTTCCAGGCGCTGGTGGACACGGGCCAGGTCGAACTATTGGCCGAGACGTACTACCACAGCCTTGCCTTTCTATACAGCCGCGAAGAGTTCCGGGAACAGGTGGCGGCCCATTCGGCCAAGATGTACGAGACGTTCGGCATCCGCCCCACCGTCTTCCGGAACACCGAACTGATTTACAACAACGACCTGGGCCACTTCATCCAGGGGATGGGATACCAAGGGGTGCTCGCCGAAGGGGCCGACCACATCCTCGGACACCGTTCGCCGAATTTCGTTTATCGCCCGCTCGGCGCCGACCGCATCAGCCTGCTCCTGAAGAACTACCGTCTTTCGGACGACATTGCCTTTCGGTTCTCCGACCGGGGCTGGAGCGAGTGGCCTCTGACAGCCGAGAAGTTCGCCCGCTGGATTAACGAGGTCAACGGCAACGGGTTCCTGGCGAATCTGTTCATGGATTACGAGACGTTCGGCGAGCATCAATGGTCCGAGTCGGGCATCTTCGATTTTCTCTATCACCTGCCCGAGCACGTTCTGAAACATCCAGACAACAACTTCATGACCCTTTCGCGGGCCATCCAGACCTACCCTCCCGTCGGCGAACTCGACATCCCCCACATGATTTCATGGGCCGACGTCGAGCGGGACCTTTCGGCCTGGCTCGGCAACGCGATGCAGTCGAACGCCCTTCACGAACTCTATCGCCTGGAGGAACCCATCAAGGAGAAGGGCGACCCGGCGCTGCTGCACGATTGGCGGCTGCTTCAGACCAGCGACCATTTCTATTACATGTGCACGAAGTGGTTCGCCGACGGCGACGTGCACAAGTACTTCAACCCCTACGAATCGCCATATGACTCGTATATCAACTTTATGAACATCCTGGACAACGTGCGCACCCGCCTGCGGCGATAGGCGCGGTCGCCGGAAACACGGTCGCCTTCAGTCGATGAGATGATGCGCGGCAAGGAACTCCCGCGCCACCTCCGCCGGCGCGCGTTTCTTCTCGTCCACCTCGTAGTTCAACCGCTGCATTGTCGCGTCGTCGAGCAGGCCCCCAAGCGGCGCCAGCGCCGTGCGGATCTCGGGATGTGCCCTCAGCACCTTCATTCGAACGACCGGCGCGGCGTGATAGGGGGGAAAGAAGTGTCGGTCGTCGCTCAGGGGATCGAGGTTGTAGGCGGCAATCCGGCCGTCGGTCGCGAAGGCGCAGATGACGTCCACCTGCTTTCGGGCCAGCGCCTCATACATCAAGGATGGGCTCAAATCGCGGGTTTCCCCGAAACGGAAGCCATACGTCTTTCTCAGGCCGGGGTAACCGTCGGCTCGCTCCTGAAACTCGCTTGTGAATCCCGCGGTCAGGTCTGCCGCCACACCGGCGAGGTCGGAAATCGTTCTCCACTTGTTCGTCTCGGCGTCCGCTTGGCGGACCGTGATGGCATACGTGTTGTTAAACCCGAATGGGCCGAGCCACTCGGCCTGAAACCGTTCCCGGTACTCTTTTCTGACAACCCGAAGGATCTCGTTGGGATCGAAGAGCCCTGAACGGTGGAGAATCGCCTGGTATCCCGTGCCGGTGTATTCGGCGTAGAGGTCGATTTCACCTTTTGCGAGCGCCCCGTGGCAGATCATCGTCCCGCCGAGGCCGAACCGGCGTTCGACGGGAAGGTCGGTCCGCCCCTCAATCAACTGGGCCATCAGTTCGCCGAGGATGAATTGCTCGGTGAATTCCTTTGAGCCGATACGGATCGGCTCGGCTACCGCGCCGGGCTGATCCGAGAAGGGCATCGGTTTTGTGAGTGAAGTCACGATGCCGAAGGCAACCAGCAGCGCCGGCGCAGCCAACGCCACGGGCCTGAGCCTGGCCTTCAACATACCCCTTTGCTTCTGTCGGACCGGCCGAAGGCCCCATTCGGCCGCCCAGATCGTGAAGTCGACCAGCAGCGCCAATGCGGCGGCGGGGACGGCGCCCAGGAGAATCAGCCGGGTGTTGTTCATACCCAGGCCCCTGTTGATGAACTGGCCCAGCCCTCCGGCGCCGATGAACGCCGAAAGGGTGGCGATGCCGACGCTGATAACCGCTGCCGTCCGGATACCCGCCACGATCACAGGTAGGGCCAGCGGAATCCTCACGAGCCGAAGTCGCTGGCTCGTTGTCATCCCGACGCCGCGCGCAGCCTCGATTGTCTCAGACGAAACCCCCACAAGGCCGGTCAGCGTGTTCCGGACAATTGGAAGAAGGGCGTACAATGTCAGGGCGATGATTGCCGGCAGCGCGCCAATCTTACCCAGCAGACTCAGGAGGATGGCCAGCATCGCCAGGCTGGGGATGGCCTGGAAAACCCCCAGCGCAGCGGTCAGAGGGCTGCGCAGCCAACGGACGCGGAAACCGAGGATTCCCAGCGGAATGCCCAGAAGCACGGCAATGCCGGTGGCAACGCCGGTCAGAAAAAGATGCTCCCCCGTCCGAAGCCAGAGTTCGCCGAGACGCGCCGCGACAAAGTTTTCCCACTCAGCCAGCATCAGAGCACGTTCTTAAAGGCGGAAAGTTGCTCGGCGGGTTTGCTGAAAAGGTCCTGGACGAACGGACTCGCCGGGCGCGTCAGAACCTCTTTCTTCGTGCCCACCTGTTCGAGGCGCCCGTCATGAAGAACCGCAATTCGGTTGGCCAGCGTCAGCGCCTCGAAAATGTCGTGGGTCACGAAAACAATCGTCTTGCCGAGCCGGCTTTTCAGCGAAAGCAACTCCTGCTGCAAGGTGTCGCGCGTGATGGCGTCCACGGCACCGAACGGCTCGTCCATCAGCAGGTATGCCGGATCGGCAGCCAAGGCGCGGGCGACGCCCACGCGCTGCTGTTGCCCGCCGGAAAGTTCGTCGGGATAGTGGTCGGCGAAGAAATCAGGGTCCAGACCTACCAGTTCCACCAGTTCCCACGCGCGCCGGCGGCGCCTCTCGACCGGCCAGCCGAGCAGCCGGGGCACAATCTCGACATTCTGCCGGACGGTCATGTGCGGGAAAAGGCCGATGCCCTGGAAAACGTAGCCGATGGACCGCCGCAGTTCGATGGGGTCGCGATCGAGGACGTTTGTTCCGTCGATTTCGATCGTGCCGCCCGTGGGCTCGATCAGGCGGTTGATCATCTTCAGCGTTGTGGTTTTGCCGCAGCCCGACGAGCCGAGCAGAACAAGCGTCTCGCCCTCCGCTACCTGGAGCGAAACGCCCTGCACGGCAAAGGTCTTGCCGCCGTCGTAGGACTTGCTGACGTCGCTCAGTACAATCATACTGGCTTCTTGCGTTCACATGCCGCGACATGCCGAAACGCTTGTCACGGATGGGCCGTCCGGCCTGGCCACCGGCGGCGCCCGTCTCCTCTTCCATCGGGGGCCGCACCGCCCCTACGTGTCGAAGGACTCCATCATGTGTTCGGGGACGCCCTTGAGTTTCTTGGCGACCACGACCACGTAGTACAGCGGTTTGCCCGTTACAGACAGGCGGTG
>Ga0307378_10003866_pt1 | contig 21743 bp, 18 predicted proteins | sample UN1MG_FD_202238 | JGI IMG/M metagenome (GOLD analysis project Ga0307378, IMG submission 202238) | Soil microbial communities from Risofladan, Vaasa, Finland - UN-1 | ecosystem: Environmental > Terrestrial > Soil > Coastal area > Acid sulfate soil | place: Finland: Risofladan, Vaasa | collected...
CTCAACCATTTTTGGTCGAAGGTGCCTTGACGAATTTTTTTTACGCTATTGCCGAATGACCGAGTGCGTATAAATGATGACGTCACGCTGGTCATTACGACGAACACACACACACACACACACACACAATGTCAGACGACGATCCTGTTGTAGACATGTCGTCGCAGCAGCAGCAACACCAACTGGCATTGCCCACTGTTCATAAAGAATTGGTACATGAAAAAGCCGTTTCAGCATTGGAAGACGCCATTTCGAATTTAATCATTGAATATACGGGAGTAGCCGGTGCTCGACCAACCATGCACGATGTATTTTTGGCACCCAATGCTGGTACTGACGCGAAAAACCGTTTGCACGGATATGTGGCTACAGTTGACGGAACGGCGCCAGCCGAAGCATTGATCAGCGATACATTGGGCTCAGGAATTACGTGGATGCGTGTGGAAGGTGCCGAGGACGCGGCTGAACTCGAAAAAAAATTCACGGCTACCGGAATGATGCCGGGAATGATTGTGTCGGTAGTGTCGGGCGACGAATATCCGTCGACGGTTCAGTATATTGTGGCACAAGGCAACGATCAAACGGCCGCCGCCGACTTGGCAGCGAAAGTCGCACGTACTCGAGCGTCACTGGACACAGTATTGACGGGTTCAATGGCCAAAGACTATGTGGCGGTATTGACCCGATCAAAAGATGCACGTATGCAAGCGCTCACTCAATTCATGTCGACACATCAGCTAGAAGCGACGGGAACGGGCAGTGGCAATATCACGTCGAATTTCATCATTAATGTGCGTGCCTTGTCAAAAGCGGCGGCATCGTCACGGGTTTCAGGAAAAAACGTGTATGCTGCGTACTCGGGTGTGGCTGATCCGTCTGAAGCGCATTCGGGTGTCATGGTGTATCGAGGCCCCATTGCGGGCTACGTCTTGTATACAGGAAATGTGCATTCGGCGGCGGGAAAACCGTCCGTTTCGTTTACCAACGAAAACAGCAATCGTCCGTTTTCTATATTTCCCATTGACACTGGTCGCGCTCTCAAGTCGACGTCGTCGTCGCGCGCTCTTGATCGTCATCGAGACACTAACGAACGAGTTCGTGAAGCGCATGCTCGTCGAGTTCGTTGGACTGGCAAAGTTTCGTCTTTCAATCCGCAAGCCTTGTCTGTATATCATGCTCCCAACGATTTTCATTTACTGTCGGCGCTTTCACGATTAGGCGTCGAACCGGGTGGTCGTATCAATCAGCAAATTCTCAATACACTGGTTTGTGAAGTGCCCGCGCTCGAAACGAAGAATTTGTCGTTGCCGGAACTCGTCGATGTTGCACAACAATCTACTGAACGCACGTTGCCCGTTTCAACTACGTCGTTTTTGAATATGTTGGCTTCGTGGCCCGACGCTGCTTCACAACGATTGTCGGAATTGTTTTCGTCTCAACACAATGACACGGTCGATGTTGACACGGAAATTCTCAAGGCTATTCACTCGTCGTCGTCGTCCGGGTAAACACAACCGTTTTAATGTCGTTGTTGTCGTCGTCGTCGGAACGCCTGACTCTGTCCACATTGTGTGATTGGAATCAAGCGGCTGTGCAGCCAAAGTTCTACCATCTTATAGTAAAAGATATACAAGACTTTCGTAATTGCATCAAAATGAACTCTAAATACGAAGCGTGCGAATTAGCGTGCATTATATGTGCGAAAATCACTAGTTTTTGCAATACCATCGCCACATTACCTATTGCTCACCACGACACGTACATGAAAATTATATTTCCCGTTGACGTTTTGGCGTCAATGTCCATTGAACATAGTGTATTTGATCTTTCGCCCCTTGAATTTATTATTATTGGTCAATGTTACAATCGCGTTTTCAATTTGGTCATGAATTTCGGCATGGATATTCGTAGTTCCGTCATGGCTACAACCGCCACGTTCAATGTCTAGAGAGAAGTTATCCAATCCAATATTAAAGACTGTGCGTGCGTTGGTAATGAACGAACACAATCATGAGTTTGATGGTCAAAACCATGGAAATTGCCAACGAAGCCGTATCATATGATACGTCGGGAAATTATGAAATGGCGTTGCGAATGTACGTAAAAGCGTTGGATCAATTCGATGTCTTGTTGCGACACGAACGCAACGATGCAATGAAAACTCGTATTCGTGCGAAATTAACTGATTATTTGACGCGCGCTGAAGTACTCAAAGCGTTTTTGAAAGATAATCCTCAGCTCGTCGTCGATGTACAAACGCCGCTTTCGTCGTCGAGTGAACGTCCAACGACACAATGGTCAGATATTGTCGGTGCCGAAGAAGCAAAACAAGCGTTATTCGAAGCGGTAGCCTTTCCAATACGATTTCCGTCGTTATTTGGCGAAGTGTTGCGCCCATGGAGTGGGATTTTGTTGTATGGGCCACCGGGAACCGGAAAAACCATGTTGGCCAAGGCCGCAGCCGCATCAGCTGAAGCGTCGTTTTACGCCGTGTCAGCCGCCAATATTATGGCTAAATACGTCGGTGAATCGGAAGGTGCAGTACGCACACTTTTTGAAACGGCTCGGGCCAATGCTCCTGCCATTATTTTTGTCGATGAAGTTGATTCAATGTTAGTTGAACGATCCGATGACACGAGCGAATCGGCTGGTCGAGTCAAAACGGAATTTTTCGTGCAAATGGACGGAATAAACAGTCGTGCTGGTGTTCTGGTGTTAGGAACAACTAATCGACCTTGGGCATTGGATACGGCGGCTTTACGACGTTTTGAACGACGTGTTTATGTTCCGTTGCCTGATGGACCGGCTCGTCGACAACTTTTTGAATTGGCTTTACATCGTTTAATTGATCACACATTGACTGCCAGTCAAATAACGCAATTGGCCGAAAGCACGGTTGGATTTTCGTGTGCAGACGTTGATGTTGTTATTCGTCGTACTACCATGTCGTTGTTGCGTGAAGCCGCCGTCGCCACGCATTTTTGTCAAAACGCCAAGACTGGTCGATGGATGGCCGCCGCCGCCGCCGAATCTACAGATGCTCAACCAATGCAATTAGTCGACGTTCCACATGATTGTCTCGAATTACGTCCATTGTCCTTTGACGATTTCAAACAAGCCATTGCAACGTCGTCGTCTACAGTACGTCTGGTTGATTTAGAACGATACGATGCATTTTCTCGCTCGTCGTCGTAATTATTTTTTAGAGCGTTTTTGGTCTTCGGTGGCCGCCGCTTGTTTTTTTGAATCTGACATGTTGGAACGCGCCGTTTTGTGCGCATGATCTTCACTGGTTTTGGCTTTTTTGGGAGTCGGTGACGACGACGACGACGACGTCGGTTTGTCAGCGTCTTTGCCCAATAATAAGACGCGTTGTTCACGCATATTGAGAGGATCAGTCTTGGAATCAAGTTGGTCTCGGGAAAAACCATTCAACCGTAACATAGACGAGCCATACACTGACCACGAAAGAATACCACGGTCGTGGAGGAAATTAAGTGATTCTTGAGTAGTTGAGGGCGGCAAATCAAATTGCAACCGAACACGAACTTTGGCACGTGCTTCGAACAAATCATTGTCCGACAACAATTGAGGTGCCGTGTCAAAAGGCGTTCGACGTCGTTGTTCCATACGAATACGTAATTCGTCACGTAAATCAGAAATACCAAACAAATGATTGTATACACCAGTCATTAAATGGGACAATGCATCGGCGTACCGATTGACAGTTCGATGCATGGCTTCAGCCACGGCTTCAACACCAGCACGAACATTCGATTCGGACGCCAAGAGACCACGTGGTACGTTGAGTACACCACACACAATATCCATGGATTGTGAGACAATTTGAGTATAATCGCGTCGGGTTTGTGGCAATTGATGTGATACATGTTGATCGGTGACGCCAAGACGATACATACGAGCCCACGGCATTTCAGCGCCAGAAAAATCAGTGGCGCCAGTCGGTGGCACGGCGACTCGACCGGCGTCACGTCGTCGTGTGCCGCCGCCCAGAACATTGGCAGCGTCGCCGAATTCTGCCCGTGGGTCTTGTCCAGTCATATTGCTCCATACCTGTAATTGATTGGCTAATTCAGCACGTCTAGATGCGTCACGTTCATAGACGGCATCTTCACGGTTTTGACATCGATCAGCGTCACCGACAAAAAACGATTCGCCAAAATTCTTTTCGGCTTGTTCGTCGACTCGCGAATCATAGCCTAATACTAACGGTGGATTCGACGATATTCGTTCGCCTGTCAATGCTAACGACGTTAATTCCCGTACTAACGCCAATTGTTGTCCGATAACGTGCATATTCGACGTCAATCCACCGTTCAAATTCGGATCAAAGCCAAAATCATGGGCAATCAACACATTTTCGTCTGGTTCACCGTACGGCCCTTCACTTGAATACGACATGGGCGCGTGCCACCCGCCATCCAGTGACGACGACGACGACGACCAATAAAATGCAAAATGTTGCATACCCGTTTCTGCCCACGTTGTAATAGTGTACGTTCCGTATCGAGGAACATGTGGCGCCAATTCATTGGGGCCCAATCCGGCAGTTTTCGGGCGTCTGAATGCAATAGGCACGACGCCAAAGGCTAAAATAGCATCGAGAGCGTCACGAGAAAACGGTGCCATATCCCGTTGCAAATACGTATTGAACGGTTCAGACACTCGTTGCATTTCTTGTCCTCGGGTAGCTACTACACCTTGGCCTGAAAAGAGCCGTTTAGTGATTTCATTGACACACATGCGTACATACGGATGCGATAAATGGGCCCACGACCTATCCATTTGACGTACATCCAATTGAACTTCATACGTTGATCCGGCATCACGTTGACGCCGTCGTTTTCCCGATCGTCGCGTTTGATACTGTGGTTTCTCATACATATTCATGTGTAATTGTGAAACACCGGTCATGGCACCCGGGCCCAAATTCACATTTCTTGTGGCCATCGTCAAGTACTATCATGACAGATCGTGCCATTTATACTGGAGTGATGGCTGTTGTGCGTGAAATTCGTGGAATTCGACGATCAAGGTCTATGTCAAGAAATTCGTCGTCACTGTCGTCGTCGTCGTCAGTGCATTCGGCATTATTGTCGCCGGGCCTCAACCCGTCAGGACCTACCGTAGCCGCCCACATAACACGCCGTTGACGTGATTCATGACGTTGTTTGCGAGCCAACACATTGCCAACGTATTTTCGCAAAGCCACACGATCGTCACATCGCCATGCACTAATGGCGTTGCCAAAGACGGCGGCCGCCCATACACCAACTAACCATTGAACACGGACGTCGACAATGCATGTATCGCGTGATGTGACTAATAACCACACTGTTAACGCACTATACCACAGAACAACAGTCCAAGGACGCAACTCACTGTAAGGCAAGGGTAACATGATTTTGGCCCGATAATACAAGATTATTGTACGCACAAAGTTCAAATAATTGTACATACGAAATAAAAACAATAGTAACGTTGCCGTGTATGCGAAACCAGCAACAATTTGACGAGACGATAGACGATCACATAATAACGAGACGGAAATTAAAAAGGCCAGGTCAAGTAAAACGAGAATTGCCACAATGATACTTCGACAAAAACAATTGCGTGTCGCACAACACTTCATTGTGCACATAAATGAATTCGCGTTCAACTATTGTATAGGGAGGGAATCCAACCGATGGGTAATCCCGCCGCCACCACCACCCGAATTAAGGTGAGTATTGTAGGGCCCAGTGGAGTGGGAAAAACACAGTTGGTACACCGACATCGGTACAATACATTTTGTGCTGATCATGTTCCGACCGTCGGTATTGATTACGTTAGTTGGACAACACCTGACTGCAAATTGTCTTTGGGTGTATGGGATGCCAGTGGCAATAGTCGGTTCCGCTCGATTTCCTGTTCGTATTTGAAAGCAGCGCATGCGCTTATTTTTGTGTTTGATTTGAATCGTCGTGACACTCTCATTGATCTTGACAATTTCGTTACGGAAACGGAACAATTGTCGTCGGAAGCACGCGTTCGCCTATTAGTTGGAACAAAACTCGATTTGGGTGCGTGTGCTGTTTCCGACTCGGATATTGAACGATTCACTCAACGCCATCGCATTGACGCGTTTTATCCGTGTTCTGCCCGCACGGGAACCAATGTGAATTTGATGTTTGCTGGTCTCGTTGATCGTCTATCGGTACCCGACGACGACAAATCAACAACGACGACGACAAATGAGCAGAAAATAGACGTGTGGGCCGTCATCATGTCGTATGTATCGTCGTCGTGTGGTGGTTGTGTGCGGTAAACATCTTTCACTTTATGGACATCTTTCACTTGTCCAGAACAACCGAAATGGCATTGGTGCAATTTCAATCATTGGCCACAGCACCGCGCGAATTACATTTAGTCTACGTTTTAAAATTGCTCGAATCATTTGCTGATTTTTCAACGTCGCTCAATTTTGTTTTGTATTTAACGGATGAATTCGGGTTCAGTGACGTTGAAGCGGGTGCGTATTATGGCGCATGGGGTGTTGTCACCAGTATCTACGGAATGTTGTTGGGCCCAACAATTGATACTTTTGGTGTTCGTTGGTCATTGATTATTGGTGGCTCTTTCTTGACACTTGGTCGTGCCATGATGGCTTTTGCTCATTTGCGTGCTCACGTGATAGTTGCTGCCTTTGTTTTGCAACCAATTGGTATGAGTTTAGCTATTCCTGTTTTGACCATTGCTATTCGTCGCACTACTACGGCTTCCAATATGTCTGTGGCTTTTGGTGTATTTTATGCCGTTATGAATGTTGGTGCCCTGTTGAGTGGTTTAGGTACCGATACTTTCAATTCATTTTTACGCGAACGTATTGGTCAATCCGGTGCTATGCGTGCACTTTTTTGGACTGGTTGTGCCACGTCGTGTATTTACACGATGATTGCTTGGTTGGCCTTTCGACCTCTTTTACCCTATATTCCTAGCACCAATGGCGACGACGAGACGACAGAAAAAAAGACGACGTGGGCTATTGTGTTGGAAACGTGGAAAGACGGCGTATTTTGGCGGTTAGTGGCATTTACAGGTCTGTTGTTTGGCGCTCGATCTATTTTCAGAAACGTCGATACAGTTATTCCTAAATGGTTAGAACGTACACTAGGACCTACTGCTAAATACGGTCTAGTATACGCTATTAACCCAGCATTAGTTATTGTGACGGTTGCGCCCGTACAAGCATGGTTATCAGATCGCGATCCATACCAAATTGTCGTATTAGGAACGGCTGTAACCGCCATGGCACCGTTTGTGTTGTATGTGTTGCCGGCATCATATGCCAGTGCCGCTTTATTTATGGTGATTTTGAGTGCCGGAGAAGGTACTACTACTACTACTACTACTACTACTACTACTACTACTACTACTACTACTACTACTACTACTAGTGTATTATTCGGCTAAAACCATGGAATTTAGCATGTTGTTAGCTCCGGAAGGACGTGAAGGTGTATATGGCACTTTGGCTTCGGCTCCATTGTTTGTGGTTCGTTTAGTGGCTGGAGCCACCAGTGGCAGTTTATTGGCGGCCTATTGTCCAGCTGAGCCGCCACGACAATGTCAATTCATGTGGCTGGTGATTGCGCTAATTGCTTGGACAACACCAATTTCGTTGCTGTTATTACGGCGATTTTTGTATACAGACGCTGTTCACCAACGAATTTCTGCTGCTCGCAATCGTCACTGCGTACATTCGCTTATTCAATTGGATTCTTTGACTACTTAGTAAATCGTCGCTTATTACATTAATAACTGATTACATTAATATGACCGACGACGACGCCAACGACAAAACAACGCTTTTTTCGTCGTCTTTTTCGTGGACTGAACCGGGCCAACGTGCTGGTCAAACGAAACTCGAACACTTTTTCATGTCGTCGTCTACGCGCAAACGTGAATACAACGAATTAGACAACGAAGACAAAGAAGAACAAGAACAAGAACAAGAAGTAGAAGAAAAAGAAGAAGAAGAACCGGAATTAGACGATGACCAAAAGGCCATTGTAGAACAGGTATTGTCGACGAGACGAAAAAATATATTTGTGACGGGATCAGCAGGTTCTGGAAAAAGCTTTGTATTGCGAGCAATCGTCAAAGCATTGCGAAATCGAGGACGTCGAGTAGCCGTAGTATCATCGACGGGACGATCAGCCGTCGAATTGGATTTGGGTGCCACGACTTTACATCATTTTTTGGCCTTGGGCGATACCGGCACGAAATCAGTGGCCACCTATGTGAAACGTCTTTTGAGTTGGGAAGCATTGAAAGAACACACGTTAGTTATTCGGTCATTGGACACGTTAATTATCGACGAAGTGTCCATGTTGAGTGGACAGTTTTTGGAAAAGGCCTCGGCGATTTTGTCAGCAGTGCGACGATCAACGGTGGCATGGGGAGGTTTACAAATTGTGTTTTCAGGCGATTTCGCACAACTACGCCCCGTCTACAATCGATACCAAAATGGCGACGACGTGCCGACATTGGCGTTCAAAGCCAATGTCGCGTGGGGAACGACGACGGAAATGCGACAATTGACGAAACAACACCGACAGTCACAAGACACGGAATACGCTGAATTATTGAATCGCGCACGATTTGGACGATTGACGCCGACGGATATTGCGGCATTACAACAACGTCGAACAACGGTGGCTGAAGCCGACGCACGATGGCCTGACGCCCTACGATTGTATTCGACAAACGCTCGAGCCGACGACTACAATCAACGAAAAATGGAAAAATTAGACCCAGAAAGTGAACGCGTATTCATAGCGTCCATAGTGGCGGGGCCATCACAAACGACACGAACAACAGTGGCAGCACGTCCACGAACGTCAGCTACACGCAAACAGCAATTAATGGACGAAGCAGCAGGCAATGGACGAAAATGGATGCGTGAAAACATGCGAGCGTTGCCCACACTCAAATTACGATTGGGCGCACGTGTCTTATTATTGTGTAATTTAGACGTAGCCAATGGTCTAGCCAATGGATCAATGGGTACAATTGTTGGATTCGATGGTATGTTTCCTCGGGTGCAATTTGATCGTGATCCGGCGATACAACGCGTCATTACACCGCACATGTGGATATTTGATTCACATCCCAAATGGCAAGGAACCTATTCACAAGTGCCATTAATGTTGGGATTCGCCGCCACCATTCATCGGTCACAAGGTTTGACGATTGATCGTGTGGTTGCCGACATTTCTGCCGCCACTATTCACGATGCTGGCATGGCCTATGTTGTTTTGACGCGTGTTCGTTCTCTGAATACTTTACATTTAATTGGCTTTTCGTCGGCGGCCGTCTATGCCGATGCTGAAGTGTGTCAGTTTTACGGAGTCGACGAATAAACGACTATTGTTCTTGACTACGACGAATGCGTTTGAGTAGAGGCAATTCGTTTTCAAGACGATGTAGTGCACGGGCATAGGCTTGTTGAGCCACTTGTAACGCCGGTAACGGTAAAACGCGCGCAATATGACCACCGTCTTGTTCAGCACCCGGTGCGAATTTGTTGCCAGAACGACTAGTGGCATATGGAACATGAATGAATTCACAAGAAAATGGTGCTTCACCGTCTGACCACAAAAAAGGAATGGCGCCTTTTTCCGTATCGTAGGCCCATAAGCGAATTCGTCCACCTGTAAATTCTTCAGTAGCACGCATTAACAATTCTGGTGGTACAAACGTGTCAGGTTGTGACAATTCGTGCAACAATTCGTCGACGTTGGCCAGTTGTTGTTTCCAATTACGTCGTTCATTGGTTACTTTCAAGTCCTTTTGGAGATCATCGACGAATTTTGGTGCTTTCAATGTGTTCATAACCAATTGTCGAACTTCTTCCTTGGTGGTTGGCCGACCTATACACACGGCAAATGCCGGTAATACTGAGTGAATTCCACACGATCCGTCGTATGGCACATCTTGAAATAACATGTTCTGTTCACGCAACGAATCACTGACACAGTGCATGGCTCGTGAAGATACAATTGCGCGTGCGTCTTCTACTTGAGAACGCAACTCGGTCAGTTTACGAATTTTGTATTCTGTCGCTTTCGTTAGACATTCAACATCAAAGTCGTCTGCTCCAGTTATATCCAAAATTTCACGTTTGTGTTTTATCATTGTTGTCGTCATTGTCGTGATTTTCTCAATGATTGTACCAAATTTGGTTGTTTCGTTTTTTTATTTATTTTTTTTTCGTTTTTTTTTCACGTTTTTGTACTTTTTTTTTTATTTTTTTTTTCGTTATAATGGTCATTTTCGTGGTCATTTTTTTCACGTTTTTGTACTTTTTTTTTATTTTTTTTTCGTTATACGGAAACGGAAATAACATTAGTGTGAATGGCGGGCGACGACGAACGAGCAACGGAAATGGGCGTTAACATCTGACGCAACAGGGGCCCGAGACGTTTATTGGCACGAACAACACGACCATCCCAAGCATCCAACATAAACTTGGCCCAAACGATAATAGCATCATAGACATCGGCGCCATCATAGAGAACAGAAGCACACGGTTCATCACTGGGATTCGGAAGACCGAGGCGTTGTTCAATGATTCGACGAGAGACTGGAGCGTTAGGCGGTAATTGAGGAACAATACACCCGAAACGACCGGCGCGTTGAACAATAAACGGTAATCCGCGAGTAATGGCACGTTTGACCGTAGTTTCGTACGCGTTGCCTTGGGGTAAAATGGCCACAACAAACCAACGAGCCCATTTCAATTTGAGTTTAGCAACGAAAAGAGCATCAATGACGTGTAAAATAGCCAATTGTTCGATAAAAGCTTCACAAGATGCACCACCACCAACAAAGCGACCACGTCCAACAAGACGTTCACGAGTCTGTTGAGATTCAATCCAAGTCAATAGTGGTCGTTTCAATTTGCGAAGTCCAATGTACGAAGTGGCTTCGGGTGTACGCCGTCGACTGACAATGTCTTGTACAGTCGCTTCTTCAATACCACCCATACCATAAATGTACGAATGTTCTTCGACATCGCCAATGGACGCTGCATATGTTTTAGCCATGGCGGCAAATTCTTGTTCATGATCGACGGTATTGAGTGTACGAGCATACATGGTGACAAATTGAATAAAATGCAGTCGACCAGTCAACATCGTCGTGGTCGTAACGACACGTCCAGGTCGTTTAACATCGGCATAAAATGACGGCGCCGACATATTCAAATACCATCGACAATGTCGTTTGAGCCAAACAAACCACCACGCCATAGTAGCTAAATAACCCAACGAGACTTGACGATTCGACGACGACGACCGGCATCGTAACCATACAAGACAATCGTAATCTGAAGGATAACTTACCGTTTGATGCGCAAATTGCGCGGCTCGCAATTCCAATGCCAAAATGTATCGCATGAGCGTAGCGTCAAATGTATCAATCATGAAAATACGATCACGTAAAACGTTGAGTGCCGCTCGTAATTCTAACATGGACATACGAGCCACGTCAGCAATACCACCACTAGTAGTCAATAGTTCATTACGTTCTAACACTGTACCATCTAACCACACTGGAACATTATCACGTAATCGTTCCAAGGCAATAGACAATTGGCCAACAACTAACCACGTTAACATTAACATGGTCCAGCCGGAATTGGCTTGTGCACACGACGCGTCACTCATCATTTCAGCGTGCATTAACATGGTATCAATGAGTAGTGTTCGAACACTGTTCAATTTAGAAGCACCGCCCGCGTAAAAATACGGATTTGATCGCATAATGTTGACTGGTGTCGATAGTACATTGACCATTGATACGTGGAGTGCACGAACATACGTCACATATTCCAGTTGTTCAGCCCATTTCGGTACTCGTTGTTCCAGTGCTTCTCGAACCGAATCTGCTCGTCCACTTACTGACAAGGCGTCGTGTGTATGCAAATTCAATACCGTACTCATTGGTTCTCGTCGTCGTTTATTATACTCATTGGTTATTTTGTATATGAGTGGCACTGTTTATGTCGTCGTGCTATTCGGTATCCGATGCTTCGCAGTCAATAAATGGGTTTTTTCCTTTCTTGACACTTTTTTTGTTATTCTTGTTGAAAATGGGAGTCGACGTCAATTCTTGATGAATTTCGTCATTGACTGACGCATCCGTGGCGTAATCCACTCGATCATTGTCCACTAAAAACGAATCTTCTTCGTCGTAGATGTCGCCGCTAATATAATCGAGTTCTTCGTCGTAATTCACACTGTTTTCTTCTTCTTCTTCTTCTTCTTCTTCTTCTTCTTCTTCTAATTCGTCGTCACTGGTAGACGCAGTATTGTCAACATTTTTGACTATCAGACGAAATCGACGTTCGCGACCGGGAATAGTGGGAAATTCGGGAATTTCCAATTCACGCATGGCATTTCTTGCAGTGACACGACTAATTGAGCCGGGAATTGAGCCCAATTTCGGCATCCATTGTGCACCACGTTTTTCGAACCATTTTTCGTACATATCTTTCACCATTGTCAATGTGACACATCGACTGGGATCGGCATTTTCCGGTTGTGACGTAAACCATTCCCGCACATATTCAACAAACGCCGTTTTGTATCCCGGCGACGTAATTCGCTGTTTCTTGTTGTTCTTTTTGATGATATTAATGGTATTGGCGGGTGAACTGGACGTAGCAGCAGCAGCAATTACATTAGTATTATTGGGCACATTGAAATTAATAGTGGATGACGACAACAAGTTGCGTTTGAGTGGGAGTCGTTGTCGTTGTAATGTCGTCGTCGTCGTCGTCGTCGTCGTCGTCGCGTTGTCGTTGTGTGGCGGTGGCGAATTGAACGTGGTGAATAGTGAAACCATGTGGTCACGAGTAATTCCCGATTCAATGTGCGTGAGAAACATGAGCATTTCCGTTCCTAATTGCATTTGGGTCAAACGAAAGAATATCAATGATACTTGATAATTATCTAATGATAAATTATTGGGTAATGTTTGAACATCGTTGTACAACGTCTCTTTGTTGTTCGTCGACAAATTGTCAAGAATTTTTTGTAGTTGGGCAGAAAACATTTGGTTGTTGTCGTTGTCGTCGACGGCGTCGCCGTCGTAGTTGCTCGTCTTGTGGCTATTTCCGATTACCACTAATTGGTTCAAAGTCACTATGTATTATGACGTCTTTGTCGTATGTAAACAATGGCGGCATTCGATGCTATTTACAATGTGGAAATGCAACAAATTGACGATGATTCTCGTCGTCGAGTTCTCAATGACGACGACGCCGCCGCCGCCGCCGTCAACGATTTGCCCGTAGCAGTCAATTCTGAATCAGATTCAACGTTTGTACCTTTCGGCGGCGACGACGACGACGACGACGACGACAACAACAACAGCGGTAATCAAAACGACGAAGTTGCAATGATTTTGAGACAAGCGTCGTCGTCGTCAAGACATCAAGATGCAGCAGCATCAGCCGATGACGGTAGTGATTTGGACGACGACGACGGAGAAGAAATGATGCCACGATTTGTACGGATGCAACCGCGAAATAACAATAATCAAGGCGGCGGTGGCGGTGGGAGGATAATCGGCGACGACGACGGTGATGAAAGCGTGGCGACGTGTCCGTTATGTTGGGAAGAACAACCGTACATTGAAGATACTTCGATGAGAACGGCAATGAGTGAGAGAATGAATGATTTCAGACGAATTATATTTCGATTTGAACGAATGATGGCGGGACATCAAAATGACGAAGTGATATTTCGAGGAATGTTGGAATTGCGAAAAATGTACATTGAAAATGATTTAGAACGATATTCGGCGGATGGACGGTTTCAACGATGGACACTGGAAATGTTGAGACGACACTATTCGCCGTTGAATGGACACCGATTCGATATTGTACGAGAATTAGACGCCGAATTAACAGATATGCGACGTCAAAAACGTTGGATTATGGATCATGCCATGTTTGTGGCGCATCCAGAAACGGGTGAACGTATTTTCAATATTAGGGCCGTCGAAACAAGTGTACGATTGGCTCGGGAATATTCGCGGGTTTTGACACAAAAATCGTTGGAATTACAAAAACGAGCAGTCACAACACAAACGGACGCCAATTTAGTGTTGCAAGCGATTAATTCAGCGTCAAATACCGATTCTCGCAAACGCAAACGTCGAACTGGCAACACTTCCGCCAATATGTACGAATTAGGAGGACTGTGATTTCTCGTCTTTACTATTATATAAAATGTACAAAGTTTCTATTATTACTCTACACCGCGCCGCCACCACCACCACGAACGAACGCAAATGACCGATACGTATGGACGACGCGCCCTGCGAGAACGTCAGCAAAAACTGCAGCCAGTCAAACGCCTGATCAATAGACCAAACAATTTGGGCTATGAAACGTTGGTATTGGCACAAACAATCATTGATACTGATTCGTATGTAGACTATGTAGCCAATGAATTAATGAATCAACCAATGCAATTGCGACACGCATTGAGCATTATCGATGTAGCACCACAGTTCGTTGAAATCACTCAACAACTGGCATTTAATAACAAAGCAAGTGACATTGTCATGGTGAAATATGTGGATTTGGCACACGAACTTGTCAAAATACGACCGAATCTGGCATTAGTACACAAAAATATCGCATTCATTATTGACGCAGTATGTAGACCGGCGGAGCCGCCGGTGGCAGGAAAAGTGGCGTTTGCCGCCACACAACATGACGACGGCGACAATCGAGATGAACAAAAGAAAAATGCGGCGGAAAGCTCGTTTTTATTGCAAGTAGGATTGTTTTTGGCCAAATATGGAACGATACTTGGTCTAGTGATTTCAGTCATGTTTTTGTTTAGAAAATTGCCAGGCGGTATCAAATTGTTAGCGTATTCAGCGTTATTGCCAGTATTCAATGTTGGTTGGTCAGCGACACATTACATAGTTCCTACAATGAATAGAGTATTGCAACCGCTGTTACGAGTGTCATTGATCAATACCATAGACAATGTGGGATTGCCAGTGTCGGATTCAATGATTGATCGTATGGTAGATCATCCAATAATTACAGTGATAGCCGTAGGAGTAGTGTATAGCACATTACGATCAATATTAGTTGGACTGGTTGGAAGTGTCAAAGATTTGGTCGTGCAAAAAGTCAAACAAAAAGCTGGAATCAAAAGTCCAGAAGAACGTGTATTTGAAAAGGCCTTGCAAACGACATTACCCGTAGAAATTGATCGCGCTCTTGATTTGCGTTTAGCAGCATTGTTCAAAGAACAAGAAGAATTGCAACAACAACGAATTCAAGCAACCATTGAACGCCAAGTAGTGACTGTATTGAAAGCGAAAATGCACATATTGGAAGGAAATGTAGACGCTTTGCAGGAAAAATTAACGAAAATAACCGACGACACGATGGACGAATTTCAAAAGAATATATTGAATGAGAGAATGACTGAATTGAGCAAATTCAAAGATAATATCAAAAACGTAGTGGAAGTGTCAATGAAAGAAATATTCAATGATTCCATTGACATTGTGGACTCGGCCTTGGTCAAAATGGAATTGGACGTCAAATTAACCAGAGCTGAAGTAATGTCTCAACAACAATTCATGATGGATACGGCACGAGGTGGCTTAGCTAGTATGCTCGTCGATTTCACCAGCATATTATCGAATAAGCGCAATGCCATTCGCACCTTGCCCGAATTGAAAGAAACTCTCGAGTCGTTGGAAATGTGATTTTTAGTGTGTAAATTTCTTCTTTGTCGGTGACAGAGGAATCGCGTCGTGAAAGAACGATCCGCTAAAGGTATGCAGAGCGCTATATGAGAATGTGACACGTGAAATGGTAACACGACGACGACGACGACGACGAACACACCCAATCGAACGATGTCCGATTCATCACGACAATTCACCAACATGTTGGCGTCGCGATTGACAGTGCCGTCACCATATGAAGACGAACGAATGGCCGACGTAATGACAGGAGGACAAAAACGATCATTTGAAACGTCACGAGATGTGACAAATACACTATTGAGTACCATGTCAAAACGCCGATTTACGGGAGACTCGTCATTGGCACCGTTCAGATCGACAATGCCCGATCAATTGGTTCGAGGAATGCGTGTGGTCAATAGTGGATTTTCGTCAACACATGCCAACACAGACGAAGTGGTGACGACGCCGATATTCGTCAAACCGTTTGCCCAAGGATGGGAACAAGACTATGTCGAATATACGCCGTTGTTTTGCAATCGAGTGGAGCCGGAATTGCAATCAATGGCCATGCACACGGTGGCGTCGCCACAAGTACTTAATTTTGTGTTGGAATTGGGTGCATTGACTCAATCACGCAATGCCTTGATTGCGCGAGCCGGTCTGTCGCAAAATCTCGTGGAAATGCGCGAATATCTTGAATACATGATTCCCATGGAAGATTCAGCGTCAAGTGATCCGTTTGCTTCATTGACCGAAAGTTTTGCGGAAAAATGGAACTATTTGGGACCTATGACTACGTTTCAAGATGCAGGAATTCATTCGTCCAATCCCGGCGTGCGTCGTTCGCAAGGTGCTCAACGTATGTTGGGATGGTCAGTGTTCAATCGTATCAAAGCATTCAATCTCTTTTCACCGTCCATTTCCAAAGGCGATCACATGTTTTTTGTGTGCAAAGAAGTCGACGTGTCACATTTGAAAAACTTTGTTGATCCACGTGGTCAAGCCGTGGTTGCTCGTACTACGTTTCCTGCCCGTGCACTGCAAATAGTGGGTTTTTCCGAACACGATGCGCCTTTTCCTATTCATTCGACGGGGTTTGATCCAGTTGTGGGCCCCGACTCATTCAATGATCCTGCTGCCGGTGATCTTGATTATATCCAAAGTGCTCGTCGAATTGCTCAAGACTATCGTCCTTTAGAACTTGACGACAATGACAATATTCGTTTTTTGTCCATTAACAATGACGCTGATGCTATCAATGAATCATTGCGTCAAACACCAGAACTCGTCTATCGAGCGTACATGGAAGGTCGAGCCACAAAAGTTGGCGTGGCTCGTGCCTTCGAAGGTCGACGTCCTTCTTATCAAGCTATTCAAGCTGCTCATCGTAGTCATGATGCCATGAAATTACTTCAATTGGTCGAGTTTTACAATGTGTAAAATTCATTTTTAAATTTCATTTTTAAAAAATACTTTACAGAAATTTTCATTTTTAAAAAAAATCATTTTTAAAAAATTTATAAAATGGTAAAATATATTTTTTAAAAATGATTTTTTAAAATATTTTATTTACGCCAGCCCGTATCACTGGAACGCAAAGATTTGGTGGTGGCGGAAAATTTGATATCATTGGCGGCACCAGTCAATGTAGGAATTTTGTCCCATGGCCGTCGACGTTTGGGTTTTTGTTCAATTGTCGACGACGACGACGAATAAGCATCGATGGCGGCAGTTAAATCAGATAATTCAGGCATAGAGGTGGCGTCTGGGTAGCGACGACGCCAACAATGCAAAGCAATATCACGATTGTGCCATAGACGACGCAAAGAAACGGATTCAGAAATTCTAGACGTTTGAATACGTTCACCAACACCACGTTCACATGATACCAAACGATTGGATTCGTAGAAACGGAGTAATTGGAATCGATCAAGAGCAGCTACAGTTTGACGAGCCATACGTTGAGCGTCAAATAGGATTTTTTGATCAGAACCAGCAAGTGGTTGAGCAAAATTAATATCGTCGGCGACGGCGACAAAATCATGACGACGTTGTTCACGACGAATTGTGTTGGGAATACCAATGAGCGTCCAAAATTGATGGTATTCATGGGGCAATTCTGGTAGTAATGCCGTGACAAATAAATCACTGATAGTAGCCGTCAAATTAATAGATTCGTCAGGAAGTGTGGCCGCATAATGAGTGTGTAATAGCGTTTCCAAAGACGACACGGACGAAGACAATTCACTCATCAGTGAATTTCCCGGTAAATTTCCGGAAATTCCCACGAGTGCTTTGAATTGATCAAAAACCGACGATGTGGCAGTAATTACGCCAGCACGACCCAATTCAAGTGATCGTTGGGAATTAGGTGCAAAATGCACATCGAATCGAGCACGTCGTAAATCACCGCCTGACGTAATAGCAATACGTTTCAACATACGAGCGTGTTCGAGTTTGGTTTCAGTAGTAGTAGTAGTAGTAGTAGTAGTAGTAGTAGTAGTAGTGGTGTCGTCGTCGTCGTCGATGTAACGTCGTGGAACGGGAAATTCAATGGCTAATTGTCGTGCAACGGCTTCACACGATGGCATAGGCAATCGAATTGGTTCAAGCCGTACTGATTTTTGTTTGCTACGCAACGAGGCCAGCAATGATCCACCGGCAAACCAATCGGCTACAGCAACAACTACGGGTATTTGGTGACTACCCAAACCAATAAATTCGTCAATTTTCATAGTGTCTAAATGATTGATATTGGCTAATAATGAATCGGCATCGTCTACAAATAATACACGTGCATCCAATGTATAACTACAAACAATATGTTTCCATTGATTCCATATTGCTTTAGAACTTGTAATGTCGTCGTCTGATCCTAAAGTCACTAAATGCACACCGGCTGTTCGCGCTGCACTTTCGACGGCTACAGTTTTTCCACATCCCACTGGCCCTGACACTAATAACATGGGTAATGGTCGATCACTGGTATTTCGTGCTCGATGCATCCATGCTGCAATTTCATTGTATCGACGTGGCACAATTGTCATCATCATTTTACGGTTGTTTGGGGGTGAAAAAAAAAAAAAGTCGGATTGACCAACTGTAATAATGTCTGGACATCCATTTATCGTTTATAAACGACCGAGAGTCGAATCTGGCGGCGGCGGCGGCGGCGATATAAGTGTAGCAGTCGAGCGAGCCGCGCAATTGGACGCAGAATCAGCGACAAAAGAAGTGGAAAAAAAGACGACGACGACAAAAGTAGCCAAACGAAACACCGATGTACCGCAACCGCGATTTGCCGACGCGACAATGCGATGTGTATTTTTGAATGCATCATTAATGTCGAAAATTCTATTGCGATTAGGAACATTGGGTAACGACATTGTGTTGGATTTCGCACCAGCGTCGTCGGAAGCCGGTCTCAACGTATTGCAATTACACGCAAGTGGCGTGGCCATGGCGGAATTCAATATGCCACGCAACGCCTTTGCCCACTACGATGTTGCAGCAGCCGTGACTACACCGTTGTTCTATGAACAAGTCAAAGGATTTTCAAAAGCCTGCAATCAAACACAATCATTGTCATTCTATGTAACACCACAACGTGTAGACAAATTGTGTGCACGAATGCATTCGACAAAAGTCGATCGATTGCGAATTTTCGACGTCCGTGAATCGGCCAATCTCGACGACCGTCCGAAAATTCCCTTTCAAGAATGGCAATATCCTGTGGTCATTACATTGTCAGCAAAAGTTTTACAAACGGAAATCAAAGCGTGTGCTGACAATAATGCGTCTTTTGTCATTTTCAATATTTCGAAACTCAACGATCAAGACGCTCTTTCATTAACCAGTATTGCCGACAATGGCAGTGATGGCAATGAAACGTGTGATTCTATTGTGCATATTGATACAATTGAACGGCGTCACGGCGTCATCATTGTCGAACAACGTTTTGTCATTGAATTTCTCAAAATCATTGCGGGATTCAGCGAATTTTCCGACATTGTCACTTTGCATTTTGGTCTCGACAAATATCCCATTTGGTTTCGATTTCACGTCGATTCTCTTGATGACGACGTTTTCGTAGATGTCGTTTTGGCCTGTCGTGAGTAACCTATATTAATGCTCGTCATTCTATCTATTGACGACGACGACAATCATGGCATTGGTTCCACGCGACGGAGATAAAAATGGAGATAAAAATGGAGATAAAAATGGCGACGGCGAACAAAAGAAATTGATTGTTGGAGACAAACGCAAACAAGATGCAGCACGACTAACAATGGCACTGGGTATGTTTGAAAATTTATCACTAGACACTGTAATGATGATTCTCGTTCAAACTGACTACATATCAATACAAAGACTGTTAAAAGTCTTATCAATCAATTATGCAACACGAGAGCGTGTACAAGAAGCCATAAACATGCCGGGATTCTTCGCAGCGTTGACTAAACAGTGTTTTCCCGAATTAACTCGATTACCATTTGACGTTCAACATTTATTGGACAAGGGATATTTGGGAACCATGACTGGTGATACCGAATCAAAAGATCGAGTTGTCAATTATGCATGGCGTAAGCATTTTCATCGTATGCTTTGGTTATTCAGTGATATTACATGGTTGATGTTATCAAATCGAGATGCTTGGGTTGTTGGTAATGTGAAAAAATTTGCTCAAATACCCATGACCTGTAGCGAATTGACTTTGCGACGTTACAAGAATATCGGAATTAAATTACCGGACAATCGCGTTTTCCTGAATTTTACCGAAAAGAACCGCCTTGTTCGAGTGGATGATATAGCGGCGGTTCAATGGATACGACTGGAAGAACGTACGGATTCCGATGTTATTAATCAATCAACTAATTTGATTTTAGAACCCAGAAAAATAACGGATGATGATGTAGACTTTTTAATTGCAAAAACGAAATTATTTGTGCAACCATCAAATCCGACATTTAATCGTTTTGCGTCTCCAGTACTCGTTACACCGAAAAAATATTTGTCCGCACTTCCTTTAGACCTTCAAACTCCACGACATATTACTCGCAATATGCGATTCGGAGATTTATTTGAATTATTTCCAAAAGGTGAATATCTTAATTACATTCTTAAGTATACCTATGGTCAACGTGAAATACTTTTAGTAATTTCAAAGGCATATGTAACGGTTGCAAGTTTATACAATGATGTATACATTCATACGTTATTACCCCCTGATACAAATGAAATTATCATGTATGGATTAGTCATTTTGAACGATATTTATTAAAATATCGTTTAATAACAAAAAAACATACATTGGCGTCAAACTGTAAATTACCAATACTGACGGGTTCAATAATTTACAATTTTGCGAGTGCTTCTCGAAAAACACTTTTAAATATAATTTTTGAACGTCGTTTCTCCATTCGTTGATCAATTAAATTGCCATTACGATATATGGGAACCCATGTCGACGCGAATCTCGACGGACTCAACAGTATTTCAAAAGTAATACCGCGACTTTCAAATTGACTAATCAAATAATTCATTGCAGTCATAATTTTCGATCGAATGAATTCTTCTTCAAGTGGGCCATAAAAAATATGAATTTCATTCCCCAATTCATCAACGACGTAACTATTTTTCAACAACATTTTTTGAATTTTTTTTCGAAGATAATACGGAAAACGTTTGTATCCTTTTTCTCGTGTATTCCATGGTGCAAACGAAAATTTGAATACACTCACCTGTCCTTGTTTAGTATCATTTTTTGCCAATCGTTGGAACAAAATTTCGAGAAAATATTCTTGACGAGTAGTCCATGGACGTGGGCCATCAAACACTTCAAAATTTGGTGTTTGTCTGTAATTTGGAATTACTTTTAACTCGACTCCGTCATTTCTTTCACGAAGCAAATCATCAACGTTTTCTTCATTTATACGAACTTCGGGTTT
>Ga0307378_10003867_pt1 | contig 21740 bp, 12 predicted proteins | sample UN1MG_FD_202238 | JGI IMG/M metagenome (GOLD analysis project Ga0307378, IMG submission 202238) | Soil microbial communities from Risofladan, Vaasa, Finland - UN-1 | ecosystem: Environmental > Terrestrial > Soil > Coastal area > Acid sulfate soil | place: Finland: Risofladan, Vaasa | collected...
GCGGGCTGTCACGGTGCCAAGTACTGGTTTGTCAAGACGGATGAGGACGGCTGGCAGGAAACAGCGCCATTCAGGCATATGCTGGCCCATGTGCGACCCTTCTTCAACGAAGTTGAAAAGATACGGGATAGCGTGTCCTGGCTTGGACCTGTCGTCGTGGGGCGACTGGAGGAGATCCTACGCAAGCCCTGGAAGCAACAGGGTGCCATGGCCTTTCTCAGTGATGATTGGGGCTGGCGCATCTTCGGACGCATGGGTATCCCATTCACGATCAACACGGGAGATGACGCAGGCGCATCACCGCGGGCGCTGTGCCGCACTGCACCCCTGGCCTATACGGATGATGAACTGCTGGGCTTCCTGTCCGGTCCTCTGTTGCTCGATGGTGAGGCGGCCTGGCATTTCTGTGATAGAGGTCTGGGTAAACACGTGGGCGTGATGGCAAGCCCCTCATCCTTTGCCTGTTCGGTCGAACGGATGCAGATCTTTCCTGAATCAAAACGAAAGAAAGAGGCCGTAAGCAATATGACCGGCGATGGCTGTTATCTGCTTGCGCCGCAATCTGAGGACACGCGAACCGTATCGAGTTTTGCTACGGGTTCCCAAGCAGCCTATAATACGATTGCACCTGCCCTCACCTGGTACAGAAATAAACTCGGTGGGCGGATTGCCGTGTATGGGATTTCCATGAGAGCTCCATTGGAGAGGATGTTCTTTAACAGCATACGCAAGGCACAGCTCTTGGAAACCCTGACTTGGCTGGCAGAGGGCACACCACCTGTAGTGGTCGAAACAGATCTCGATGTCTATGTGCTTCACGGAAAGGACAACACGGCCGATAAAGGGGAGTATGCCTGTCTCTTCAACCTGAATCCCGACACCATTGAAAAAGTACGCATTGCGCTACCCGGAAGAAAGGTGACAAGCATTGAAAAGCTTTCCATGAGCGGCCAATGGAAGCCTGTTAGCTTCACCACAGAAGGCCAATCGATTCGCTGTGATGCTGATGCACCGACCATGGAGCCCTTTATCCTGAGATTAGGCCGAAGAGGAGCTTGAATTGACATCCATTCAGATTTCTAACAACAGCATGAAGTCGGACGCTCGTATACTCGCGCCTCTCATCCGGACGATGACGTGCCCTCGGTAGTCTCTCGTGGTCTGACACCGTCAGAGCACGGCACTCCGATTACTCTCTTACCTGCCCGGCAATCGCGCTGAGGAACGCGTCGCTGTAGCGGCCGAGTTCGGCCTGGCCGACGCCGCGTTTGCCCAGCACTTCATAGACGACAGCACCGGGTAAGGCGCCCTACTGGGGCGACTGCGGGCTGGGGCGCACCGGCTGGCCGGAGTAGTCCGTCACGCTATAGGAGAAGAACTTGTCGCCCGTCTGCTCGATGTGCTTCAGCAGGCGGGCCTTCAGGTCGGCCTTCACGTTGGCGTGCGCGGGATCGTCGGCGAGGTTGTTCAGCTCGGCGGGGTCGGCCTGCATGTCGTAGAGCTCCTCGCCGACGTGCAGGTACAGGTTGTACTTCCAGCGGTCGGTGCGGACCATGCGGATGGGGGTGACCATGCGGCCCATCTGGTGCCACTCGGCGAAGGCCTCGTCGCGCACCGACTCCCGTCGGCCTTCGATCAGCGGCATGAGGCTCGTGCCGGGCAGGTCGGGGTCGGCCTCGATGCCGGCCAGCTCCATCATCGTTGGCGCAAGGTCGATGTGGCTGACGAGGGCGGGGCAACATCGCGGCTGGAACTCCGGGCCGCCGGGGTTCGGGTTCCGCCAGCCGACGTACCGCACCCGCGGCGGGGCGACGATCAGCGGCACGTGGGTGACGCCGTCGTACATGTACGCGCCCTTGAACGGCAGGCCGTGCTCGCCGGCCATGTCCCCGTGGTCGGCCGTGATGAACACCCACGTGCTGCACCCGTAACCCGTGCAGAACAGCTCGTCCAGGAGCAGCTCGATCAGGCCGTCCACCTTCTCGACCTTCGAGCGGTAGAACTGGCGGTAGTACTCCCATCTCCGATCGGTCCAGCCGCCCTCGGGCCCGCGCTTGGCCTTCTGAGGCCAGGGCTTGCCGGCCAGCGTGTCGTGCTGGTTGGGCCAGGGCGGCAGCTGCGGCTCGCATGCCCCGTCGGGATCGAGGAAGTAGACGTCGTGAGGGTTCACGAAGTTGACGACCATGAAGAACGGCCGCTTGGTGACGATCCAGTCGCGGTTGCGCCAATATCGGCAGGCCTGCGTGAGGATGTCCGCGTCGTAGCTGTTCTCGTCGGCTATCTCGAAGCCGTAGTGGCGCAGGTTGCCGCCAAGATGGCTCTTGCCGCAATAGACGGTCTGGTAGCCGGCCGCCTGCATGCGGTTGGCGATGGTGGTGAGGCCCTCGTTGAGCGGGCCGCAAGCGTCGCCGGCCATGTTGGCGATCATGCCGTTCTGGGAGGGGTACGTCCCCGTGACGATTGCCGCCCTGGCCGGGCAGCAAATGGGCGCCGTCGTGTAGGCGTTCTCGAAAAGCACGCCGTGATTGCGCAGCCGGTCGATGCCGGGTGTCTTAACCGCGAAGTGGTTGGCCGGGCCGTCGATGGCGTCGTAGCGGTGCTGGTCGGTTGTTATCAGCAGGATGTTCGGCTGGTGCGCCCTCATATTGCGTTGTCCTGGCCTGTTGGCACGGTAAGACCCATAGCATACACTGCCCGCTGCGGCTCAGGAAGAGCCGGACGGCCCGGTGTCGCCGAGAGGTGGACCCTGTTGCGGCCGGCCGTGTTCAAGGAGGATAGGACCCCAGATCGGACAGAAGGACCCAGAACCATGAAACGATTGCCCATCTTGTCGCTGTTGAGCGTGGTGCTGCTGGCCGGGGCGGTCTCGGCCGCCGAGCCGTCGCTGCTGTCGAAGGCCGGCCCCGAGGAGAAACAACTATACGCGCAGGCCAAGCCGCTGATCCTGGCGGAGGCCGCCAAGCCACCGCTGATCCTGAAGGACTCCGTCGAGAGCTACTTCTGGGTCATGTCGGCCCGGCTGGCGCCGCTGGTGAGAGCCCATGGCTACAGCAAGGAGCCGGAGCTGCTGGAGGCCTTCGTGCCGCTGATGAAGCAGGTGCTCTCCCAGCGGTACATCCACCCGAGCAAGCCCGAGTGGAGCGGCTGGTTCCACTACAAGGACCGGTTCGGCGACGCGATGATCGACCACGACACGATCCTGTACTTCGTGCCGGTGCTGCGGTTCGTGAGGGAGGTCCGCGCCGATGCGTCGCTGAGGTCCAGGTACGGCGAGCTGGCGGAGAAGTGGCTGAAGGACGTGCAGGCCTCGATCCGGGCGTGGGACAGGCGCGGCTGCTGGCACGAGCTGGGCGACAAGGGCGGCTGGTACAGCAACCCCACGCATTACCCGGACCCCAACACAGGCGAGCTGGTCCGCCGGACCGACATCTTCGCCGGCGGCGTGATACCCTACAACAAGGTGCACGCATTCTGCGAGGCCCTGTCGCTGGCGTATCGCATCACCGGCGACGAGTGGTACGTGCAGCGGATGGCCAAGTGCGCGAAGCGATTCCGCGGCAACTGGCGCGTGGACGACAAGCACGCCGAGTGGAACTATCGCGACCACGCCTTCGCCGGAGACTACGTCAGCGGCGTGGTCGGGCAGGGCAAGACCAGGACCGGCGCGTTCGTTCACGTCAAGGGCGGCTACTACGCGCTGGACGTCGAGGGCGTCGTGTGGTGCTACGACGTCGGGGCGTTCTACCAGCGGGCCGACATCGAGAAGCTCATCCAGACCAACCTCAAGTTCATGTGGATGGGCGACGAGAAGGACCCCAAGTTCCGCAAGATCAACGGCACGTACAAGGCCGAGGGCAAGTACAACAAGGGCTACCTCTGGACCGCCCTTGCGCATTTCAGCCCGGAGGTCCGGCGGCTGTGGAAAACCCAGCTCGAAACCCAGCGCAAGGCCCGGCGCTGGATGTGGTGGGCCTCGACACTGGACTATCTTGTCGAGACGTCCCAACCGGTGTCCTGGGAGCCGCGGTACGTCAAGAAGGCCCCCGCCCCGCCCAGTTGACCGCCGGCGGCACGAACGCGGGTTACGAAAACGTTGGGAGTCCCGCCGCCATCGTTGACAACCGCATGGCCGTTCTTCGCCGCGGCTGCATTGCTGTGCGCGAGGCTCACGGCGCCGGTTCGTGGACCGTCCCGGTTGCGGCCCGGACGTGCCTGCGATGCAAGCGAAAGCGGGATTCGACATGAAGCAAGAACGAACATCTCAGGTTACACCGATCCTCGTGAGCGACAGCGGCCGCTACTTCGTGCGCCCGGAAGGCGAGCCGTTCTTCTGGCTGGGAGACACGCAGTGGGAACTCTTCCGTTCGTTCTCCCTGGAGGATGCCCGGCAGATCCTCGACAGCAGGAGCAGCCTGGGATTCAACTGCCTCCAGATCATGCTGGTCGGGGTCAACCCGACGGAGAACGTCGAAGGCGAGCTGCCCTGGCACCACGGCGATCCGCTCAAGCCCAACGAGAAGTACTTCGCGCACGTGGACAGGGTGATCGATCTCTGCGGCGGCTACGATGGCCTGGTGCTGGTCGTCGGCATCTACCACTCCGTCCTGATGAAGGGGCTGATCAATCCCGAGAACGCCCGGCCCTGGGCCCGGTGGGTCGCTCAACGGTACGGGCGCGTGCCCGCCGTCGTCTGGTCGATGTACCCCCGGGCCATACGGGAGGATATCCCCGTCTGCCGCGAGCTTGCGCGCGGATTGCGGGAGGCAGACGGCGGTTCGCACCTGATAACCGCGCACCCTGACCCCTCGCCCGCGTCTTCAGGCACCATCCTGCACGATGAGGATTGGCTGGCGTTCAACTCGATCCAGACGCACAGCCATACGGACCTTATCTATTTCATGGTGGCCGACGACTATGGCCGGCAACCCGCCAAGCCGGTCGTGATGGCCGAGGGCGCGTACGAGGAAGGCATGGGGTACGGGTTTGACGTCACGCCGTTGTGGATTCGCAGACAGGCCTACTACAGCTATCTGACCGGCGGATATCACACGTACGGCCATAGGGGTTTCTGGCAGATTCCGCTTTCCTGGAGGCAGGCTCTCGACCCGCCCGGCGCGCGGCAGATGGGCATCCTCAAGAAGGCGATCATGGCAAGGAACCAGTGGTGGCGGCTCACTCCGGACCAGGAGCTGCTGCCGTCTGGTGGGAGGACGGACGGGCAAGTGCTCGTCCTGGCGGCACGGCATCCTGAGGGTCGCTGGGCCATCGTCTATACCGCGAGCCCGTCTCGCTTCTGCGTTGACATGCGCAGGCTTGGCCCAGGCCGGGAGTCTGAGGCGTTTTGGATCGATCCCGCGACCGGGGGTTCCTGCGATAGGAAGAGGCACGCCAACGTCGGAGAGCGAGTGTTTGAGACGCCTGCCGCCTGTGAAGATGGCCTGCTCGTGCTGGAGGTGACTGGGGGCGAGGATGGGCAAACCAGTGCGTAGGGTTGGCAGCCCGGCTGCGTAGGGTGGACTCGATGCCTCCTGAACGGCTCAGTCAGGGGCCTGATGCCGGCGCCGGGTACATTGCCGCACCGCTGCGAGCAAGACTCAGGGGGACAATTCGTGCACGATTTGGGCGATGGCGCGGACGTGCTCCATCGGCGTGTTCGGCGTGACCGGCCCGCCAATGCCCATGATGAAGCGGTTGGCGTTGCGTCGGCCGGCGCGGAGCTGGCGGGCCACCTCGGCGCGGATCGCCTCGATTGGCCCCCGCTCCAGGACATTGACCTCGTCGAGATTGCCGAGAAGCGCCATCCGGCCGTCGGCGTACTCCGCGACGGTCTCTATGTCGATGGTGAAGTTCTTGCGGCCCTCCTCCAGTGCCAGTGCGTCGGCGCCGCTGGCCAGCAGGACGTCGAGGCGGTCGTTCGGGTTGCCCGTGTAGTAGTAGATGCTCCTCATGCCCGCCTCGCGGATGGCGGCCGTCAGCTCCTGCATGTGCGGCAGGACAAGCCTGCGATGCAGCTCAGGCGAGATCTGGTCGGAGGAGCCCTCCTCCAGCCAGATCAGCTCGACGCCGGCCGCCTTCCACGTGGCGATGCGGATGCGGTTGCACTGGACGACGCGCCGGCAGGCGTACGCTACCAACTCCGGCCGCTCGGCGCAGGCCACCATCAACCCCTCGAACCCCCAGAGGGCGAACAGCGGGTCCCACGGCGAGGGCAGTTGCGTCCAGGGCATCTTGTCGTGGCCGAACTCGGCGAGGATGCGCCTGGGCTTGTCGAGCCGGCCGGCGGCTTCGAGCGACTGGCGCGTCTCAGCCGGCGGCAGGGGCATGGCGGCGTCGATCTGGTCAGTGGAGGTGTAGGTCCTGTTGTCCATCCAGCCCTGGTCGTGCGCGCTGACGAAGCCCCCCGGGGGCGGGCGGAGCAGCTCCTCGACCTGGCCGGTGGCGGTGTCGATGCGCCGTGCCCGCTTGCCGTCTAGCCCCTCGATGCGGTATCGCTGCCGCTCGTCGCGAGGGGGGCTCATCCAGAGGCGTATGCGGTCCTCGCCGGTGATCGCCAACATGTCGCGGGCGGCCTGGACGGCCATCTCAATGTCGTGCGAGTACATGCCCCACCACGGCACGGAAGTGACCTTCTCCCAGCACTCGCGCATGAACAGCTCCGGGTAGCACAGGACCACCGGCGTGCTGGCGGCGCCCTGGGGCGACATGGCAGCCAGAATCTTCTCGCGACCCGTCAAGGCCATCTCCTTTTGCGCGATGCCGCCCCGATGGTATCGTCGCGGGGCAGGACGGCAAGGCCGAACCGGGCCGGCGGCCGCAATGCCGGGGTGCATTACGGTTTTGGGGAGGCCCTGGTACGACAGGCGTCTCGCCTGTCGAGCATTGGCCGTGATCAGGCACGGCAGGCGAGACGCCTGCCGTACCCGGATAGCCATCCCCCCAGAACCGTAATGCACCCGCAATCCCGACGCCGCTTGCAGCCGGCGGACTGAGGGATGTATCATCCATGGCTCGTCCAACCTGCAGAGATGCGGATTCTCATGTCGAACGGTTGCCTGACCACCAGAGAAGGAAGAGGACCATGAACGGACCTGCCCCCCTGAGGATCGCCTGTGGCCTGGCCGTCGTGCTGGCGGCGCTCGCCTGCGCCCATGCGGACGTGGAACTCGTCAAGGACGGCGCCAGCGACTACTTCGTTGTCCTGCCCAAGGACGCCAGCCCCTCGGAGAAATGGGCGGCGAAGGACTTCGTCGATCACATCAAGAAGATGAGCGGCGCCGAGCTGCCGATTCGTGAAGCAGGAGATCAAGAGAAAGGCGTTCCGTACCTGCTCACCGCGAAGAAGTACGTCTTCATTGGGCACTCGCCGGACTTGGGACAACCTGGGGTTCCGCTGGGGACGGATTGCGGGCCCGAGGGCTTCATCCTTAAGGCAGGACCGACGAACGTGCTCATCGTCGGCAGTGGTGAGCGGGGAGCCATGTACGGCGTCTACACGCTCCTGGAGAAGCTGGGCTGCCGATGGTGGTACCCCGGCGCCAGCACGATCCCGAAGAGCAAAGACATCACGATCCCTGCGATGCACCTGCGAGAGGTTCCGGTGATGGAGTATCGCGACTTCCTCTATGGGGAGATGGGCGACAGCCAGGCGGCCTCGCTCTGGCGGGCACGCAACAAGGTCAATGGCGGGTTCTTCAAGGACAACAAGCCCGAATACGGCGGGGCGTGGAAGTTCGACACGCTGGTGCATTCGTACGGCCGGCTGCTGCCGACCTCGAAATACTTCAAGGACCACCCGGAGTACTACGCGCTGCGAGGCGGCAAGCGCAACGCCGACCAGCCGTGCTTCTCCAGCGAGGGCGCGGTGAAGGCCATCGCCGACGCACTGCTCGCCGAGCTGGCCGAGCACCCCGAGTGGAAGTTCGTCACCGTCGGGCAGAACGACAACAACAGCTACTGCCAGTGCGACAAGTGCAAGGCGCTGGCCGAGAAGTATGAATCCCACGGCGGCATGCAGCTTCACTTCGCCAAGGAGGTGGCCAAGATCGTCCGGCAGAAGTACCCCGACGTGTGGATCAACGTGCCGGCCTACCGATGGAGCCGCAAGCCCCCCAAGGGCATCAAGCCGGATGCCAAGGGCATCATCACGCTGTGCTCGATCGAGTGCAACTTCGGCCAGCCGCTGGCCGAGGCCTGGCCCAAGGAGAACGCCGCGTTCAAGGCCGACATCGAAGGCTGGTCGGCCCTGGCGCCGAAGCTGTACATCTGGGACTACACCACCAACTTCACTCACTACATCCTGCCGTATCCCAACTGGTACGCCCTGACGCCGAATGTGAAGTTCTTCGCTGACCACAAGGTCCGCGGGTACATGGCCCAGGGCAGTCACACCACCAACCACGGGCAGATGGCCCCGCTGTGCATGTGGGTGCTGGCGAAGGCCATGTGGAACCCCAACGCCGACGGCAACGCCATGGTCAAGGAGTTTTGCCTGGGCTACTACGGCCCGAAGGCCGGCCCGTACGTCCACCAGTACGTGCAGATGCTGGACGCCGCCATCCAGGGCGACAATCGCCAGCCCATCTGGTGCACGCGGGGGACGTACCTGTCGGCGCCGTATCTCTCACCGGAGCTGATGGCCGCCAGTGACAGGCTCTTCCGGCAGGCGGAGGCGGCCGTCAAGGACGACGCCGATCTGCTGAAGCGAGTGCAGGCCGATCACGTGCCGGTGCTGTACGTGATGATCCGCCGGCCGGTGGAGATGATACCGGCGGCTGTCAAGCTAACACCCGGGCTGACGGCCGCGCAGATCTTCCGCGAGTTTGCCGCGTACGCGCGGGCGGCGGGCATCAGCCGCGTCCGCGAGAACGACAGCGCGGCGCAACTGTTTGACTGGTGCGACGACTACGCGAAGATCCTTGAGTCAGCCGGCAGTCTGCCGATTCCGGCGGAGCTCAAGGACGCTGACCCCAAGACTTACCGCCTGATCCAGACCTCGCAGCTCGACGGACAGGTGAGGTTCCTCAAGAAGGCCGCCGGCGCTACGGACGGCTGGGCGATGGGCGTCGTATCGACCGGCTGGTCGATCCAGCACAAGCTCGGCGTTCCGTGGGACGTGCAGGTCGGCAAGACCTACGACGTGTACATCCGCGCCAAGGCCACCGCGGGCGAGGGCGCCACCACCGCCCTGTCGGTGGGCGTCTACGTTAGCGCCGGCCCGCGAACCGCGACCAAGGGCATCAAGGCCGACGAGGTCGACGGCACGTGGAAGACCTACCACCTCGGCCACTGGAAACCCGGCGCCAACGGCGGGGTCTTCTACGCCGCCACCGGACCGAAGGGCATCACCGACGCCTACATCGACTGCCTGTGGCTGATGGAGCAGACCGAGCAGGCCCCCAAGGAATAGCGATGGCGAACCCGACAGATCGTGTCCGGCCAGGCACGTGCTTGATCAGTCGGGGACCTGCGGCACGTCGCTCTTGCCGTCTGCGTCGAAGTCGCCTCGCCAATAGGCGTGAATGTCAATCCCTGACCCGACGGGCCCGCCGTCGGCGCCGAGCTTCAGCCCTGGGCTCCTGGGGCCCAGGCGCAGGTCCCAGCGGCAGACCCGCCGGTCGCACCAGTCGAAGACGATCCAGCTCTTGTACGGCCGCTCGCGGGCGGGCGGGTCCACGACGATGGCCTGATCCTCGACGGCCGTCACCTTGCGCGGCACGCCGTCCAGGTTGATCTCCACGATGTCTCCCGGCGCGAATCCTTGCGCGTTCTCGTAGATGCACAGCCGGCTTGTCGTGCATTCGTGGAGGCGCCGGCCGTCCAGTCGGCGGACGAACAGCGGCGCGCTGCGGAACCGGGGGTCCTCGTACGTGCTGGCGGCTTCCTGGCCGGTGAGCTTGCGAAACTCGATGAGGCTGCGCGTTCCTTTTTTGGGTGAGGAGAAGCCCCCGCTGTCGATCAGGCTGGCAAACAGCAGGTTGCGGTCGCCGACGTAGCCGCGGGCCTCCGAGACGTTCAACACGCCGCTTCGACAGCCGGCCATGCACACGTTCTCCAGGAAGCGATGGTCGGCCCCGCTGAGGGCCGCCGCCGCGTAGCAGGCGAAGGCAAGGGTGTTGCCGCGAATCTCGACGCGGTTCGGCTCATACGACAGGCTCAGCAGGTGCGAGACAGACCCGGCGAGGGTGTTGCCCGTGATCCGGACGCCGCTGCCCCGCCGAACGGAGACGGCCGTCGGCACGCCGGTGAGCAGGTTCTCCTCGACCCGCGCGTCGGTCACGCTCCCCAGGCCGATGCCGACGGCGTTGACGACTCCCTGGTACATGTCGCCGCGGATGCAGTTGCGCCGGATGATCGCGCCGGCGGACTGGCTCCCGCCGATGGCCGTGCTGCCTCCCAGGCGGATGTCGTTGCGCTCGATCGACACGTCATGACATCGCTGGAACGAGATCTCGTAGTTGTGCCCCCAGAGAACGTTGTTCTCGATACGCACCCGCCGGCAGTCGCGCAGGGTGATGCCCGTGGTGCGGTTGTCGTGAATGGCGCACCGGCGGATCGTCACGTCCTCACAGCCGGACAGGTAGATGCTCGACGCGCTGCCACAGCAGACCTCCAGGCCCTCGATCACCACATGGTTCGCCCCGGCGAGGTCGATGAGGTAGCTTCGGCCAAACTCCGGCGCCTCGACGGCCTTCAGGTCGTCGGCCTTGGGCGGGTGGTAGTAGACGTCCCAACGGTCGTTCGCCTCCGCCTCGCGCAGCGCCCACTCGCCTGGCCGGTTGATCAGGTCCGGCGCGTTGCGGAGGAAGTACCGGTCGCCGGCGTACAGCCGCATCTTCCCGCTGGGATCTGCGAGCGTGATGGTGCCGCCCTCCCGATCCAGCGCGGTGATCGCGGCGTCGTGCGTGCCGTAGGACTTCTGCGTCCAGACCCGCGCCTCGCCGCCGAGAAGGGCGTGGCGGATGCCCTTCAGGTGTCGGGGGTCGTTCAGGCTGTTGCGCGTCGCCGACTCGGCGACCCACCAGCCGTCCTCCGGCTCGCGTGCGATCGGCTGCGGGCGGCCGCGGAGGTACAGGTGCCGCGGGCGAAAGTCCAGCCGGACCGCCCAGACCTTCTCGGTGTGCCTGCGCCAGCCGGTGACGGGCCGGCTGTCGGTGAGGATCACGCGCCGGCCCCCAACCGCCCGGACCACGAGCGGACGGTTGGGCGCGCCGGAGGGCACCTTCAGCGTTTCGCGGTACACGCCGGCGCGGATGAGCACGGTCGTGCCGGCGTTGGCGTCCTTCAGCGCGCCCCCGATGGTCTTGTACGGCCGCGCTTCGGAGCCGATGCCGCTGTTTGGTTCGGCGGCAGCGTCAACCCATATCACGCGCTCGGCCCCGAAGGCCGACGCCGACCACGAAACCAGCGATGCAACCGCAATAAGGCGCCTCAACACGACTCCCATCACACAAGTGTGCCCCGCCTGCTGTCGCCAGGCTAGAGGCAGTTGCCCGCTCCTTTCAATGCTCCCGATAGCAGAAGGGGGTCGGTAGAATCGCATTCTCTCTCCGGGGTCAGGCGCTGCAGGTGAATCACGATTCCGAAGGTCAAGGCTCGTACTTGCGAGCGTCTCGGCTGCGCTCGCCCTTGCGGATCGGGCGCCTGCTGGTAAGATATCTGGGTTTCGCGGGTGACGCATCCCGCGGCTGTCCCTATGGCGATTAAGCCGGAAAGGGTTTCACGATGGCAAAGCTGGCGATTCACGGCGGCAGGAAGGTCCTGCCGAAGGGCGTGGGGGTCACCTGGCCACAGTTCGACAAGACCGACGAGCGGGCGCTGCTGAAGGTCTTTCGCAGCGGCACGTGGTGGCGCGGCGGCTCGATCGATCAGATGGCCGCCAGCGAGTGCGGGCGGTTCGAGCGGGCCTTCGCGAAATACCACAACGCGCACTCGGGGCTGTGCGTGCCCAACGGCACGATCGCCCTGGAGCTGGCGATGCGCTGTGCGGGCGTGAAGGCCGGCGACGAGGTCATCGTGCCGGCGATGTCGTTCGTGGTCAGCGCGTCGGCCGCCCTGCCGTTGGGTGCCGTGCCGGTCTTCGCCGACGCCGACCCCAAGACCTACCAGCCGGACCCGGCCGCCATCGAGGCCGCCATCACCCCGCGCACCACCTGCATCGTGATCGTGCACTTCGGCGGCTATCCGGCCGACTTGGACCGCATCGTCAGGATTGCCCGCAAGCACCGCATCCCGCTCGTCGAGGACTGCGCCCACGCCCAGGGCACCCAGTGGCGCGGGCGCGGCGTCGGCACGTACGGGCAGTTCGGCACCTTCAGCTTCCAGCAGTCCAAGGGCCTTACCAGCGGCGAGGGCGGGATCGTGCTGGCCGGCAACCGCGCCGACTGGCTGAAGCTCTACCGCTTCCACCACCTGGGCCGGCTGGAGAGCAAGGGCTTCTACGACTTCTACGAGGTCTCCTCCAATCTCCGCATGACCGACCTGCAGGGGGCGCTGCTGAACACGCAGTTCGCCAAGCTCAAGAAGCAGATCCCCGCCAAGAACGCCGCGGACAAGTACCTCAGCAAGCTGCTTCGCCAGATCGGCGGGCTGGAGCCCCTGCCCGACGACAAGCGCATCACCCGCCGCGGGTACTACTTCTGCCTGCTTCGCTACGACCCGAAGGCGTTCAAGGGCCTGCATCGCGAGGACTTCCTGGCGGCCCTGCGGGCTGAGGGCGTTCCCGTCGGACACGCCTACGGCACCGCTATCAACAGGTACCCCCTGTTCCAGAACTACAAGGTGCCCGCGAAGTACACCAAGAGCCAGTACCGCAAGGTCCGCTGCCCCGTGGCGGAATATGCCACCAAGAACGAGTGCGTCAGCATTGGACACACGGTCTTGCTGGCCGACCGCAAGACACTGGGCAAGATCGCCGACGCGGTAGTCAAGGTCAAAGACCACGCCGACGAGCTGGTGAAGGCCGCACGGAAGAAGACGCGCCGAAAGTAACGCGGCGCGGCGCGGGTCTGAGATCGACGCCACGTGAGACCGAGCATGTGTAGCCCCCGGTCCCGGCGGGACTGTGGGCCTGCACGACATGACCCCGCCGCATCTCGAAGGTTCGATGCCTTGGCGGACCTGGCGATCGTCAACGCGAAGGTCTGGACGGGCAACCCGGCCCGGCCGGCTGCGGAGGCCGTCGCCGTCCGCGGTGATCGGATCGAGGCCGTCGGCGGCGACGCGGACATTCGCGCACATCTGGACCCTGGCGCTCGCATCATCGACGCGGCGGGCAGGCGCGTCGTCCCCGGATTCATCGACGCGCACGCGCACGTGCTTCAGGGGGGCTTCTCGCTCCTGTCGCCGCCGCTGCGCCAGGCCGCCGACGAGCGGCAGCTCGCCGAGATGATCCGCCGGCGCGCCCAATCGCTGCCGCCGGGCACGTGGATCACAGGCGGCCAGTGGGACCACGAGGCCTGGCCCGGCCGTGCGCTGCCGACCAGGCAACTGATCGACCCGGTCACGCCCGAGCACCCCGTGCTCGTCAGCCGGCTCGACGGGCACGTCGCCCTGGCCAACAGCCTGGCGCTCCAGCGGGCGGGCATCGACCGCCGCACCCCCGACCCGCCGGGCGGCGCCATTCGGCGAGATGCGCAAGGCGAGCCGACGGGAATCCTCATCGACGCCGCAAAGGTCATTGTCGATCGCGTCATCCCCGAGCCGGACGAGGCCCAGCGCCTCGGCGCGGCCCGCGCCGCACTAAGGCACCTCGCCGAGCTGGGCGTCACCGGTGTGCACGCGCCGATGGACCTTGGCGAACTGTCGCTGTGGCGGAAGCTCCGCGAGGCCGGCGAGCTGACCGTGCGCATCTACGCCATGATCTACTTCGATTCCTGGCGGTCCGCGCCCGCCGACGAGCTGCGCGCCCTGGCCGGCGACCCGCTGCTGCACGCCGGCGCGGTGAAGGTCTTTGCCGACGGATCGCTGGGGGGCGGCTCGGCCCTGTTCTTCGAGCCGTACTGCGACAATCCGCAGTCCACCGGCCTGGCGATCCACGGCGAGCAGGAGCTGTACGACATGGTGCGGCGGGTGGACGCCGCCGGCATGCAGGTCGCGCTGCACGCCATCGGCGACAAGGCCGTGCACTGGGCGCTGAATGCGTTCGAGCGTGCGGCCGCCGCCAACGGCCGGCGCGACTCGCGCCATCGCATCGAACACGCGCAGATGGTGCGGCCGGAGGATCGGGGGCGTTTCGCGCCGCTCGGCGTCGTCGCCTCGATTCAGCCGTCGCACTGCATCGACGACATGCGATGGGTTGCCCGGAGGATGGGCGGGCGGACGCGCCTGTCCTACCCCTTCCGCTCACTGCTCGCCGCCGGGGCGCGGGTGGCCGCCGGCAGCGACTGGCCCGTGGAGCCGGTCAATCCGATGCTGTCGCTCTATGCGGCCATCACCAGGGAATTTGCCTCCGGCGGCCCCGAAGGGGGCTGGCACGGCGAAGAAAAGGTAACCGTCGAGCAGGCCCTCGCCGCCCAGACGCTGGGGGCGGCCTTTGCGGAGTTCCGCGAGCAAGACAAGGGCGCCATCGAGCCTGGCAAGCTCGCGGACCTGGTGATGCTGTCCGACGATGTCCTTCAGGCCCGGCCGCAGGGCATCCTCGCGACGCGCGCGGAGATGACCCTCCTCGGCGGGCAAATCGTATTCGAGAGAGAATCGCGATGATGCACGCGGCTCGCGCGGCTTACGCCAGCCCGACGGCCTTGCGCGGATTGCCGACGGTCAGGCGGCGCGCGTCGTCGTCGCTGAGGCCGACCTTCTCGACGAGCGTCTCGTAGCACTGGCGCATCGTCGCAGTGGAACCCAGCAGGTACTTGCCTCCCGGTTCGCGGGCGACGCGGTCGGGCCCCAGGGGTACCTTCCAGCGGCCCATCTGGTGATACGTCAGGTCGGAGCCGCTGGTGGCGGTGCCGTCAGTGATGATGAACGTGCGGTCCAGTCCCGCCGCGCGCAGGTAGTTGCCCAGCGCCGGCGTGGGGATGTGGTGCCCGTCGGCGATGAAGGCGATCCACAGCCGGCCGCGCAGGCTCAGCACTCGCTGGATGATGTTGTCATGGCGGGGCAGCTCCGCCGGGCAGCCGTTTCCCAGGTGGGTGAACATGCTCAGCCCGGCGTCGAGGGCCGCAATGAGCTGTTCCATGGTAGCCTTACAGTGGCCCGCCGAGACGACGATGCCGGCGTCGGCGAGCATCCGCGTGACCTTCAGTCCCTCGTCGCGCTCGGGGGCAAGGGTCACCACGCGGGCCAGCCCGCCGGCTGCCTCCAGCAACCGCTTCATGGCGTCGGCGTCCGCGGGGCGAATCGCCCCCTCAAGGTGGGCGCCGCGGTAGCCTTCCGTCTCGTTGAGAAAGGGCCCCTCGATGTGCACGCCTGCGATGATCCTCCGGGAGAGCTCGTCAGTCTCGCGGGCGGCTACCAGGGCCGCCAGACGCCCGGCCATCGCCTCGATGTCATCGGTGACTATTGTGGCCAGCACCCCGCTTACCCCGTCGGCCTGAAGGCGGCGGCACGCGGCGTGCAGCCGATTGCCCGTCAGTCCGTCGGCATTGAAGTCCACCTCGGCATAGCCGTTGAGCTGAAGGTCAAAAAAGCCGTTGGGTTCGCTGTCGGCCATTGTAGAATCGCCCAATCCCGTCCGGGCGGGCGAGCCGTGGATTATGGTCGATCTGTCGGCCGTCCGCAACCGTGCGGGGGCTGCGGGATGCAATCATGACCACCGACCGGCAGTTGCGCGTAACCTTCCAGCCGCAGGGCCGCTCCGTCCACGTCCTGCCGGGCACGACGATCCTGGAGGCCGCCGCACGAGCGGGGCTCACCATCGACACCCCGTGCGGCGGACAGGGCACGTGCGGCAAGTGCCGCGTGCAGATCACCCAGGGCGCCAGTGAGGCGTCCGAGGCGGATCGCCGCGCGCTGGGCGACAGGGAGCTGAGCGCGGGCTGGCGGCTGGCCTGCCAGACGACTGTGCGCGACGACTGCGCCGTCCAGGTGCCGTCCAGCTCGCTGTTCGCCAGCCAGGTGCAGATTCTCACCGAGGCCCAGCAGGCCGCCCGGCAGGTTCAGCCGGCCGTCCGCAAGGTTTACGTCGAGTTGGCCGCTCCGACGCTGGCCGACCCGGCGGCCGACCTGAAGCGGCTCGAGAAGCACCCCGGCGTCGGCGAGGTGAAGGTCGATCTGGGGCTGCTCCGGCAGTTGCCGAGGCTGCTGCGCGAGGCCGACTTCGCCGGGACGGCCGTCATCACCGACCGCCGGTTGATCGGCTTCGAGCCGGGCGACACGCGCAGCCAGTGTCTCGGCGTGGCGGTGGACCTTGGCACCACGACGCTGGTCGGCTCGCTGCTGGACCTCTGCACGGGCGAGGAGCGGGGCATCGCCTCGGCAATGAACCCGCAAGTCCGCTACGGCGACGACGTGCTGTCGCGGATTGAGTACTGCACCTCGCAACCGAACGGGGCGGACGACCTGCGCCGGGCCGTCGTTGGCGCGATCAACGAACTGATCACCGAGCTGTGCCGGCAGGCCCAGATCGACAGTGGGCACATCTACGAGGTGGCCGTCGCCGGCAACACGACGATGGAGCACCTTCTGTGTGGGATCGACGTGGCCCAGCTCGGGCAGGTTCCCTTTGCCCCGGCGTACGCCCGCGGGCTGATGCTGCCGGCGGCTGAGCTGGAGATCGGGATCGCGCCGCACGGCGCGGCGTACGTCTTCCCGGTCATCGGGGGGTTTGTAGGCGGCGACACGTCGGCGGGCATCCTCGCCACGCGGCTGGACGAGTTGGACTCGCCGTCGCTGATGGTGGACATTGGCACCAACGGTGAGATCGTCCTGTGTCACGCCGGGCGACTGTGGGCCGCCTCCACGGCGGCCGGGCCGGCGTTTGAGGGCGCGCGAATCTCGTGCGGCATGCGGGCGGCCAGCGGGGCCGTCGAGAAGGTCGTCTTCGACGGCGAGCTCCATTGCAGCGTGATCGCGGACGCCGCGCCGGCGGGCATCTGCGGCAGCGGGCTGATCGACCTGGCGGCCGAACTGCTGCGGCACGGCGTGATCAGCCCCGAGGGCCGGCTCAGGCCGCCGGATGAGCTGCCGAAGGCCGTGCCGGACGCGCTTCGCCGGCGCTGCCGAACCGGCGCCGGCGGGCAGGCGGAGCTCCTGCTGACCGACCCACAGGACGCGCGCCCCGTCTCGCCGGTAACGCTGACGTACCGCGACGTCCGTGAACTGCAACTGGCGACGGCCGCCATCCGCGCCGGCGTGACCATCCTGCTTCAGCGCGCGGGTGTCAGAACGTCCGACCTGAAGCTCGTCCTCATCGCCGGCGGGTTCGGCAGCTTCATCCGCCGCTCCAACGCGCAGCGGATCGGCCTGCTGCCCGCGGAGCTGGACCACCAGCGCATACACTACGTCGGCAACGCCTCGCTGAACGGGGCGAGATGCGCGCTGGTCTCCACGTCCGCCCGAAAGCGGGCCGAGCAGCTCGCGCAGCAGATTGAGCACGTCGAGCTCTCCCAGGCCGCTGACTTCCAGACGATCTTCGCCGACTCGATGATCTTCCCCAACCTTGAACGCTAAGAAGGCAGTGAACCTTGGGCAAGCTGCGCTTTTCGCCGTGCAAGATCGAAGGGCTTGTCGATCGGCCGCATTGGTGGCAGGTCCGCGTGGACGAGATCGGCCGGGCCGTCCGGGCCGTCCGGAAGGGCCAGGTCCGGCAGATCGCAAGCACGCCGGGTGGCTTCGCCGTCTGGGCGGTGGCGTATGGCCCGCCGCAGGCGCCGATTGGCACCGCGACCTGGGCGCTTGGGTCCGCCTCGCGCAACCTGGCCTCATATCGCACCAGCGAAGGCGGCCCGCAGGTTGTGATGCTGGTCGCCGGCGTGCACGCCGCCGAGGCGGAGGCGGTCGTCGGGGTCGCAAACACGATCTCGCTGCTGGAGACGGGACGGGACCTGCGCGGCGTCGAACGGCCGGGGCTGGTGGAGCTGGCCGGCCGCTACCGACTGATCCTGCTGCCGTGCGTGAACATGGACGGCCGGGCCGTCAGCCCCGATCACCTTCGCGGGGCTTCGGAGGAGGACTTCGTGCGTGCCTCGCAGGGCGCGTGGACCGACGGAACGAACGTCGGCTACCCCGAGTGCAAGGAGTATGCCCCGCTGCCGCTTGAGAAGGTGGCCCACCCGGGCGGCTACCCCAACGCCGACGGGTACAACATCATGCACGACTGCTGCCCCGGCGACCTGCGGACCGACGAGGCCCGCGGGCTGCTGAAGCTGGCGGCCGACGAACAGGCCGACCTGGTGCTGCACATGCACTCGCACTCGATCGGCGGGCAGGTGCTGGGGGCGTCGCTGCTGGCCTACCCGCTGCACGTGGAGCGCTGCCACGCCTACAAGCAGCGCGTCCATGACGCGTTGGCGGAGGCCGGCCTGCGCCCGGCGCCGGTGCACCCGATTCACCAGCGCGGCGGCATCAACCTGACCCTCGCCTGTACGATGGCCTCCGGCGCGCTGGCCATCACCTTCGAGCAGTCTGCCACCGCCGACTGGACCTTCGACGAGGCCCTGGAGACGTTCTACGTGACAGTCGAGACGTACCTCAGGTGGGGGCTGACCGAGCCCTTCAGCCCGCGCGAGATCGCCGCCCGCGGCAAGACCGAGTAGCGGCTGCCGTGTTCCAGGACCAGGAGAGGCTCATGAACAAGACTATGCGCTTGTCCGTCCGGGTGACGCTTCTGGCGCTGGCGATATCCGCCGGCGCACGCGCCCAGCAGGCCCAACCCAAGTCGCTGCCGGGCGACTGGCTCAAGCGCATCCGCACCGACCATCCACGGATGTTCTTCAACAAGGAGACCTGGCCGAAGGTCAAGGCCTACGTGCTGAAGCACGAGAAGGCCTACTACGAGAAGCTCAAGCGAGTCGTCGCCGGCCTGCCCCTACAACCGGACCGCAAGACGTGCGAGAGCGGCTCCAACCGTAACTACGGCCCATACGCCCAGCGGTGCGCGTTCGTCTGGCTCATGGAGGGCGACAAGACCGCCCTTGCCAAGGCGAAGAACTACATGATGGAGGGCATGCGCTTCTACAATCGGTGCAGCTCCAACCGGCAGACCGTCAACTGGTACTCCGCCAGCCGCGTCTGCTGCCTGACCGCCTACGACTGGATCTACTCCGAGCTGACGGCGGACGAGCGCAAGGAGTTCGCCCGTGGCATGGTCAAGCACTACATCGACTGCCTGGCCGGCCGCTCGTTCCCCCGCCAGAACCGCAGCGACCACACCTCCGGCTTCTACGGGCCGACGAACCTGGCGTGGTACGTCGGGCTGGCGTTTCACGGGGACGGGCTCGTCGGCGCGGACGCGGCCAAGCTGCTCCAGCAAGGCTGCGCCGAGCACGTGAAGCTTCTGAACTACCGCGCGGCCTCGGCCGGCGACGACGGCGGAACCGGCTCGGTCGCAGTCGGCTATGGCCTGGGAATGTACCCCTGGGCCGAGTTCAACTTCATGCACACGTTCAACTCGTCCACCGGCCTGGCCGTGGAGGAAGCGTTCGATCACCTCTCGCTGTTCCCGCAGTGGGTGCTGTGGAACCACCTGCCGGGCAACATGAGTTGGGGGCTGGCCGACTCGGTTCCCGCGGGCAAGATGGCCGCCCACTTCCTCGACCTGCACATGCTGAACGTCGCCCACTTCTATGCCGTCTCACACCCCCGGCGGTCGCGCCTGGCGATGTGGGTGCACGATAAGCTGACCCGTCAACCCCGTGACGACTACTGGTGGCCCTTGGCGCCGCTGCTGGTGTGGCGCTGCGGCGAGCTGCCCGAGCCCGCCGGCCCCGACACACGCTGGCCCCACGCGCAGAACTTCGAGAACATGGGCCTGGTGATGATGCGCGCCGGGCTGAAGGACGACGACGTGAACGCCACGTTCGTCGCCGGCGGCGACATCCCCAGCCACCGCCACTACGACCAGGGGCACTTCATCATCTTCCGCAAGGCCCACCTGGCCCTGGACAGCGGCGACTACGGCCCGCGAGAGCGCAACGAGCACCTCACCGAGTACCTCTACCGCACCGTCGCGCACAACAGCATCCTCATCCACGCGCCGCAGGACGCCGACCAGCCGCCCAAGGTCTGGGGCGGCAAGGCCCGCACGCTGGACGGCGGGCAATACCGGCTCGCCGGCAAGCAGATCGCCTTCGAGACCAACGACGCGTACACCTACGCCGCCGTCGACGTCACCGCCTGCTACGACCCCCGCAAGTGCAAACAGGCCGTGCGCCAGTTTCTCTTCATCTATCCCGACACGTTCGTCATCTGCGATCGCGTGACGGCCACCAAGCCCGAGTACAAGAAGGTCTGGCTGCTCCACAGCGAGAGCGAGCCGAAGGTGGACGGGGCGACCTTCCGCACCGAGTACGCCGGCAGTTCGCTGGTCGGCGCGGTGCTGCTGCCGGCCGGCGCGAAGATCGAGGCCGTCGGCGGGCCCGGCAGGGAGTTCCTCAGCGCCGGCAAGAACCGCGCCCAGACCAACCGCCACAAGGGCCCGGCCGGCACGTGGCGGATCGAGGCCTCGCCGGCCACGGAGGCGGAGGCCGACGTGTTCCTCACCGTCCTCCGCGCGGGCGATGCGGCGTCCAAGGACGCCCTGGACACGATGCTGGCCAAGATAGACAGCCTTGGCGTGCCACGGGTCGCCTGCCAGGTGAAGATGCAGGACGGCCGAACCGCTACCATGTGGTTCACGCAGAGCGGCGCCGTCGGCGGGCACCTCGCCATTACCGGCGACAGGAAGATCGACGCCGAGCTGACTAGGGCAGTCCAGCCGCAGGCCGGAATCCCGCCGGAGCGTAAGTGACATACGGGCGAATGCCGCGCCCCGCTCCGGTGTCGGAGGCCAAACCGTATCTAATGGGGTCTCGCTATCGGGCCGATAAGGTAACGTGCAATCCGCGCCGGGTTCCGGGGATAGCGCCCGGTGCGGACAGAGGGTGCGTTCGGCTAAAGGCACAGGCCCGGAGGGGCGCCTTGGTTGGTCGGCTGATACTCGAAAGCGGTCCCGTCGAACAGACTGAGGGCGCCGGCGGGCAACCCATGGAAATCGACCTTGACGTGCTCGGCCGCCCGTTCCATGCGCGGATCAGCGTGCCGCCGGTTCCAATTCGCCTGGCGGACGTTGTGCCGGTCGCGCGGCAGCTCTCGTCGGCACTGACGGCCTTCACGCTCGACCAACTCCGTCAGCAGGGAGTGCAGCCGCCCTGCACGAAGGGCTGTGCCGCCTGCTGCCGGGTCCTGGCGCCCGTCAGCGCCGCCGAGGCCCTGTGCCTTTGGGAAGAGGTCACCGCGCTGCCCAGGCCCGAGAGGATGCATTTGCTGGCCGCGAACGTTCAGGCCGCACGGCGTGTCCTCCAGGCCGACCCGCCGGACCTCTCGCGGCAGGACGCTGACCAGGCTGAGCCCCAGCCGGCCCAGTCGATGACCGAGATGGCCCGCTGGTACGCCGGGCTCGACCTCGATTGCCCGTTCCTCAAGGACAACGCTTGCACAGTCTATGAGATTCGACCGATGGCCTGCCGCGAGTTCTTTGCCCACTGCCCGGAGGCCCAACCGGCGGGCGCCGACCTGAGCGGCGTCGACGTCGTCCGCCTTCCATACCCCGTGGCCAGCGCCCTGTCACAGCTAGGCAGAGAGTTCGAGCCGAGTTGGCCTCAGGT
>Ga0307378_10003870_pt1 | contig 21734 bp, 20 predicted proteins | sample UN1MG_FD_202238 | JGI IMG/M metagenome (GOLD analysis project Ga0307378, IMG submission 202238) | Soil microbial communities from Risofladan, Vaasa, Finland - UN-1 | ecosystem: Environmental > Terrestrial > Soil > Coastal area > Acid sulfate soil | place: Finland: Risofladan, Vaasa | collected...
TAATATATTTGTAATTACAGGATAACAGGATTAAGGGGGCATTTTGGGAGAGCAGGTTAAAATAAATAAAATAAATATTATAGATCACTCGAGTCCTTTGCCTTATTATTTTCAACTGAAGGAGCTTCTGATAGAAGAGATTAAAAAAGGGAGGTTGAAACCAGGGCAGCAGATTCCTTCTGAGTTTAAACTTTGTGAGCAATTTAGAGTAAGCCGCACGGTGGTTCGTCAGGCAATAAGTAGTCTGGTGCAGAATGGGTATCTAAACCGCGAGAAAGGAAGAGGAACCTTTGTAACCAAGCCAAAGATTACAGAAAACCTCTTTCAAAACCTTACAGGATCCTATGAGGATATGCTGGCACGAGGTATAAAGCTTGTTACTAAGGTACTGGAACAGAATAAATGGGAAGCTGACAGCAAAATTTTAGAAAGGCTTAAACTAGAGCCTGGAGAGCCAGTGATTAAAATAAAAAGGTTGCGATTCATTAACAGCGAGCCAATTGCTTTAGTAACTACTTACCTCCCCTACAAAATTTGTCCACCTTTACTTGAAGAGGATCTGACCAACCAATCGCTTTATGGTGTCCTGGAGGAAAAATATGCCCTTAGAATCGCACATGGCCGTCGTTCCCTGGAAGCAGTATCAGCAGATAGACAAACAGCTGCGCTGCTGGGAGTGAAAGTTGGTACTCCTTTGATGTTACTAAACAGCATAAGCTATCTCGAAGATGGTCGCCCGATAGAATATTTTCAGGCTCTCCACCGGGGGGATCGAAGCAGGTTTGTAGTGGCTCTAATTCGTGTTCGCAATCGTTCCACAACACAGGTGGATAAAAGATTTATTTCCGATCTTTGGGATACAGGTTTGGTATAACCTTAAATATATAAATATGAATCCTTATTTTAAGGTTATTAATATAAGGGTATTGGAAGTTATAAAATAAATTATTGTTTCTTGGCTCTACTTAAGAAAGGAGGTGCTAACCAATCGGTTGCCAAAATAAGAAAAATTTTAGGAGGTGGTGAAAAATAAACAAATTTAAAAGAAATGAGATTTGCTCACCTTTTATGCAATATTTAGATTAGCTAAAAGCGAACAAATCTCGCCCGTAATTTTATTAAAATCTGTTTAGAAAGTAAACAGGAAAGGATATAAAAATGAAAAAATTATTGTTATGGATAACAACTTTTGTATTGGTTGTTTCAGTAATAGCAACTTTTTCACTTGCTGGTTGTAAAGAGGAAGAAGTTGTAGAAGAAGAGGAAGAAGTAGCAGAGGAAGTGGCAGAAGAAGAGGAACCGACTGAAGAAGGGGAAATTGAAACAGAAGGATTGCTATATTCTGTTCTTCAATATCCAACAAAGCAAGAAAAAGAAGCTATTTTAGCTGCGAGAAAAATTGCACAGGAGTTGGGTGGTCAGGTTACTCTTAAGGTTGTTCTGTCTCCTGATAATGTTATCGATTTTGAACCATTTTATCCAGAATGGGAGAGAGAAACAGGAATAAAACTTGAGACTATTACTATACCATGGCCTGATTGGTACAAAGAACTTTTGAACGTTTCTATTACCAAAACTGATAAGTATGATGTCCTTATGATTGCTCCACAGTGGATTCCAGATCTTGCTGAAGCAAAAGTATTAGAGAACTTGACTCCATATATTGAAAAGTATAAGCCTGAAGCTACTGATCCCAATTCACCTAATAGAGTATTAGACGGTTTGGCATCACTCCAGAAATATAAAGATGATTACTACACACTGCTCTCAGATACTGACGTTTCAATGATTTATCTAAGAAAGGATTTGTTGGAGGATCCTAGTAATAAGGCTGCTTTTGAGGCTGAATATGGTTATCCATTAGAGAAGCCAAAAACTATAGAAGAATGGAAAGATCAGTTAGAATTTTTCACCAATCCTGAGGAAGGCTCTTACGGAATGACTGCGAAATGGGGTGACGAAGCTCTAACCGACTTTTATCCTAGACTATTATCTAAGGGAATTACATTCTTTGATGATGAAATGCACCCAAATATTAATTCGCCAGAAGCAGTTGAAGCACTTCAGGAGATGAAAGATTTCTTAGCATATGTCTTACCAGGATCGCTTGAATTTAATTCTGGAAGAAATATGGAGGCTTTTGCTACAGGAAAAGCTTACTGTACAAATGCACTGACTTGGGTCCAGGCTGCTGTTGAGAATCCAGAATTTTCTACAATTGTTGGTAATGTAACTTATGCTCCATATCCTGGAAGAATGATTAATGGAGAATTAATAAATCCTCAAAGTCAATTCTGGGGCTGGGGATATTCAGTTTCGGCTTACTCTAAGTATAAAGAGCTTGCTTATCTTTACGGCCAGTGGATGAATGGTGCAGCAATGAATGCAAGGGTAGGATTGACTCCGGGTGGCTGGTATGATATTTGTAAGGTAAGTAACTATGATGAGACACTGTTTCCTGAGATTCGAAGAAAAAATGGTGGTGTGTATATGGATGAGTGGCTAGAGGTCCAGGAATGGCAAGTTGAAAATTGTTTCCCACCAATATCAATAAGAGGTGGTTCAGAATATGAAACAGTCCTAAGCGAAGCAGTTTCAGCAGTTCTTAATGATGTAATGGAACCCCAAGAAGCCTTAGACGATGTTGCAGTAAAGTGGGAAGAAATAACTGAAAGATATGGCAGGGAAGAACAAATAGAATCTTGGAATAGTTTAAAGTCTATATATTCACCTAATGTACAAAAGATGCTTGGAATAGAATAATGATTTAATTAAAGTACTTTTTATGAGGGATGTCTTTCCTGTGCCTGGATTAACTATAAAAAATATTTCTAAAAGTTATGGTAATACTAAAGTATTAGATAATGTAAATATACAAATTCAAGATGGAGAGTTTGGTGTTATTGTTGGGCCATCCGGCAGTGGAAAAACTACTTTACTTAATATAATTGCTGGCTTTGTTAAACCAGATAATGGAGAAATAATAATGGATGGTAAAATTCTTAACCAAATACCTCCGAGGGATAGAAATATTGGAATGGTTTTTCAAGAATTTGGTCTTTTTTCTCATATGACTGTTAGAAAAAATATTTCTTTTGGTTTAGAGATCAAGAAAATTAATAAAAAAGATATAGGTAAAAAAGTAACGGAAATAGCTGATACATTAAAGATTGGAGAGTTACTTGATAAAAAGCCAGGGATTCTTAGTGGAGGAGAAGCCCAAAGAGTAGCTACTGGCCGAACTCTTGTTACAAATCCGTTGATTTTTTTGTTCGATGAACCTATGGGCAATTTAGATGCTAACTTAAGGAGGGAGATGGTAGCTGAGATAAAAAGACTACATTTAAAATTAAAGAAAACATTTATTTATGTAACTCATGATCAGGAACAAGCACTATGTGTTGCTGATAGAATCATAATAATGAAAGAAGGAAGATTGCTGCAGGAAGGACATCCCAGAAAAATATATAACTATCCGGAGAGTTTTTTTGTAGCAGAGTTTTTTGGTATCCAATCCATGAATTTTATTAATGGAATAATTATTACGCAAGAAAATGGTTCTCTATTTAGAGGTGGTGGACTTACAGTGATGCTAAAAGGATATTGCCCCTCTGAAAAAACTGAAGTAATACTAGGGATTAGACCAGAAGATATAATTATAGGAAATCAAATTCAAGAAGATGGTTTTGGAATAATAAGTTCTTTAGAATTTTTAGGTGATATAAACCAGGTCTATCTGACCTTAGAACAAGAAAAACCTTTAATTGCTATTATCTCACCTAAAGAAAGATACGGTTTGGGAGAAAAAGTAAAAATAAAGCTTAAGGAGAATAAAGCTTTTCTTTTTAGTAAAGAGCATGGAGGAAGATTATACCCTTGAAACAAATCAAAAGAAAGAGAAGAGTATCTTTAGGCAACATTATGCTATTACCTACAAATGTTATTATACTATTTCTAGTAGTAGTACCCACTATACTCGTAATTTGGCTTAGTTTAATTGATTTTCAACCAAACATTCAATTGAATTTTTGGCAGTCTAAATTCATAATTTTTAGAAATTATATTGATATTCTGAAAGATAAAGAGTTTGTTTATGCACTGATCAGAACAATTGCTATTTCTATAGTCTGCTTAGGAATAGAATTCACAATAGGTTTGTTAGTTGCTTCAATTCTAAGTGGAGAAGTATTTGGTAAAAAGGTCCTGTTTCCTATATTGATTATTCCGCTTATGATCCCCTCAATAGTCGTAGGAAATAATTTCTGGTTAATCTTTAGTACCAACGGTCCAATAAATCAAATAATCGGAAAAATTTTGAATACACAATTTGTAGTTTCTTGGTTATTACATCCCCAACTTGCACTAATACCTATTGTCTTATCTGAGGTCTGGCGTTGGTATCCGCTGACCTTTTTAATTCTTTTTTCAGGTTTAGCAAATATATCTGTTTCCGAGATAAGGGCAGCACAGATAATAGGAGCTAATGAATGGCAGATATTTAGAAGAATCAAGCTCCCAAAATTAAAAGGAATTATTGCAATAGCTCTGGTAATTAGAATGATGGAATCACTTAAAATATTTGATACTATTCATCTTCTTACACGTGGAGGTCCTGGTACAAGCACTCAGACATTGTCTTACTATTTATTCAAGGTCGGGTTCCAATATAGTAGGGTTTCTTATATTTCGGCTGGAGCATGGATAATATTATTTATTTCTATAATAACTTTCAGTTTTGCTTTAAGGGGAATTTTTGGTAAGGAGAAATAATATGTCTTATAAAAAACTAATACAGAAGAATATTGCTAAAAAGATTTCAATAAACTTGTTTATATATTTAATAACAGTATCTTTATTATTTCCACTATTTTGGATGATTATGACATCTTTCAAACCAAGAGCAGAATGGGCATCTCTTCCTCCAACTTGGATCCCGAATGAGCCAACTATTGATAATTATCGCTTTGTAATTTTTGGAAAAGTGGAACAATATACTAAAACTCATAGCAGTAATATCATTCCATACCTTAATACTGTTTTTGTAGCAGTAATTAGCACATTTATTGCTATTGTTGTCGGGTTATTTGGTGCTTATAGCTTAACCCGTTTTAAGGCAGGTTTGTCAAAATTAATATCGATAATAATGCCAAGAATGTTTCCTCCAATGGCAATGATAATTCCAATGATGATATTTTTCCAGGTGATACATGCTATTGATACTTATTGGGGATTGATTATTGTGTATGTAGGATTTACTCTACCATACTCAGTTTTTATGTTAAAGGGTTTTATGGATAGTGTACCGAAAGAGTTTACTGAGGCAGCTATGCTAGATGGTCTTTCAGAGTGGCAGATACTTTATAAAGTATGGCTGCCTTTAATAAAGAATGGATTAATGACTACTGCTTTATTTTTGCTTATACTTAATTGGACAGAATATGCATTTGCTTTGACTTTATCATCACGTGGGGTTCAAACAGTAACACTAGCGTTGGCTAAGTTATTTTCAAATGAAGCAGGGGCTTCTTACGGACCTCAGTCAGCACTCGGTATTCTAGCAGCAATTCCAACAATAATATTTGGAATATTTATACACAAATATTTGGCTTATGGTTTTACATTCGGAGCTCTTAAAAAATAATATTAATTTTAAAAAATGGTATTTTTTAGAAAATTATGGCAAAAATTATAATTGAGAATCTTAGTAAAAATTTCGATTCCTTAAAATGTCTCGATAAAGTGAATTTAGAAATAGGCGATGGTCAACTAGCTGTAATTGTTGGTCCATCTGGGTGTGGAAAAAGTACTCTACTAAGGTGTATATCAGGCTTGGAAAGATTTTCTGAAGGCTCTATTTTTATTGATGATGAATTAATTAATGATAAGGAGCCAAGGCATAGAGATGTAGCAATGGTTTTTCAGTATTACGCTCTTTATCCACATATGACTGTATTTAAGAATTTATCGCTATGTTTAGAGCATACAACTAAACTTACTAAAAGTGAAATTCAGGAAAGAGTTGAGAAAATAACAGATACACTTAAAATAACAACGTTATTAGAAAGAAAACCTAACCAATTATCAGGTGGTGAATGCCAGCGTGTGGCTATAGGCAGGGCATTAATTAGAAAACCAAAAATATTTTTATTAGATGAACCTCTAAGTGCTATTGATGCAAAGCTTAGAAAGGAATTAAGAATTGAAGTAAAGAAAATTCAAAGAAATTTTGGGATTACTACAGTTTATGTTACTCATGATCAAGAAGAAGCCATGGCGTTAGGAGATAAAATAATAGTCTTGTGTGACGGAAAAATACACCAAATAGGTACTCCGGAAGAAGTTTTTAACCATCCAAGTGATCGAGTTGTAGCAAGTTTCATAGGGAACCCTCCGATGAATTTTTTTGAATTAAAAGTCGAAAATAAGGATGATAATAAATATTTTCTTGAGAATGAAGAAATTACTTATCAAATCTCAAAAAAATATTATGAAAGATATTTATATAAGTATTTAAGAAAAAAATTGGTTGTGGGAATAAGACCATCATCGATTAAAATAATAATGCAAAATACGCCATTTGTAGCTACTAAAACTAATTCTGCCATTATTTCATTAATTGAAAATATGGGGAACGAAGATTTTATTCACCTAACTTTAAATTCGACAAAAATAATAGTAAAAATAAAATCAGAAAATCTTCTTAAAATTGGAGATAGTGTTAAATTTTTATTTGAAGAAGAAGATATCCATTTATTTGACATAGATAGCGAAGAATCATTGAAAAAATAGTATTTGGAAATACTAGTTAAACTATATTATTTTGTATAGCTTAGAAGGTAAATAGGAGGGATATAAATGTAAAAATTTTTGTAATTATTTATCAATAAAAAAATAAAAACATAAAGGAGGAAATCATGAAAAAATGGAAACCTGAAAAGAAAAATTTTTGGCATTATAAAGAGATCTATGTAGAGCCAATGGTAAAAGAACTAATGCCGCAATTCGAATTGCAATATGTTATTTCAGAAGACACTGTTCCAAATAATAATAATACAGTATGGAATCACAGTATTTTTATGCCAAGAGCAAAACACCACAAACATAAACACATGAATGCAGAAGAAGTTGCCTATGTAGTAAAAGGACAATGTATAGCCGGAGTGGAAATAGATGGAAAAGATGTTGAACAAGTGTGTGGACCAGGAACGGCAATTTGGGCTAGCAAAGGACAAGTCCATTGGCACAGGAATCCCTTTGACGAACCATGTGAATTTGTAGGTGTTTATAGCGGATGTTCAAGCTTGGAGAAAAGTGGTTATGTGGATTTGAGGACAGATGAAGAAAAAAATGAGGATATTAATAAGAAGCAATCATAGGGAATAATTCTCTGTACTGTAAAGGTTCTATATCAGGTTCACCATATGTTTTTGTAGATTATTATAATGGTATGAATCTAGAACTATTTAGGGGTTGTGTTTATAGCTCATGTTTTAAAAGTTCTTTGAAAATTTAATAAAAATATAAGTCTAAATTAATTAATAAAACCGTACCTCCCAATGTGTAATATTTGATTGCCAATATAAAAAAATATCCACATGGGAGATAGCGATGAATAAAGGTTATCACCTCTTTGAAGAGTACCTTAAGTCCAAAGGTGTTGAATATAGATATAGTAAAGTCAGACATCCCTGGACTAACAGGTTTGCGGAAAGATTCCAGAGGACCTTACTGGAAGAATTCTACCAGTCTAATCAATTAAAAAGAACTTACCATACCCTAAAAAAGCATCAGCATGATATGGGTAGGTTTCTAAATTTTTATAATTTTCAAAAGAACACATCAAGGCTATAGAACTAAAAGTTCTAAACATTGCAGTCTTTTATATAAATGTGGTGATTTTTTATCATTATCACCATAATAATATGTTATGCTTGGTTGAAACTAAACTGTAAATGTCAGGCTTAGATAGTAAAAATAATTTATATTTAAGAGTTTCGACAAGTAATAGAAAAGAGGTCTATAAAATGAGTAAAAGGAAATTAGGTATTCTTACTTTTTCAGATGGCCGTAAACAAGTACATGAAGAACTTATTAACATCAATCAAAAGTTCCTTAATCATCTGGTAAAAACACTAGAGAAGACTAGGGAATTGGAATTAGTTGTAGGGAGTGAAATAATATATACTCCAACTCAAGCAAAGGCACAAGCTGAGGCTTTGAAATGCGCTGGTGTTGATGGGACATTGTTCAACTTTTCTGTTTGGTCTTTTCCCCATCTTGCAGTAATAGCTGCAGAGAATGGAAGAGGACCTTATTTACTATTATCAAATTTAAATCCACAATCACCTGGACTAATTGCAATGTTAGCTGCTGCTGGTTGCCTAGATCAGGTTGGTATTCGACATAGTCGTCTTTGGGGTGATGTTTCAGATGAAAAAGTACTTAAAGGTATTTTAAGCTTCATACACTCAGCTTCAGTAGTTAATCGCTTAAAGGGACAAACTTGTGGTTTAATTGGCGGTAGAAGTATGGGAATGTATATTGGAACTGTAGACACAAGACAGTGGCAGACTATATTTGGTGTAGATCTTGAGCATGTGGATCAGTTAGAGATAATGGTAAGAGCAGAGAAAATCCCAGAAGAAAAAATAGAAAGAGCATTGCAATGGTTAACTGAAAGAGTTAAAAAAATTGATTACAGTAAAGAAGGATTAACACCAGAAAAGATGAAGAAACAGATACGTTCGTACTATGCTACTAAGGAGATTACAGAAGAAAAGAAATTAGATTTTGTTGGTGTTAAATGTCAGCCTGAACTAAGTGATAACTATGGGACTCAATGTCTAAGCCATGCATTTCTTAATGATCCTTATGATATGGATGGTAAGAAAGAATCTATTGTTGCAGGTTGTGAAGCAGATTTAGACGGAGCACTGACAATGCAAATACTGAAACTCTTAACTGATTCTCCAGTTCTATTTTTTGATTTACGCCATTATGATACCAATAATAACCTTTTTGTATTTAGTAATTGTGGATCACAGCCTACTTACTTTGCAGGAAGGTCAGATGACCCAAGGGAGAATCTTAAAAATGTTACTTTCTATTCTCAAACTCCATTCTACTATCGTGCGGGTGGAGCTACGGTGCAGTATATGTGTGCACCTGGGGAAGTTACGATTGCTAGATTAGCTCGTAAAGATGGTGAGTACTGGATGGCTATTATTCCAGGAGAATTTGTATCTGTTCCTCAGGAAAGATTAAAAGAAACATCTCCTGAATGGCCACAAGGATTTACAAAGCTTTCTATTGATGCTAACGAATTAATTAAAGGGATTGGGGGAAATCATGTTCATGCAGTGTATGGAAACTATGTAAATGAGTTAGTTGAAATATGCAACATGATAGGAATCAACTATAAAGTTTTTTCAGGGAAATAGAAATAAAATGCCTATATAAATCAAATAGTATTTATACACGTGTAGTTTTGTAAAAAAAGTTTATGACCAATAGAAAAAAGGAGAGATAGATATGAAATTGAAAGACAAAGTCTCAATTATTACTGGAGCTGGAGCTGGAATTGGTGAGGCAACAGCTATACGTTTTTGTAAGGAAGGAGCCAAGGTTGTTGTAGCAGATATGGATAAAGCAGCTGGAGAAAATACTGTGAGTAAAATAAAGGAGGTAGGCGGAGAAGCGTTATTTATATCTGCAGATGTCTCTAATACTAAAGATTGTTTTAATCTTATGAAAGAAACTGCCGAAGCTTTTGGGAGTATTGACATTCTGATTAACAATGCAGGTATCTATATACAAGAAAGCATTCTTGATGCGTCTGAGGAGAATTGGAAACGGATTTTTGAAGTAAATGTTGATGGTATTTTTTACTGCTCTCGACATGCAGTACCATACATGATAAAAGCTGGTAAAGGAAGCATAGTTAATGTGGCTTCAGAAGCAGGGATTGTAGCAATAAAGGGACAAATGGCTTACAACGCTTCTAAGGCGGCTGCTATTATGATGGCTAAGAGTATGGCCGTAGATCTTGCTTTATATAATATTCGTGTCAATGCAGTTTGTCCTGGGACTACTGAAACCCCTCTTTTAAAAGAAGCAATAAATAGGGATCCCAATCCAGTTGAAGCTCGGAAGCTCCTTGAAAGTAGCAGGCCTGCTAATCGTTTAGGTCGTCCTGAGGAAATTGCTTCAGCTATTCTCTTTATAGCTTCTGATGAACCAGGATATGCTACTGGTTCTACGTTGGTTATTGATGGTGGTTTAACTGCGTGGTAATAATATAAGCATGGGAGCAAAGTCTTATTACCAGGAAAAAATATATGAATATTGATTACTGTTATATAAGATTAACAAGCTAAGAGTAAAATTTTGAAATAAATTAGTATTTATTAAGAAATCAGATGTATTTAGGTTTTAAGTCATTTATTTTGTTGTAAATAAAAAAGGTGTATTGTTAATAAGCTAGGTTAACACTTTTGGCAAAAAATGTTCTTTGAAAATTAAAGTTTTAGACTCTATGGCAAGTGGTTTTATTATACCACTTAGGAATATATTTATTAGGTGTACCATCCACCTTATAGCCCTGATAAGTGTACGGTGGAACCTTGCGATATATGCATTGGTGTTGAAAGACCTTAGCTTTATAAGTATGTGTTCTATGCCATGTTTTACTAAACACTTCTAAAACTTGTACTTGCTAATATCTGTTAACTTATTAGTGGTAAATTGATTACTATTATCAGTAAGTATCTTTTCAGGCTTAAACCCGAAGAACCTATAGAATAGAAAGACTGGAGTGAACCCCTGCGGGCTTGTTGCCAAACTCTCGATAATATTGTATAATTATAGTTAATTAACTATAATAACTAGGAGTAGAAAATGGGTTATTCAGCAAAGATTCAACAAATAACCAGAAAAGATTTCAACCAGTACTACATAAATTTTCCCAGAGCCATTGCCATAGCCATGAACTTTAAAAAATCTGACCCTGTTGAATGGGAAATAGCGGACAAGGACACTCTGATACTTAAAAGAAAGAAGGTGGCAGGTGCAGGGCAAAAAAGAGTTTAATCAAAGAATCTACTACAATATTAATTTAGATTCCCTGGTACCAGAGGATCACTTTTTAAAGAGACTGGATGGCCTAGTCTCTTTTGATTTTGTAAGGGATATTACAAAAGACTATTATTCCCATACAGGAAAACCCTCCATTGACCCGGTGGTCCTGGTAAAGATGCTACTTGTGGGATATCTATTTGATATTAGGTCAGAAAGGAAGCTTGTAGAGGAGATATCCCTCAACCTTGCCTACCGCTGGTATATTGGATACGACCTTGATGAAGAGATTCCAAATCACAGTATCTTTTCTAAAGCCAGGACAAGGTTTGGTAAGAAGCTATTTTTAGATATCTTTGAAAAGATACTCATAAAATGCATAGAATTGGGGTTGGTATCAAAAGAGGGGATGCTTATTGACTCCACAATAGTTAAAGCTGATGCATCTGACCGCTCCATGGTTGAAGTAAACCTTTCTCCCGGGCAGTTATTGGAAAAGACTTGACCAAAAAGAAAAACCTAAAAAGAAACTGAGTGGAGCCCGCTATAGTGGAGAAGTTGATATAAATAAGATGGGAAAAAGAAGAAGGGATATAAACAGGCTGTCCTTAAGGAAAAAATCAAAAACCGATCCTGATGCCACTATTACCCATAAACCTGGCGCTGGAAGTCACCTTTCCTATAAAGCTCATATAGCCACAGATACAAATGGAATAATTACCGCGGTTTCTGCATCCCCCAGTGTCTCCCATGATATAGGTGTGGTCCCAATCTTGATTGAATCACATGAGAGAATACTGGGTACGCCAAGCTGGATTGCTGCTGATACCAAATACGGGTCTGAAGAGTGTTTAAAATATCTTCAGGATAAAAACATAAAAACTGCCATAAGACCTGAAACTAAAACCAGCAAACCCGGTCACTTTTCAAAAAATAAATTTAGGCATGATAGTAGTAGAGATTGCTATGTATGCCCTAGTGGCAAATTACTTAAAAGAAAATCTAAAAATTATCCGCAAAACCGCATAAACTATAGTTCCAACAAGAAAGACTGTAGCCTGTGCCCTTTAAAGGGAAAGTGCATATCCGGAGAAGGAAGTTTTAGAACAGTATCCCATTATGACAGTCCCTGCTACTGGAAAGCCAGAAGCTGGTATGATTCAGTTTATGGTAAAGCCATGCAGAAACTGAGGGGTACTATTCTGGAAGGGATTATGGGACAGGCCAAGACCTATCACGGTATGTCAAGAGCCAGATTCAGGGGCCTAAAAAAAGTGGAAATGCAGTTTCTTTTAACTGCTACGGCACTAAATTTAAAGAAAATGGTAAAGATGCTGGATGTAGAAGAGATAAAAGACAGACTTTCCAGGAAATTTACCGATATTGCTCAGATTGTAAAAGATATTTTTAAAAATTTTATGAAAAAATTAGCTATTGAGAGGTCTTGGGCAACAAGCCCTTTGGGGTTCATACCAAGTTCTAATTGATGCTTAAGGCCTTTAAACATATGGTAATCTCCTTTATTATGTAGTAGTTTTAAAGGAATTTTATTATATTTTACGGACCTTTTATATTTGTTAGTGTTAATACTTTTCATAATCTGATATATTTGTGCTGAATTATTCAGCATGAACTAATTAATACATGGAGAATGAGGATTAGAGAAAAATTTTTCGCCTAAATAATTAAGCTGATTGCCAAAAATAAAAAATTTTATCTGATTAAAACATGAAAACTTAAAATGAAAGGTTCTTAGATGCTTGCAGCTATATATTATGGAGAAAATGATATTAGAATTGAAGATATTGAAATACCAAAAATTGGGAATTACGAGGCATTAATAAAAGTTCACGCAGCAGCAATATGTGGAACTGATCTAAAAATTTTATCTAAAGGTCATTTTAGAATTCCAAACGACACTAAAAGAATTCTTGGTCATGAAGTCGTAGGTGAAATTGTAGAAATTGGCAAAAATATAAAATGTTTGAAAACTGGAATGCGGGTAGGTGTTTCTCCTAATGTAGGATGTGGAATATGCAAATACTGTCTGAGCGGGAATACTAACTTATGCCCAAATTACGAAGCTATAGGCATAACATATGACGGAGGGTTTGCTGAATATATGCGGATACCTGAGGAATTTATCCACCAGGGGAATGTAGTATTTTTTCCTCCGTCTTTACCATACGAGCATGCTGTTTTTGCAGAACCTTTTTCAGCTGTAATTAATGGCCAAGAAGCATGCAGAATAAACTATTCAGACATAGTACTTATTATTGGTGCAGGTCCTATTGGAATTATGCATTTTATGCTAGTTGAAAATAGCAGTGTGCAAAAAGTGATTGTAAGTGAAACAATAAAAGAAAGAAGGGAACAAATTTCAAATCTGGGAGCAAAAATAGTAATAGACCCTTTAAATGAAGATATTAAAAAAATTGTTTATGATTTGAGTTATGGCAGAGGAGCAGATGTGATAATTATTGCAGCTTCTTCAGCCGAAGCACAAGAAGAAAGCTTGGAACTTGTTGCAAGAGGTGGAAGAATAAATTTTTTTGGTGGATTATTAAACAAGGACGAGATTATAAAAATAAACTCTAATATTATCCATTACAAGCAGATCTTTTTAACTGGTACTACAGGCCAGAATGTGTTGCAGTATAATAAATCGATGGAGCTATTAATTGCAGGAAAATTAAAAGTTGAAAATTTAATTACTGAAGTATTTAGACTATCTGATGTAAAAAAAGCATTTGAAAAAGCTTTTTTCAAAAAATCTTTAAAGATATTATTAAGACCTTAGTTAAAAGATATTTAGAATTTATTTATGAATCATTAAATATATTTGGAGTGTGATGAAGGCAGTAATCTTAGAATCACCTGGTAAATTAAAATATAGTGATATAGTTTTAAGAGAGCTAAAAGATGGTGAGGCCAAGGTTGCTATTAAGGCTGTTGGCGTTTGTTCTTCTGATATCGGTAGGATCTTTAAAAAGGAAGCCTATTTTTATCCAATAATTTTAGGACATGAAATCGCAGGCCGGATTGAGCAAATAAAAGGAAATAGTAAATATTTAAATATTGGAGATAAATGTGTTATAGCTCCGTTGATTCCTTGCAGAAAATGTGAAAATTGTTTTAAAGGGGAGTATTCTTTGTGTGATAATTATGATTATATTGGCTCCCGTTCACAAGGTGGGCTTGCGGATTATTTAATAGCACCTTTAGAAAATGTTGTAAAAATACCTTCTGAAATTGAGTATATTGAAGCTTGTTTAATTGAACCTATTTCTGTTGTTCTACATGGATTATTAAAGATAAAAATTCCAGGTAAAAGGGTTCTTATAATAGGAGCCGGCTCTTTAGGACTAATAGCTGTACAAATTGTAAAAGCATTTGGATGTTTTGAAGTAATAATTTGTGATTTGTTTGAAAATCACTTAAAAATTGCTTAAAATATTGGAATAAAAACATTAATTGCGGATGAAAAAATAGCAGATAAAGCTAAAGATATAGATATTGCTATTGAGACTTCTGGAAGTATTAATGGCTTCATTAGCGGCTTAGAAGTTATAAAAAAAGGGGGATGTTTATTAAATTTAGGAACACAGAAATCTTCAATTGAATTAAAAAGAGAAGTTATTAATAGGATAACAAAGAATGAATTGAAAATAATTGGTTCATGGAATTCGTATTCTGCTCCTTTCCCTGGGATGGAATGGGATTTAGCTATAGAATTTTTAAAAAATGGCACTATTAATGCAAAAATTTTATTTAGCCATCTTTTCAAATTCAGTGAAGCTGAAACTGCATTTGATGTAATTTATAATTTCAAGAAAGGGGAGCTAATAAAAGCTGCTTTTATTAATAACTTATAGATTTTCAATTTAAGGGATTTCAAATTAATAGATTTTTATGTCTATCGTTGAAATTATATAAGCCGGGAGTGCATATTTGGTGAATTCAAAAAAAGAAAAATATATAATATCCACTGATCTTGGATCTCAGTCAATAAAAACTGCAATTTACAACGGAGACGGTAATTCTATTGCTTCATATAACAAAGATTCAAATATTATCAGCTTGTCAGATGGTTCTATGGTTTATGATGGCATAGTTTCTTTTAATCAGGTAATAGAAAATATTAAAAACATATTGAGTATTAGCAAAGTTAATTCAAAAAATATTGAATGCCTCTCGTTTACAGGTATGGGGGCAGGTATAATTGGTATCGATAAAGACTGGTCACCGACAACTTATTTTATGAGTCCATTAGATAAAAGAAGTCAATATTTTTTAGTTAAGGTAATTAATCAATACGGCGATTTTATACGTTTAAAATCTGGCACAGATAATCCTGCAGGAGTAAATTATCTTCTCTGGTTAAAGAATCAGTATCCCGAAATATATAAAAAAACACTAAAATTTATGCCATTAACTCATTTTGTACAGGGTTTATTGTCTGGTCTTAAATCGGCCAAAGCTTTTTGGGAAAACACCAGTGTTTCTTTTAGCGGATTGTATAATGCTTTAAAGGATTGCTGGCTGGAAGAAATTTTTAGCGAACTTAAGTTAAATATAAATAAAATGCCACGAATAGTAGAACCTGCTACAATTATAGGATATCTATCAAGAAAAAGTGCAGATCTCTGTGGGCTAAAAAACGGTATACCAGTAAGTGCAGGAGCATATGATAAGGTATGTGATAGTTTGGCAGCAAACATTAATAAAGTTGGTTCCGTTATCGATAATGCTGCTACATATTCAGCTCTATTGGTAGGTGTAAAGGATTTTACGCCAGACTTAAAATATAAAACACTTTTATGTCATAGATCGGCCGTAAAAGGCTTATGGTTAACTCATACATATATCATAGGGTGTGGTATTACTCATAAATGGTTACTTGAAAATTTTTTTGAGTATATTGCAAAAGACAAAAAGAATTATAAGATTTTGGATAAACTTGCTTCTGAGACAGAGCCCGGTTCAAGAAAACTATTTTTTATTCCCCATTTGGGAGGACAGGCAACACCTTATGATCCTTTTGTAAAAGGCTCATGGGTTGGAATTAGCTGGTTTCATAAAAACAAACATTTTTACCGCTCTTTTTTAGAAAGTGTTGCATATGAGCATTACTATTCACTTCAAATAGTTAAGAAGAATTATACTGACATAAAGTTCAATAATGTCTGTGTTATAGGTGGAGGTTCAAAGAGTAACATTTGGAACCAGATAAAATCGGATGTTTTAGGTTTGAATTATTTACTTTTTAACAGGGATGATCTCACCACTCTTGGAGCAGCACTGATAGGGGGAAAGGCAATAGGCCTTTATCAAGATTTAAAAGACGTAGCTAAAAAGTGTATCCAAGTAAAGAGGGTGTATCATCCCAACAATGACAATAAGAAAATTTACAGGAAATATTTTAAATCTTATTCAGAACTATTGAGAAACCTAAAAAATTTTTATTCTCATACTAAAAAATATGAAAGCAACATTTAAGGAGGCATACTTAAATTTTAAAGTCTTAATAACTCGTTAAAAAGTTATTTCTGCAGTAAATAACAATAAAGTGTTTAATATATTTATAATATGTTATTTCAAAAATTTCTGTTTTAAAAAATAAAAAAGTATTAAAATTAAAAAATAATTATACTTTATCCTCAAAGGAGGAAAAGTGAAAACTATAAAGACCCTTGATCTGAATGATACAAAAAAAGCCCTTGCTGCATATGTTCTGTTATATTTGGTAATTGCAATGAATTGATCCAAAATTATAGTTTTTTCCTTCTTAGTTGCTTTTGTGTATCTTTTTTTAGTATCAGCTGAAAAAACTAGACACCAACCTACCTTAAGCCAGAATAGACCCTTTCTATAAGTAAATCAACTGAAATATTTGTACTCTTATGACCTTAGAGCTTGATAATTACAAAAGAGCAGTTACAGTTAATGGTTTCCAAGGTATAGATTTTGCTGATAACCTTTATATGTTTTAGTTTAAGCTATCTTGAAGACGGCCGCCCCATAGAGTATTTTAGCGCTCTTCACCGTGGAGATCGAAGCAGGTTTGTAGTGGCTCTTATTCGTGTTAGAAATCGTTCCACAACATCAATGGATGATAGCTTTATTTCTGATCTTTGGGATACAGGTTTAGTATCACCTTAAACATACAAGCATGAATCCTTGTTTGTGTATAATCCGGCATAATCCGGACACCCATTCCGGAAATAAGCGGACACCTAATCCGTTTTTTTACGGACACCCATTCCGGAATTAAGCGGACACTTACGGTCTCCATAATTCTCTTAAATAAAAGTTAAAATACTCCTATCTGAAAAATTAAAACGGTTAGGAGAAAAGATGAAGAGAAAGAGAATAAGTATGGAGAAACTAAGGGAAATACTAAGGCTGCAGGAAGTATCAAATTTAAGCTGCAGGGAAATTGTTGCTACTTTAAATATATCAAAAACAGTAGTCGGCCAGTATATTGGAGAGTTTAAAAAAGCAAAGCTTTGCTACTTAAATATCCAAAACTTAAGCGACAGTGAATTGCTTGAGAGGCTTGGAAAGAAAAAAAGGCAGTCAGAAAGATATAGAACACTTGAATTATACTTTAAATATTTTGTCGTAGAACTTAAAAAAACCGGAGTAACGCTTTACCTTTTATGGCAGGAATATATTGCCAAACACCCGGATGGATACAACCACTCCCAGTTTTGTTACCACTTTCAGGTATGGAGGGAAGTTGATAAGGCTACCATGCATCTTGAACACAAAGCCGGAGATAAATGCTTTGCTGATTTTGCCGCAGAGAAGTTATCTATTGTTGACATAAAAACAGGTGAGATAAGACAGGTAGAGGTATTTATTGCAATACTTGCAGCCAGCCAGAAAACATATGTAGAAGCGATGGAGTCTCAAGAAAGCCATAACTTCATAAAAGCAAATGAAAATGCATTTGCCAAATTTGGTGGAGTAACTCAAGCAATAGTTCCTGATAATTTAAAATCTGCAGTGACAAAACCAGGTAGGTATGAGCCGGATATAAATTTTCAATACTTGGCTTTTGCAGCCCATTACAAAACAGTAATACTTCCCGCCCGATCAGGAAAATCAAAAGACAAGGCACTTGTTGAAAGCATGGTAAGAATTGTTTACCAGAGAATATTTGCCCCGCTTAGAAACTGCATCTTTTATTCCCTTGAAGAGCTTAACATTGCCATTTTTGAGCTTACAGACAAACATAATGCCACTCCCTTTCAAAGACTGGGGCTTTCAAGAGATGATCTTTTTTTAGAGATAGAAGCTTCTGCTCTAAAACCTCTGCCTGCCCAAAGATATGAGTTTAAAAAGTATGCATATCTGAAGGTAGCTTTTAATTACCATATATATTTATCAGAAGATATCCATTACTACAGCGTTCCCTACCGCTATATATCTAAGAAGGTAAAGGTAACCTATACAGAAAATAGTGTTGAGATTTTCTACAACAACATAAGAATCGCATACCATAAAAGGGACAGGAAAAAAGGCGGATATACAACAACAGATAGCCACATGCCCGCAAATCATCGCTACTACGCCTCCTGGAGCCCGGAAAGGATAACTAACTGGGCAGATAAAGTTGGGCCGGAGGTAAAAAAGGTAATCATAGAAATACTTGCGGCTAAAAAACATCCGGAACAGGCATATCGTGTATGCCTGGGAGTAATTAACCTTGAGAAAAAGTATGGCACAACAAGAGTTAATGATGCTTGCGCCAGAGCCCTAAACTACGGCCTCTACAGCTACAAATCTGTTAAAAACATATTAGATAAGGGACTGGACAGGGTAAAAGAAGAAAGCTATCAGGAAATGGTTCTTCCCATTCATGAAAATATCAGGGGAAAAGACTATTACAACTAAAACAGAAAGGAAAAATTCATGAGTATTTTAGCAACAATTAATAAGCTGCAGCAAATGAAGCTGTGTGGAATGGCAAGAGCCCTAAAATCTGCATCAGAGATTGGGTTTTCAGGTCTTGGAACTGATGAGCTGCTTGCCCATCTTGTTGACTCTGAATGGGAAGAAAGGCACACAAGAAGGCTTGAAAGGCTTCTTAAGGCTGCAAAATTTAGGTACCAGGCATCAGCTGCCGAAATTGATTTTTGTCTTTCAAGAAACTTAAGCAAAGAAGCTTTTCTTACATTTTCTGACAGCACATGGATAGAAAAAAAGAAAAATATAATTGTTACAGGACCAACTGGAGTTGGCAAAAGTTTTCTGGCTTCAGCACTTGGAAATGACGCGTGTATTCATGGCCATGCAACACTTTACTACAATGTGCAAAAACTATTTTCATCTTTAAAACTAAAAAAAGCTGACGGAAGCTATGCACAGGAGATTAATAAAATAGCAAAAGCTGCTCTTATTATCTTGGACGATTTTGGCCTTGAAAAGTTAGACAGTGCTTCAAGACTTGCGCTTCTTGAAATACTTGAGGACAGGCACGGGCTTGCCTCCACAATTATTACCAGCCAGCTTCCGGTATCAGCATGGCATGAAGTAATAGGGGACCCAACTATTGCTGATGCAATTTGTGACAGGATAGTAAACAGCTCATACAGAATAGAATTAAATGGCGGATCTGTCAGAATGAAATTTAAATTAGATTGATTGTTACTTTGATTTTATATATATTAAGAGATGAGAATTTGGATGACATTAAGTGTCCGTTAAAAAACGGAATGACTGTCCACTAAAAACCGGAATTGGTGTCCGGTTTCACCGGAATAGACATTGAAGGTTAGCGTAAGAATACATAGTGTTAAAAGCAGTACGAGTACAGATATAGCAGTTTTCGTAGGACGAGGCTCAGGATACATTACTGGAAGTAAGCAATAAAACCAACGATTGAATGAGTATTTTAATATCGATATAGGGATATTAAGGGTTATAAAAGAAATTATTGTTTTATTAATAATTTATCATTACATTAACACGATAGAAAGGAGGTGCTAACTAACTGATTTTTGAAATAGAAAATTTTAGGATTTTAGGAGGTGTTAAAAAAAGAAAAAAGAAACAAATTTAAAAAAAAGAGATTTGTCTACCTTTTAGGCAGTTGCTAAATTGGCCAAAAGCAAACAAATCTCGTCCGTAATTTTATTAAAATCTGTTTAAAAAGTAAACAGGAGAGGATATAAAATGAAGAAATTATTATTATGGATAGTAGTGCTAGCTTTAAGTGTTTCAATGGTTGCAGCTTTTTCATTTGCTGGTTGCAAGCCGAAACCAGAAGTTGAAGAAGTTATCCGAATTGGTTGGACACCTCCTGATATCACAGGAGTGTTCAGAACAGCTACTGATTATTTTATTCTGTCTGCTGCAGATGCCAGGGAAAAGGCTGGAATTAATGTTGACATCATCTCTCAGGCTCCTGTTAGTCACACAGCTTTTGGGGAGCAGGTAGCGATAATTGAAGATTTTATAGCAAGAGGGGTTGATGTCATAGCTATCTCTCCTATTGAAGTAGAGGTAGTTATCCCTGCTATACAGAAGGCTAATGAGGCAGGAATTCCTGTAATTATTGTTAATCTGCTTGAACCTATTGAAGGAGTTGAAGTAGCTTCATACATTGGGTTTGACAATACTGATGCTGCAGCGATCTCTGCTTACGCTTTGGTTGATTACTTTGGCGGACCAGGTATACTGGGTACAGGCGAAGAAGTAGAAATAGAACCCGGCACCTATCTGGATCTTGCCTGGTGGGAAGCCTTATATCAGGATGTTGACCCCGCAACTATAGATGTCAGTGCTAAAGTGGCAATAATAGAGGGTGTTGCTGGAGGATTTTTCTCACAGGCACGTCTTAATGGTTTCCACAGTGTAGTTGACAATTTTCCTGGTATCGAAATAGTTGGTACCCTGGCTGCAGATTGGAACCGTGAGAAAGGAATAAGGGCAACCGAAGACTTCTTGACAGCAAACCCGGCTGGTGAGCTTGATGCAATCTGGGCTGCATCCAATGAGATGGGGCTTGGAGCTATGCTTGCATGCGAGGCTGATGATCGATTAGAGTTGGCTGGTGAAGGTGGAGCAGGAGATGCTGGTGTTGCCATCTTTACTAACGACGTAACACCGGAATCTGTAGACCGTATAAAAGAAGGAAAGATAGTAGCTGAAACCACACATGGATTCCCGGACTGGGGCTGGTATGGAACTGAATTTGCAGTGACTCTTGCATATGGTGGACAGGTTCCGAATATCTTTGATATAAGACCAAGAACTGTATACATAGAAAATGGAGATTTGTTCTATCCTAATCCTGCTCTTGAAGAAATTGATTGGGTAGCTATAAAGAATGGTGAATCACCAAGAATGGATTAAGCAAGAAGTAGAAAAATGGAGATTTTATAGAAGCAGAAATGCCTAGAAGCAGAACCGCCTAAAATATAGTGAGTATTAAGGCGGTTCTGCTGTAAATGATGAATATAGATACTAAATCAGTGAATAGCCGAATGGAAGAAATTTGTAAGAAGAGGGGGAAATGAGACTAGATAATAAGGTTGCCATAATAACAGGTGCCGGATCTGGAATTGGGGCAGCAACGGCAGTTATGTTCGGAAAAGAAGGTGCAAGAGTTGTAGTTGCTGATATTGAACAAAAGAAGGGTATGGATACGG
>Ga0307378_10003872_pt1 | contig 21723 bp, 20 predicted proteins | sample UN1MG_FD_202238 | JGI IMG/M metagenome (GOLD analysis project Ga0307378, IMG submission 202238) | Soil microbial communities from Risofladan, Vaasa, Finland - UN-1 | ecosystem: Environmental > Terrestrial > Soil > Coastal area > Acid sulfate soil | place: Finland: Risofladan, Vaasa | collected...
CTACTACCAGCTGTTCAAGCCCAGGTAAGGTTTTTCGCGTTGCGTCGAATTAAACCACATGCTCCACCGCTTGTGCGGGCCCCCGTCAATTCCTTTGAGTTTCAGCCTTGCGACCGTACTCCCCAGGCGGGGCACTTAACGCGTTAGCTACGACACCCCTACATCAAAGTAGAAACATCTAGTGCCCATCGTTTACAGCTAGGACTACCGGGGTATCTAATCCCGTTTGCTCCCCTAGCTTTCGTGTTTCAGTGTCAGGAATAGCCCAGAGAACCGCCTTCGCCTCTGGTGTTCCTCCCGATATCTACGCATTTCACCGCTCCACCGGGAATTCCGTTCTCCTCAACTATCCTCAAGCTGAGCAGTTTCGAAGACAGTTCCGAGGGTAAGCCTCGGGATTTCATCAACGACTTGCTCAGCCACCTACACACCCTTTACGCCCAGTAATTCCGAGCAACGTTCGCCCCCTACGTATTACCGCGGCTGCTGGCACGTAGTTAGCCGGGGCTTCCTCTGAGGTTACCGTCAAACCCCCCAAAGGGGGTATTCTTCACCTCTGACAGGAGTTTACAACCCGAAGGCCTTAATCCTCCACGCGGCGTCGCTGCGTCAGGCTTTCGCCCATTGCGCAAAATTCCCCACTGCTGCCTCCCGTAGGAGTCTGGACCGTGTCGCAGTTCCAGTGTGGCCGTACACCCTCTCAGGCCGGCTACCCATCATTACCTTGGTAGGCCATTACCCCACCAACTAGCTAATAGGCCGCAAGCTCATCCCCAAGCACCCCCTAGGGGGCTTTGACTCTGAAAGCGTTTGCTTCAGAGTTTCATGCGGTATTAGCCCCGCTTTCGCGGAGTTATTCCTCACTTAGGGGCAGATTACTCACGTGTTACTCACCCGTTCGCCACTTTCCTTAAATGGCAAGCCACTTAAGGATCGTACGACTTGCATGTGTTAGGCACGCCGCCAACGTTTACTCTGAGCCAGGATCAAACTCTCCAATTATAAAGAACTCCCGAAGGAGCTCTAATCGTAACTAAAATCTGACAATGCGAATCGATTGAGGTCGCTCTGCTTTTTGTTTCAAAGATCCGTTTCTTTCTATCCTAGAAAGAAAAATTGCATAAAAAGCTACCATCGCAACTTAAAAAAAGTATAGAAAGCAGCTTAGAAGCTTGTATATCATAGAGAGTATTTTTTGAAAAGTCAAGACTTCTCTGGTCTTTTTTGTAAAATAAATTTCCGATTTTCCAAAACTGCCCAAAATAGAGTCAATAAAGGGGACAGTCCCTTTTTTCCAGAGGTAAAACAAAAAGGGGACTGTCCCCTTTTTATAGGGACCGTTTCCCAAACGGTCCGTTCGGGGAACAGATCCTATATTTAGGGGATAGCCACCTTTTCTATTGAAGTTTCAGGTTTTCGAGAATTTTCTTGATATCAGGCTGGTCGGGATTGAGTTCGAGGGATTTTTCCCATACACGAACGGCCTCTGCGATGTAACCCAATGCCCTGTGACACTGCCCCTCAGCATTTAAAATCTCATAATTCAATCCCTCATGTTCCATAAACGTCTGGTAAAAAACGAGGGCCTCATCATACTCTTTAAGCCCCTGCGAGGCCCTTCCCAAAGATGCATAAAGCCTATCGTTCTCGACCTCTCTGCTTAGGAATGGCTTGAGTATATATTTGATCATTGCAAATTCTTTAGAAACAAACAGAACTTCTGAATATCCTAATGCGAAATCCAGTGAATCTCTGTCCCTCTGGTAGGCCTTATCCAGCTCTATGCGAGCTCTTTCTACTTCTCCCACATTCAGAAGTTGTGTTCCCAAAAGGTATGAGTAAACCGCATCATCTTCCGAATCTATTTTTTTTGCGTTTATCCAGGCACGGGATAATGGCGACTCCATCACACAAAAATCCTCTTGCGTGGACAGCACTTCATATCCATTTTTATCCTTGAGGACGACTTTTGCTGTGTAGATACCAGGTTCATAATCTTCCAGGGGAAATCGAGCTAAAAATTCGGATTTCTGGGGATAGGTCCTTGATTTTCGTGTTTCCTCATGGATCTTTTTTTCACCACGATAAATCCCCCAGATCAGCGTCGCTCCTCCACTCAACTCCTGCCCGAACTCATAGAACCGGAAATACAGCGAAAGTATCTCCTTGGGAGAAAAACGGTTATCCAGGCTGGGGATCAATCGCATGTCCCTGATCTGAAAAGCTGTTCTTGATGCATCCTCAATCTCCTGGACATCATATGCTAAAAGCAGAGCGCTCATTCGGAGAGCACCTGATGGTTTGGGTATTACGATCTCCTTTTCAAATGATGTAAATTCTTTGGACACCGCATTTTCCAGAAGGCAATTGAATCTGAAATGCCCCGGAATCAAAGGAAAAGAATCCTGGATCGTCATGGGACGTGAGTTAACCTCAGGAATTTCATCCCTGGTAAATTCCATGGGATAGGATTTCGTATACTGAAATACTGTATTCCCCTCTAAATCTGATATTCTGCCCAAGAGATTGATCTGCGAATAGAACTTGTCTGCGTATGTATCGAGAGAAAGGATCTCGGGCTGGATCGCATAGTGAACAAAATCGACACCGTTAGAATCCTTAAAAATTTTCACAACATTCAGATTTTCGATGTAATTGACAGAGTAATCCACCTCGACAGAGGCCCTCCTCTCCAAAAATTCAGAGACATATTTGTCATTAACCCTATGACTGGGATACTGATTGACATGCCCCAATATTTGATTTGACTTGGTTGGATCGGCTGAGGATCCATAGGGGAGGAGGGTTAATGAGGCCTGGGCAAGGTCTGGAGATATCTTGTATAGAATCCCATACACTGTACCTCCGAACGCCTGATCTTTTGTTGACCCCCCGAAAAAACTCGCTTCCGCATCAAACTTCGGCCGACCTGGATCCCATGGAATCTCGGACGTCTCCGGGCTTAAAATATTCGGTCCATCAGTCAGAGGATCGTAGAGGATAAAATCCCCAACTCCAAATTTCTTATAAAACATGACGTAAAAAAAAGGTTCAATGCGTTGCAATTTTGCCCCCTGATAATACCAAAGCTCGATGGGATAGATATCGGGATTATCGAAGCGCTGCCTGTTGATTGGTGGGCCCAGGATGATATAAATGCGTCCCCTGTCTGTTTTCCAACCAGGCTTGCTGGTCCCCCGGCTGAACAATCGCTCCGCAACAGCTAGCCTACGGTAGTGCTCCTCCCTAAATTCACTACGGGGAGTTCCAGGCGATGGATCCCTTTGTCGCCAGAATTCTCTGATGAAGAGGTCTCGCTGTCTGTCATTCTCGAGTTGTAAGAAAGCCGATTTTTCCTTGGGAGTGATGATATAGAAAACGTCCTTCTCGAGCCAATCTTTGTATTTTTGAGTGAATTCAGGATTATCTTCAGCCCCAGGAAAGACAGGAAAAACCAGTGCCTGACAAAAAAAAATAGAGAGAATAAGCCATCTCATTATCATAGGAATACACAATTATAATTATAGCACCTTGATGAATTATGTAAACCTGCCGAGTCATTACCGATAGTGAAAACCAGGCTGGAGAAAACGGCCAGTTATTTGGGAAATAAGATGAGAGGAAACTTCCTGAAAAAAGGAAAGCAATCTCCAATAGATACAGTCGATTCAGAGATACTGAGATCTATTGGCTGAGTTGCAGATTCAAATTCGCGACGATCTCAACGAGTTTCTCGATGACATCCTCAATCTCGTCTGGCGGGAAAAAATTCCAATCTCCCGCACACTCTTCTTTAGCTTTTTCGAGAGTATTGATGGCTTCTTCGAGAGTCTCTATCATCCGTTCGCAGGCTTCTTCTTTCTCACCCATCTTAGAAGTCCTCCCTCAGAATGAACATCTATCTATTTTAATAGAGATTCTTTACCCTGTTTGTCAAGTGTAAAAATCACCTTGATAAAGGAATAGAATCCATCCCCTATCAAAGGATAGAATCCAACCCACTCTAAAGTGTAAGGTTCGATCCCCTGAGCGGACCGATAGATGTAAACATCTGTAGTCTTAAACTCCTCTAGAATTTCACTGATTTGAAACTACTGTTGACGCATGTCGCCCTACATGTCCAGATTTTCCCTGAAATCCTCAACAATCAAAGATGGCACGTCTCGTGCAATCAGCTTCGTAATAGAGGGACGATACAAATGATGTTTTTTCTCACTTTTAAGGAAAATAAAGGGAGTGGGTTTTCTATGATCGAGCTTCTTATCGCCATGTCGATCACCAGTATCCTCATTCTTGGTACTGCACAATTAACTCTCCATTCTATTCACCTCAAACGTAAGAGTGATTGTCTTGTCAGGGCCGCAGAACTAGCGTCCACAACGCTCGAGCACTTCAAATCCCTCCCCTATGACAGTATGGAACTGGAAGACGCAGAATACGAAGAAAGTATCGAAGATGAACGATCGAACCATCTGTTTTTTCGAGGTTGGACGATCCGGAGAGTTTCTGCAAGCCTGAAAAAAATCGAAGTGGATTGTTTTGCCAAAAATCATCCACGCAAAAAAATGCGAGTTGCCCTATTTTTTTCAAGAGAATTAGGATTCTAAACAAATGGAAAAGGTTTTTAAGATTATGGTTAAAACAAAACGCTCCAATGCAGGCTTCTCCCTGATCGAAAGCTTGCTTAGCCTCTCGCTTTTCCTTTTTATCCTTGTCTCCAGCCTAGAATTCTTCATTTCAACACGGAATCATTTCTTTGATCTTAAGGATGAACAGGAAGTCAATCAGGCGGCATATGCAACACTGGATAAGATTCGGCTGGACTTGTGTGAGAGTGGTCGCGGCCTGATCGCTCCGCAGTCTGCGGGATTAATCGAAGCGATTCATGCAAGTGGCAATACCTTGATCATTCAGAGTAAGGATCAGGACATTCCTCTTGGAAACGACCTCGTTGCAGGCCAAACCTTTATCCCGCTCACTTCAACTGCTGGGATAAATAAAGGTCAGAATCTATGCATCACTGATCCAGAAAAAGGCGAGGTAAAAACAATCATTTCGGTCGATAAACAAGGGCTCACACTCAGCTCTGCATTGAACTCGTCATACGCAAAGGATGACGCGACAGTCGCTCTCATAAGAACAGTATCTTTTTATCTTGATACTCACAGCGGAATCTTGCGTCGAAAGGTAAACGCCAGCCCGGCTCAACCACTCCTTGAGGAAGTAGACTCTTTCGACTTTGCCTACGAAGCGGCATCCAACATCATCTCACTTAACTTGACACTCACAACAAAAGAGGAGAAAAAATATGAGACTTCCATCTTTCCAAAAAATATGGCGCTGGTTTCAGCACAATAAACCCTCAAAAAGCTCACAAAAGGGAGTCATGACTCTCGTGTCAGTCTTACTGGTCATCGTATTTTCCACCCTTGGATTGGGTATGATCTACCTGTCCCAAATCTATCTCAAAATGAGTGCTTTCAAGAAAAATTCAATCATCCTCGATTACGCCTCAGAAAACGGCGTCAAACAAGGTTTTGACCAACTTGTTCAACTGCTCTCCTTAAAAAGCTCTCCTTTGATCATCACAGAGGAGAGGAGAAGTGAGTTACAGAGTGATGCAATGGGCAAAGGAATGGATACCGTCGTAGAACTCCTTGAGGAGGAAATCCCTCTGATACGTGCTGAAACCTGGGAAAATTTAAGGTGGACATCTATAACAACATTTTTTCTGCAAAAATTCTATGACTATGAGGACTATTTCCGCACAATCTATACGGGACTCATCGATTCTGAAGGAGCGATCGAAAATTTCAGACAGGTCAGATATTCGAGTCTGGAGACGGCACTGGAGATATCCATAGGCAACATTCCTCTGTCTATGATCCCTTTACTTGTGGATAAGAACCTCCCGCAAGGTCAAAAAGAAAACTTCTTGTCACAGAACAACATCAAGCTCGCCATATCTGGGAAAAGCCCTCTCCCCCCTCACGCAAGTTTTTCTCAAGGAGAACTTCTTCCTCAGGATGCTCTCCCTCAGATCAACGAAGCTCTGAAGATCAAGATTTTTAACCCTCAAGACCTATCGACAGCACAGCTCCGGGCGGCGCTCGGGTTGGAGCTTTCGAATGATCCGGTTCCAGATGGCGTTTACCTAATTCAGGACGATTTAGGCCTGGGAGGGATTTACGTAGAGGGAGATCTTTTGGAAATGATACTCGCCATCAAGTACGAATTCCAGGTCATATCGTTTGTGATGGAGGTCGGCCAATGGACTCTTTGGTTCAGCCCGAGTGAGGAAAAAACAATTTTATCCACACCCACTGAAACTCAGAATTTTGATCTGACTCCTCGTGGAATCATCATTGTCGACGGAGCGATTCAATCACTGGGTGGGGGCATAATCGACGAATCCGGCGTCATAACCATGGTCAAAGACCAGGAGATTCCCTGTGTTCTTCGTGGAGTCAACCTCAGTATTGTCTCCTCTGATGAAATAGCCCTCTCTTCGCATCTGATCCATGAGGGAGTCGACTGGCAGGATGGTGTTCCCTACATCAAAGACTCGAACTCTCAACTCCATATCTTTGCCGCCGGCCAGGATTTTGAAGGGAAGGGAGAAAGCGCCGGACAAATCGTGATGAGCGCAGATTCACCGGAAGACATGAAGATCCAAGCTTCATTGACTGCATCGGGACAGGGGATCACTTTTGAGGGCAATGAAAAAACTGCTCATCTCCTGGGAAGCCTCCAGACTACGGATTACGAATCAAACGGTAATGAACTCAACATAACTTTTGACGAAAGGCTCACCCATAATGAGGAATTTCTTCGAAATGCACCAAAGTCCGCTCAGCCAGTGATCCATCTATTTTCCTTCAGGATTTTGGAATGGAGGGAATATGAATAAACGCACATACGGTTTTTCACTCATCGAAGTTGTTATATCCATCGCAATTCTAGGTCTTTTCATCACACTCCTTTCCCATTCCTTTACAAATCAGGCACCCAAATATCAGCTCAAAAAAGCAACATGGGAAATCTATTCTCGTTTGAATTATGCCCGTTACAAGGCCATTTATAGAGGGATGAAATACAAAGTGAGCTTCGAGTCAAACAGTTACGTGCTTGAAAAATTCGACGATCCTAAAGGTGAATGGAGAACCGAACAACGGAGCTTTCTCGAAGGAGTGACAATCACAGCCAACAACTCCCCCATTTTCCACCCAAGAGGAACCGTCTCCAACCTGGCATCCATCACAGTAGAAAACTCCCGGGGACAATACAAAATCAGCATTGCCATTTCCGGCCGCATCAAAGTCACTGAAATGTAGAATCTATTCCCCGGATGGACCGACAATGGTTTGGGCCTTTATATATGTTGGGCTATTATCTTTCGAACACTACCTTGCCATCTACAATCGTGTGTGTTACTTCTGTTTTCAGGATATCTGCCTCCGGAATCTCGATCAGGTTTTTATTAAAGACCGTGAAATCTGCCAGCTTTCCTTCCACGATGGATCCACGGATGTCGCCCTCAAACGCCGCAAACGCATTGTTGATGGTAAACGCCTTGATAGATTCTTCCACCGAGATCTTCTGCTCCGGAAACCAGCCTTCCTCAGGCGTGCCCTTCAACGTCTTCCGCGCAACAGCCGCATAGATCAGATACTTCGGATGCATGTGGTAGAGGGCCGCACTCGTTCCCGGCCAATCCGAACCAAAGCTCAACATGGCGCCATTATCCAGCAGCGACTTAAATGCATAGGCCCCTTTGCAGCGCTCATGGCCGATCCTCTCGTCCATCCAACGCATGTCATCGGAGATGTGATAGGGATTGATTTCTGCAATCACGCCCAAAGCTTTGAACCTTGGAAAATCCTGGGACCGAATAACCTGGGCATGGATCACCCGAAATCCCGCTAAATCCACGCCTTCGTTTTGCAAGCGCTCATAAAGGTCGAGCATCTCTGCCACACCCCGCGTTCCGATCGCATGCACGTTAGGGACAAAGCCACCCTCGATCCCGACCTTGATCAGGTTGTACATCTTTTCCATGTTCCGTGTTTTGTATTCCGGGGGGTCATCCGAGGTGTGCCTTCGCCAGTGCCCGTAATTATCGGGCTGATCATTATAAGGCTCATAAAAAAGTGCTCCATGCGTTCCCATGATGCCGTCGATGTATCCCTTGAGTGCACCATACCGAAGCCACGAACTTTTCTCTTTGGTCTTAGGATGGAGGCCCATGGTGAGGCCTTGCTCTTTGAGCTCTGCACCCCTTGCCAAATCCGGCCGCAACCACACACGGCAGGTCAACTCACCATTATCCTGAAGTTCGACAAAACGTTCTGTTTGGTCCGGTCGGGCAATATCATGGATCTCCACGATTCCCGATTCCCTTAAAGCTTTAAGGGCAGCACGGTTTTCATTGAGCATTCTGTTGTGCGATTTCGGTTTTACAGAGTCCCTCATCTTATCAAAAGCGGGAGAAGGATTAAGTATCACTCCTGTCGGGTTTCCAGCTTTGCCAAGGACCATTCCTTTAACTTTCCCGGTCTCTAGATCTGCAGCTTTGAGGGCAGCTGTATTGGCCAGCCATTCCTTATAATCAAAACGGCAGAGGAAACAGGGATTGTTGGGTGTCAGATCATCGATCATGGAACGATTTGGGCGCCACGGTTCGGCTTTCTCCGATCCCTTCTCACCGGCATCACCCAGAGCCCACTGCTCATAAGCCCCCCAAAGGCCCCTGCTGATCCACTCTCCATCATCCAGAATTCCAACCACACGGCCGATCTCCTCGCGCAATCCTTCCTCATCGGAAACCATCATCAAGTTCGCATCGAGTATCAATCCGCCAGCCGCATTAAAATGGACATGACCATCGATGATCCCCGGCGTCACAAACTGACCCTCCAAATCAATCACTTTAGTCTCATCACCAATGTATCTTTTCGCTTCTGTATCGCTCTGACAAACCGCTGTGATCTTATTCCCAGACACAACCAACGCTTTGGCCGTCGGGTTTGCCTCTTCAACCGTCCAGATATCCCCGTTGAGCAGAACTAAATCAGCAGGTTCGGGCTTTTGTGTGCATGCTGTTAAACTAAAGAAACAAACAGCACAGATCAAAACAAAATACACACACAAACCGGCTTTGGAACTTTTTCTCATGATTCCTCCTCAATCCATAACCTCTGTATTGAAGACTCGATTAGGACGAAACGATTATATCTTCGAAAATAAATTTTTGTCAAAAGAGAATTAATCCATATTTAGAAAATAACTTCTGTTCAATTATATTTATCCTGTGATCGCTTTTATTTTTAAAACTAATCCTTCGACATCCAGGACTTCTGCTCTATCGCCACGTGTAAAGGGATCGTCACTTGTTGCCGCCCAGATCGAACCATGGACAAAAATTTTTCCCTCGGTTCCACTCCATTCCCTAATCTCGCCAACCTCACCGATCAAACCTAACGGTCCTGTAACATGTTTTCTTTTCTTTTTAAGAATCAGCCAGGCCAACGGAATTATTGCATGTTCAACAATTTCAAAGAGAATATACGCCAGGATAATTCCAACAGTGATTTTTAAAAACATTGGCATCGGCTAATTCCTGTTCGGATATTTGTTCTTATATCTGTATCTGTTCTTATATCTGCGCTCTCATCTTAATGTAAAATGAACTTACCGACAAATTAAGAATTAAACAGTCGATAAATTATTGAATGAACAAAAAGAAGAATGCTTCCTTTTATATATCGAGAGAAGTAGAATGAATTCTTAAGGGAATATCGTTAAAAGAGGAAAACAAATGACAGAACCAAAGTGTGCGACATGTAAAACAAAACTTTGCACGCAAGGCATAACGGACGAAGATCTGTTGCCTTCATACTGCCCGACGAAGAACTTCAGAGAATTGATCGAGGATGTGAAGGCAAAATACAAATCCGAAGAACTAGAGATTTTTTTTAAAAGTTCAGCGCTGCTTGAGAAGGAGTGTTATGATTCGAAAGCTGCAAGAGAGGAAGGGCGCATTGTTCCGCTTCGGCCCCGAATCAAGGAAATCGCAGAATTCGCGAAAAAGATCGGCGCACAGAAAATCGGACTTGCTTTTTGCAGTGGCCTTCACGACGAAGCAAGTAGGGCCAACAAAATTCTCGAAGGTCACGGATTAGAAGTGGTCTCGGTTATGTGCAGTTGCGGTGCCATCGACAAAACAGAAGTAGGACTGCCCGAGGAATATAAGATCCGGTCTCCGGAAAATTTCGAGGCCTCCTGCAATCCCTTGATGCAGGCGGAACTTCTCAACAGAGCCAAGACTGCATTTAATGTCTTGGTCGGCCTGTGTGTAGGGCATGACATGCTGTTCTCCAAATATTCCAAAGCTCCTGTCACAACACTCATCGTCAAAGACAGGCTGACCGGCCACAATCCCGTCATCACGCTGTACTCGCGGTATCATAGGGATCTTGTGTAGCATTTCATATTAAAAAGAAACAGCTCATCCGGGGGATAGATCCTCCGTAATTCCAATCTTAAACTGAAATACGCGTTCCCAGACGACTAAAAGATAGAGAAGCTTTGTATATATTTCGAAAAAGCAATGAATCATGATCTGTTGAAGATATGCGACCAAAGATATAAAATATTATTGCTTGAAACCTTAAACATTAACTCATAAACTTGGATACAAGGAGGGAGCTGTGAAAAGAACGATCTTCACTTTGATGATTCTCTTGATATTTTCCACCGTAATGTTATCGGCTAGTCATTCCACTGCAACGGGCCAAAAAATAAGAGTCACACTTAAGGAAATCACTCCCTTTTCCTATGTCAGTGTTCGGCACCAAGGACCATTATCTGATTTCGAGTCAGCTGTTGCCATCCTGATGAGCAGCCTCGGCAGCCAGAACATTGCCCCTGCAGGCAATATGTTTGCCATCATGCACAAAATCCCAAAGGAAGGGGAAGACATCACACTGGATTGGGAAGTGAGCTTCCCTGTTACAGCTCAAGTGTATCCTCAGCCTCCCTTAACAAAAGGAGTTTGGGAATTTACCGATGTCGCTTCGGCTACTCATACAGGCCCTGCTTCGTCGATCGGTGAAGCCGTCGATGAGATGCTTTTATGGGTGGAAGAAAACGGTTATGATATGGCAGGCCCGATTGTGGCAGTTTTCCAGAACATCGGCGACCCCGATACAATCCCCAGCCGATTGCAGACCGAGATCTGGGTAGCTATTCACAAATAAAAAAGGAAAAAAAAGGGGACTGTCACCTTTTTCCAGGGGTAAACGAAAAAGGTGACAGTCCCCTTTTTTCTTTAAATCGATGAAGGGACCGTTTGGGAAACGGTCCTCCGTACGTTCCGTTTGGGGATCGGACCTTACATTGTTCACCGCTGCGATCTGTTCGGGGAACAGATCCTACAAGAATGGAAATTGTCCCTTTTTTTTTAATTTAGTGCGAGACAAAATGAAATGCAGGAATTAGAATAGGGAGTTATAAAATTTAAGAAGGAACAATGAATCGAAAATCCCGTTTTGGCCGAAGGTCTTTCATGAAGAAATCTGCTGCCGGTGTGATCGGTGCAGGAATAGCAGCAGGGAGTGGTTGGGCTCGAACCGCTCAAGAAGAGAAAAATGCGCCCTTGAAAATCAAAGAGTACCGCACTCTGGGACAGACGGGATTTAAGGTTTCCGACATCGGGGCTGGTTCCATCATGGACGAAGGAGTTCTCAACGCCGCCCTTGATGCCGGAGTAAATTACATAGATACTGCAGAGGAATACCCGGGTCATCATAAAATCGTGGCCAATGTGATGAAGGATCGCGACCGCAAGTCGGTCTTCATCAGTACAAAGTTAATAGTTAATGAGGACAAATCCAAAGAGGGATTTCTCAAACGTGCGCGCAAGTGTCTCGAAGAGCTCAATATGGAATATGTCGATTGCCTGATGATGCACAGTGCCGAAACGGTCGAGTCCTTGAGCACCGAAGGATTTCATGCCGCTATGGACGAACTCAAAGCCGAAGGGAGAATCCATCATGTGGGCATGTCCAACCACGGATCTTTCTGGTTCCAAGATCCAGAAGAAACTATGGGGAAGGTGCTTTTGGCCGCCGTTGAGGACGGCCGTTTTGATGTGTTCCTCCTGGCCTATAATTTTCTCCAGATGGATCAGGCTGAGGAAGTGCTAAAAGCAGCCCGCAAAAAAAATATCGGGACAGCTTTGATGAAAACTACGCCCGTGGCTCTCTATCACTCCATAAAATCTAGCGTCGAACGAATGGAAAAAGAAGGCAAAGAGATCGACCCACTCTATTTCGAAGGAGTGAAGCGATACGAAGACAAGTTAGAACGAGCCCAAGGATTCCTCAAGAAATACAACCTCCAGGACCCGAATGAGATCAAAGCGGCAGCTGTGAAGTTTGTTCTGGGCAATCCGGACGTCAGCACTGTTTGTTGTTTAGCGAGGACTTATGAAGACTTAGAACGTTTTCTCCATCTCTCAGGGACTAAGCTAACCAAACCCGACCAAGCCAAGCTGGATGCATATCGACAAGGATGCGGGGAACTCTATTGCCGCCACGCCTGCGGTGAATGCGAACCCCACTGCCCTCACGGTGTTCCGGTCAACACCATCATGCGCTATCATCACTATTTTATAGCCCAGGGCCGCGAGAAAGAAGCCATGCTCAATTATGCCAAAATTCCCGGAGTGAAAGCTGACTCCTGCAGCACCTGCAGTGGCCACTGCGAAACTGTTTGCCCCTACAACGTCCCTATTCAGGGCAAACTCCTGCTCGCACACATACAACTCACCATGCCGTAGAGATTCTTCGTCCTACTCGGAAAATCTGCAACACTTTAACATCATATTGTGTCTTTTTCTTACAAAATGGCACAATTTTTGCGTTTAACCATTTTTGCCAATAACAGCAGAAAATATGTGATTTCATGTAAAGTTCCTTTACTAAAGAGGACTGTGTAATTATGAAAGAGGCTCTAAAAAAGGAGATGTCGGTTATTTGATAAGTTTCTTAGAGCTTTAGGGGATCTCTGAAAATGAGAAAACATGGATTGGGGATTTTATTTATAATGATCTTTACCTGTTTCTCATTTTCGGGTGAGAAGATCTGGAAGAAATTCGAGATCGAACTCTACGGTGGAATATCCACAATGAATCCGGCCGACCTGAACCTCTGGTCGGACATGAACGAAAAGACCGACAAATTCTACAACGACGACTTTTTTGATTACAGGGCATCACAGAACAGCGATTTTTCATACACAAAGATAGAGAGCGGAAATATCCTCAGAACAATCAGTAAAAAGGGATAAAAAGGGGATAGGTTATTTATGTAGGGTTCGCTCCCCGAGCGGACCGTTTGGGAAACGATCTCTCCAAATTACAAAAAAGCCTGTCCCCTTTATTGATTTTAGACGAGATATTTTTAGGCTTCTCCAAAATGTAAAATTATGATAGGATAAAATTTGCATCTATCCTATTATCTAAATACACAAAGGGGGGTAAGATGACAGACGATCTTCCTAACAATCCTGGTGGAGAAGAAAAACGAATATATCCCCGGATGGAAATATTCAAAAAAATGACTTATCGGGAACTCGTACCGTCAGGAGAAGAGGCCATAATTCAGGATATCAGCGAGGGTGGATTGTGTCTTTTTCTGAACAAGGAATTTACTCCTGGCACAATTCTTGAAGTGAAGTATGAGCTTCAATCCCCAACTCCCAAACCCATCGAGTCGATCGCCAAAGTTATCTGGCAGAAAAAAACAAACAAAGGAATGCTTACAGGAGTGAAATTTATCCCTTAACAGAACACAATTGCATAAATCCTAACTACAATTCACCTCATTTTTGAGAAAGATCGTTGTAGATGATCGTTACAAACATCTCTGCGGGAACTCCTATCCCCATCTTTTCGAATCCCTCTGTGGGATTGGATGCGAGGATTTCTTCGAGTGTTTTTCCTTCTTTCATCTGATTCCTGACACAATCGCGAACAGTAACCAACAAATGACGATATTTTTCCAATCCCTTTCGATCTGTCAGTGGGCCATGCCCAGGGATTATTTTTGTCTCCTCATCAACCATCTCGAGCAAATGATCAACGGCTTTAATCATGCCGTTCACAGACCCACCATGAGGAATATCGATAAAAGGAAATCCACTGGAAAAAATGATGTCACCAGAGTCAACCGATTAGAGCGGACAGGCTAGGAAGCGCTCACAACGCTCAAGATAAGAGATGTCTGCCATCATTGATCTGGTTTCTTGACTATAAACACATTATGCATATATATATGAAACATATTGAGCACCTCAAAAAATAGATCCACTTCGATTGCCATAATTGGTGCAGGAGTTTCAGGGCTCACGGCAGCCTATTATTTAAAGAAACTTGGATATCAAAATGTCACTGTATTCGAAAGGGAAAGCTATGTTGGGGGGAAAGTTCTATCTTACGAATATGAGGGGAATACATACGATCTGGGCGCCATCATTATTGGCGACGAGAAAAACTATAAAAATTACCATGAATTATTAGCCGCTTATGACATCCCGTTGGAAAATTTTGTAATGCCGGATTTGGCCTTCATGGATGGCCATCGATGCTCGTTTGAACAATATTTTAAAGATCACTTCTCTTTTGCTCGTGTTCTTAGAGCGTTTTTTAACATGTTATGCCTTGGCTTCAAATTCAAAAAATACCTATCAGGTAGCTTTGTCGATGCCTCGCCTGAATTGTATATCAATTTTAAAAACTTTATGCATAAGTATAAACTTGAACCCGTAGCTGACACGCTATCCCCTTTTCTGATTGGATGTGGGTACGGTTGTTATGAAGAGATTCCTGCCATTTACTTATTCCGCTTCTTGTGGATGTTTTTCAGGACATATCTGCACTTTAATAATCTATTAAAACTCTTTCGCGGCGAAGAAAGCTCAGAAATAACCGGTTGTAAAAATGGCTGTCAAGAGCTGTGGATTAAGATGGCTGAAGAGCTACATGTGGAAACAAACGCTGAAATTGAAACCATCCGAAGGAATGTGATGGATTCAGCGAGTGTAAAAGATCCAAAAATTGAGATCGTTGTGAATGGCAAAACGAGAACATTTGACCGCCTGATCATTTCATCACCGCTGGATGAAACGGTTCAATTTTTGGATGTATCAGAGAAGGAGAGAGAACTGTTCGGGAAGATAGTGCACACTGATTATTATGTGACGCTCTTTGAAGGAGACGGATTCAACAAAAGTTTGTTTATCAGAGATCATATTCATCCATCAACAAAGGGGAAGACAGTTGCAGTTTTCTATAGGCATTGCGATTCGAATGTGTACATGGGATATCAAATGGCTCCTCCGGATACAAGCCCGGATGAGCTCATCGAGATGTTAAAGTATGATGTAGAGCAGCTTGGAGGAAGATTCGATGGAGTTTTAACGCAGAAGCATTGGCGCTATTTTCCCCGCGTCAGCTCTGAGGATTTGAGAGCCGGCTTCTATAAGCGACTCGATGAGCTGCAGGGACAGAAGGGGACTTACTACATCGGCGCTGTTTTAAATTTCGAAACACTCGAAAATACAGCAGATTTTGCCGAGAGATTAGTCCTAAATCACTTCGCCTGACAAAAAAGGGGACTGTCACCTTTTTCCAGGGGTGAAGCAGAAAGGTGACTGGTGCCTTTTTTATTCCAGATTGAAATGTAGGGTCATCTCCCCGAGCGGACCGTTCGGGGAACGGTCCTTACAAAAAAAGGACTATCCTATATTTGGCCATTTTTGCTTTTTGAGATTAGCCGGGGAGGTAAAAAAGCGAGATTAACGGGGTTAGAAAGAGCTCGGTAAATTCATCCCCCAGTTCATCCCATAAGGCGATTTACTCATTTTGTCCCGCATTTTATCCTATTCCTTGAAGTGAGAGCTGTATTCTAATAAAATGGCCAATTGTAGAGAGATCAGTCTTATTGATAACCCTGATTTTATAAATCCGTATATCGCCAAAAAATCCAATCCCAGGGAAAACTACCAAGTCCTGGTGGACGATGCACCAGATCTCATTTTCACCACAGATCTTGAAGGAAATTTTCTCTATCTCAACAAAGCTGCACAGGAAGTCATTAAGGCATCTTCAAAGACACGAAAAAACAACCTCATCAAGATCACAACTCCAGCATATCAAAAGGAAATTCAAGCGCTGCTAAAGAGCATTCGTCGGAAAAAATTTCCCCCTCCACTCGAAGTTGAGATAAAAACAGCCAGTGGCAAACACATCCCTCTTGAAATTCAGTTCAAGCCCATAAAAAACTCCCGGGGAATCATCGTCGCTCTCGAGGGTATAGGACGAAATATCACCGAACGAAAAAAGGCAGAAGAGGTCTTTAAGGATTCTGTGAAACAATTTAGAACAATCATCGAAACGGCCAAAGATGGTGTCTTCATTATTCAGGATGGCCTCTGTAAATATGCAAATAAGGCTATTGAAAATATATTGGGCGTCTCCCCTGACGAACTTGTGGGTACGTCTATACTCGAAATGTTGCCGCAAAAAGAAAGAGACATCATCGAAAAGCAATACCATATGCGCCTCGCAGGAAAAGATGTCCCCTCGGTCTATGAGCTCAACCTGGTCTGTAAGAATAAAAAAACAAAAAAAGTCGAGATCTCAGCCTCTGTCATCCAATACGAGGGCCAGCCGGCAGATATTGGATTCATCCGGGATCTCAGCGACCGCCAACACATCTCCAACAAAATGGATGAGATGAACCGGGAGATCGAAAGGTTCGCTCAGATCACCGCAGCTCTGGTTCTGGTCGAAGACGCAGGGGATTTTTTAAAATTCGTAACACAGGCTGTTGCGGACATCTCCGATTTCAACAGAGTGCTCATCTCCTACTTCATCGACAAGCCTCCCTACCGGGAGATCATCGGTTTCCATGGAATCGAACAAAAAGAACTGGACAAGATCAAAGAAGTGAAGATGCCGAGAATCAAGTACCTCGAATACTTCGAACAGGGAATAAAACTAGGCAACCAATCGTGTTACATACCTCATAACTTGAAAGACATCCTGGACCAAACAGCTGTTATCTACGGGGAAAAAACCTACCCCGAAAAAAATGGACACTGGCACAGAGAGGACAATCTCCTTGTGGCCATGAAAAATGTTATGGGACAAGTTATCGGGATAATTTCTGTTGATGAGTCCAAGAGCGGCCGCGCTCCCTCTGCAGTGACTGTGAGGCCATTGGAGATCTTTGCAAACCTGATCTCAGAAATGCTCCAGAGAAGAATTCTTGCTAAAAAAATCAAAGAATCCGAGGAAAAATACAGGGAGTTGATCACCAACATCAAGGTGGGTATTTTCCGAATGGATCCGTATGGCCAAATCCTGGAAGCCAATCCATCGGCTGTCGAGATGTTCGGTTTTAAAAATGCAACGCCTTTCCTTGGGAAGAACGTGTCTGAGTTCTTCCATTTGCAGGAAATGTCATCCAACTTCATGGCTGAAATGGCAAACAACGGCCTGGTCAAAAACAAGGAATTCTTTCTGAAGAGAAAAAATGGAACACAATTCTGGGCTTCGCTGACATCAACGGCCATAAGAAAGGAACCAGATAAAATCCTCTATTACGACACTGTGATCGAGGACATCACGAAGAGGAAACAGCTGCAGGAGGAAGTCCATCGGCTTTCCATTACAGATGAGCTCACCGGGCTTTTTAACAGGCGTTATTTCAACCAGAATTTGCCGAAAGAGATAAAAAACGCCGAAAGATGGCGGAGTTCGCTGTCACTCATCATGATAGATATCGATGATTTCAAGCACTACAACGATACATACCATCACTTAAAGGGGGACGAACTTCTTAAAGAAGTGGCGAATGTCATCTTACAGAATATCCGGAGGGAGAGGGATGGCGATTGGATCTCGCGGTTTGAGGACAACAGCTCATCGATCGGTGATTGGGCTTCGAGATTCGGAGGGGATGAATTCGCCATTATTCTGCCAGGAGCAGAGGACGAAGTTGCCCTCAAGGTAGCGGATCGAATCAGAAAAATCTTTTCAGAGTTGACGTTTAATCCCAAGGGATCAGCCGTCCATAAATCAATTAGCTTGGGAATCGCACACTGTTCCTATTCAAAGAAAGGGAAAAAAGGCGGCGATGCGTCGAAAAAAGGAACAACAGATTACGAGAAAGTGGCTACAGACCTCACCAATCTCGCCGATGCGGCACTTTTTAAAGCCAAGAGCATCGGCAAAAACACGATAGAAATCGCACTCAAAGGGATAAGCCTCTCCCGATAAAGGGGACTGTCACCTTTTTCCAGGGGTAGAGAAAAAAGGGGACTGTCACCTTTTTGGTTCTGAACAGACCGCCAGGAACAGTCCCAGCACTTATCAATCTCTGAAATTGGAATAGAGGGGATAAACTCTATTGTTTGAAGCCAGGGCAGGCCCTGATGCAGACGCCGCAAATGTGCTGACCGACGACACCACTGTTACGGAACTCTTTCAACTTATCAAAACACAGCCAGTGGTCGAAATCAGTCACATCCTCATGTATGGCTTTTGCCGGACAAAGGCTGATACAAGCGCGACAAGAACCGCAATCCTGGTCGAGTGATTTATCCGTTGCAAGAGGCATATCTGTCAGAATGGTGACCAGCCTGAACCTTGATCCTTTATCGGGATTCACGAGAAGATTATTTCTGCCGATCCAACCCAATCCTGCCAAATAGCCTATTTTTTTGTGCGAAACGTGGCTTTGCTGTTTTTTCCAATCCGTGATCTGGGAGGCAGGGATGGGAAGGGCCTGAAAACCTAAATCTTGAATCTCAGATGCCACAAGGAAGGCTCCTCTATCGAGGAAAAAGTTCAATTGCCGATAGTGATGAAAATAGAGGTTGGTGGGCCGGTCCTTAATTTCCTCGATCACTGCATCCAACAGTCTCTTTCCGAGGGCGATTCCTCGTGAGAATTTCTCTACCGAAACCTTAGGGAGGTTGAATTCATGTTTGATCTCTGCAATGTCTGCCACTCCAAAAAGTGAAAAGCCCAAATCAACAGAGAATTCTTTAAGTTTCTCGTAATTGTTCTTATCCTCAGTCATGAGAAATCATTGTACCGGTGGATCCCATCAGAGTCAATCAGGATACCAGATAAACCAAATATGTTTGAAGCTGATGGATCTTTCGGAATTCGTATAATCGACTTAGCCGATATGTCTAAAATTTGACTTCATTCTTACCCTTTGTTATAAGGTTTTATCCAGAGGTTAAAAAGATGGAAACATATGACAGTTGGTTGAATAACACCTTAGAAAGTTTTGCCGCTTATAAGCAGACCCTCAGCAATAAAGAAGTAAAGAAATATAAGCTGGACTATCTTGCGCGCGTAGCAAAGAGGATTGCGGATCTTTCCAAAGAATGTGGAGAGTTCCAAAAATTCCAGGGTGATATAACAAAGCTCGCTCAAGACTTGGGAGGACGGATTCAGTCATCAAAAGAGGAAAAGAAAAACTACGACAGGAAAATAAAGGAGATCACAAGCCACCTCTAGAAGAAACACAAACTCATCGCAGAAGGCACTTACGTTGGATTTGGAATCGCTTTGGGTCCGGCCATTGGTGTTGCCATCGGCAGCGGCATGGGGAATGTAGGCGCAGGAATCGGGATTGGCGTTGCTATCGGCAGCGGCCTTGAAGCTAAAGCAAAAAAGGAAGGAAAAATCATTTAAGGAGCCACCATGATAGAGAAAACATTAGCCATCATTAAACCTGATGCAGTAAAAAAGAAAGTCGTCGGCAAGATCATCCAAAGGATCGAAGAAGAAGGATTCGAGATCTCGAATTTAAAAATGCTCCGCCTCACTAAAGAAGAGGCCGAAGGATTCTACATCGTCCACAAAGCGAAATCCTTTTTCGGCAGCCTTACTGATTTTATGTCCTCAGGCGAGATTGTTTTGATGATCCTCGAAGGAGAAAACGCCATCGAAAAATGGCGGAAGACCATGGGCGTGACCGACCCAGCACTGGCAGAACCTGGGACCATAAGGCACCGATATGGATTTTCTGTAGAGCGAAACGCCACCCACGGATCGGATGCTCCCCAAACAGCCGAGTGGGAGATCAATTACTTTAACAAGTCCTAAAAAGTCCGTTGTTCGGAGCTATATAAACCTGGCTCCTTTCGGAGTCCTCACAATCTTTCAATCTTTTCCAGCCTAAATCCGCGCTCAAAATCATGAAATCCTAACAGTTCCAATCGAATGTCACGCTGATTTCAGAGCATCGATGAGGTGCGTAATTTTAGTCGTCTAAATATCTTTATTAGGGACATCCCAAGGAATTTTTTTGAAAATAACAAAAAATAACAAAAAAAATTAAAAAAAACTCAAAAAATATTCAATTTTTTCAAAAAAATTTCGACTCAATATATGCGGTGTTAAATGCCTAAACACACAATATGATGAGGTGAAATGGGGTAAATCAATTATTTTAAACCATTTACGCCCAAAAAAGGGCTTGACATTACGCCCTTAATTTTTTAGCTTATTAACGCTGCCTTGGATGAGAATGAAGGGATTAAAACTTTTTATGGCACCAATATGAATTAATCCCTCTAAATGTATTCTCTCACCTAAGGCGAGCGTAACCTAAAAGGAGGTTACAATGCCAAAAAAAACCATCAAGGTAACAGCGCTAATTGTGTGCGTTGCTCTGCTTGCACTCTCCGTTCCAACACTGAATGCGAAACCTCGGACTGAGAAGTTCGACTTCAACAATTTCATCAAGAAACAGGTCGCATTCGTCACATCCCTGTTGTCTCTCCTGCCCTTTATCGATCAGGAAACCGATAAAGCTCCTGACGAAACAAACGACATCAAGCAAAAACTCAAGATCACGGGTGATTTGGAAAGTGGAAGACCAAGCGGCGGCGATTAAAAAGAAGTCAAATCTGAATTAGACTTTTTGGCTTAAAAAGAAAATCTCTATTTCTTTCTAGAAAACATAGAGAATCGATTTCTCTGTTTAATAGAAAAAAAATATTATAGTCTAAGCCCTTGTCTAAAGGGTTCACGTTTGAATCTCACCTCTGGAGAGGAGAGATACTACTAAATATCACCCCTCAAATTCATCTCAAAAGGCGATTGTTCCTCCTATGTTGATTTGTCACAATTTGTTATGCAATAATCAGAATCAGTACTCCACATAGCCAGGAAGTGAAGAATTGAAGGGATTTAAAGAAGTAAGATTTCTCCTTGTTCTTGTCTGTACACTTCTACCCTTTCTCCTCCATTCTAATGAAATTGAATGGCAAGAGATATCTTTCCCTGACAAAGGAACTCAATACTTAAAGGAAGCGGAGGAGCTCCAGAAAAACGGTGAATTTGCAGAAGCCATAGAAATAATTAACAAATCCCTTGCTCTTATTAAAACAAATTCTGCCAAAGAAAAAGAGTGCGATCATCTCATCAAGCTCGGTCTTTTGTATTGGAACTTGGGTCAAATGTCGACTTCAACAGAAAAATATCAGGCTGCCCTAAAAATAGCAAAAAAAAATGGCCTGAAAAAACAAGATCTTGAGAGCCAAAGCGCTCTAGATATTTACTCTCATTATGTGGAAGCTAAGGAACTTCGAGACAAAGATCAATTTGATGAAGCCACTCAAGAATTCCAGACG
>Ga0307378_10003875_pt1 | contig 21718 bp, 15 predicted proteins | sample UN1MG_FD_202238 | JGI IMG/M metagenome (GOLD analysis project Ga0307378, IMG submission 202238) | Soil microbial communities from Risofladan, Vaasa, Finland - UN-1 | ecosystem: Environmental > Terrestrial > Soil > Coastal area > Acid sulfate soil | place: Finland: Risofladan, Vaasa | collected...
GTGTTATGCTTTTCGAGAAAACACCCGTAAAAAGCCTGTTTTCTGCGGATTTCAACAACTTTTCAAAGAGCCATTTACGTAACCAATTATTGTTATTCGACTTATAACGGGACAGTACTGGTGGACAAGTGTATAGAAGTGAATAGGCTTGATGAGCGGCAGTGGCTTGTCCTGTGCCGTTCCTGCCCCGCATCTCGGTGCGGGATAAACTCCAGCGGGAATCCAGACGAAATGTGCTAAACGAGATAAGATTTTTATTGCCTTTTTACTCGTTTCTGTGTATGTTATTACAAAAGGCGGATGCACCTAAGAGTGGAAAACTTCCTCGAATAGCCTGTTTGTTATTCCGTACCCATTCGACCTTGCTGACATCAGGCTTTAATGCGGAATCCAGACGCGACATATAAATTTACGCCAGATACGAGATTGTTTTGCGGCAATTGCTGATTTGCTGCTTGGTAATTTAATGACGGCAGTAAAAAACCGGCTGTCCCAGGTTTTGATTATTTTTCTCGAGTTGAGTATAGAGGGAGATTGATCATGGGCGAGAAACTACATGAATTGGCTGAGAAGAAGTTCGGCACACTGACACCGGGCGATAAGCGGTTCTTCAAAAAAATAGTGGAAGGACAGCCCGCCGATTTCAGTGCGCGGGTACCAGAGCAAGACAATCCTGCGAGGGCCGGAGAATGGGGCAGCGAACGTGTGCTTGCATCGGACCGAGTTATGTGGCTCTGCCATGACTCTGCTGCTTTTTCGATGATTTCCGGCCTTGGAATTCAGATAGTGGGTGCAAGGATTGACGGCGATATAAACCTTCGATCCATAGCCGTCCCATTCCCTCTGGTTTTCAGGAATTGTGCTTTGTCCGGGAATGTCAACCTGGCGGGTTCAAACATACACCTGCTGGACTTCTCCGGCTCACACGTATGTTCGATTGACTGTACAGCCTCGAAGGTAAGCGAAGGTGTTTTCTTTGGTGGCGGTTTTAAAGCCAATGGAAAGGTCTGCATAGAATACGTGACAATTGGAGGTCGGCTTGATTGTTCCGGAGGCCAATTCACCAATGCGGGCGATGATACTTTGGATGCAAATGGGGCCAAGGTCAGGGGAGACGTTCTCTTGCACAACGGGTTCAAAGCCGAAGGTATGGTCAGTCTCGTGGGTGCCAAAATTGGCGGCAATCTTGAGTGTAATCAGGGAGTATTCAAAAATGCTGGAAAGGTTGCTCTCAACGCCGAGAGGCTGCACGTTGACGGTGACGTCTTCTTGTGTAAAGGATCCTGGCCCGAGAGTTCAAACATACATGCGGAAGGGTTCACCGCGAACGGTGAAGTGAAGCTGGGCAGGGCTAAGATTGGAGGCACACTCGAATGCACGGGCGGGCTGTTTGACAATTCCGGCTCTAAGGAGCCTGCGATCAATGCTAAAGGATTGACGGTCACTGGAGATGTGCTCCTTCATAATGGTTTTGTCGCATGTGGCAAGGTAGACCTGGTAGGGGCGAAAATCGGAGGTAACCTCGAGTGCAAGAAGGGCGTGATTAAAAACGGAGAAGGGCATGTGGCCCTGGATGCAGAAAGGATGAACGTAAGAGGTGACGTTTTCTTGTGCGAAAAATCCTGGGGCGATGGTGAGCATATAATTGCTGAAGGTTTTACAGCGGCAGGTGAAGTCAAATTAGTTCGTGCCGTTATTGGAGGAGATCTTAATTGCATTGGCGGTAAGTTCTGTAACTCGGCCCGGGCAAGTGGCTCGGCGAGTGGGCTGGGGACCGAGTGCTCCATTAACGCCAGTGGATTGGAGATCACAGGGAGCGTTTTTATGAGCGAAGGATTCAGCGCTAAGGGTAAAGTGGATCTTGTAGGTGCTGTTGTTGGTGGGAATCTTGAATTAAATAGTGGGAAGCTTCTCAACAAGGGCAACCTTGCGCTCGACGCCCAGCGTATCAAAGTCACGGGTGATGTTTTCCTGTGCGGGGGGCGTTGGCATACGGGCAAACCCTCTGAGGAGGGACATTTCCGGATCGAAGGCAACATCAATCTCATCGGTGCCAAAGTTGGCGGGACTGTCAAATTTAGTGGGGCTTCCTTCGAGGGTGAACCTGCAGATTCAATCACCAGCAATGTTAGTTTGCTTGGAGCAATAATCAAAAGAGAGCTTGTATGGACGAAGATTGTTTCGCCGAAGCAAGTCGAGCTTGATCTTTCTATGGCAAGAATTGGCAGACTGTCGGATGATAATGACAGTCGCCTGATGGAAGGGGGGCGGTTGCGTCTCGACGGACTCGTCTACGAGCAGCTAATTACACAGGAAGAAGGGAAAGAAAAGGAGGCGCCGGGACCTCACGTTTGGGCCTTGTGGTCATATGTAAGTCCATTTTGGGGATATTTGGCTGCGTTGTGTAAGAGACTCGTCGCGCCGTTTCGCCGTCAAACGACAGAAGGCCGCGTCCAGATGGACACGGACGCCAGAATTGAGTGGTTAAGGCTGCAAGGCAAACGGTTTCGGTATCAACCTTATGAGCAGTTGGCGGCTTTTCTTCGTAGGCAGGGTCGAGATGCGGAGGCCAGCACTGTTCTCATTGCGAAGGCACAAGACCGAGCCCGTCTTACTGAGATGGCGTTTTTTACCAGATGTTGGCATTGGTTCCTCGGCCTGATGATCGGGTACGGCTATCGCCCGTGGCGCGCCCTGGTAATGGCGTTTGTGGTTGTTCTGCTGGGAACTCTACTCTTCAGTATTGGGCATACGAGCAAAATCATCAAGCAGACGAAGCTGGTTGAGCATGTTGTCCCGGTCGACCCTGCGTCTGCTAATAACCTTGATGTACGTAAAGACTATCCGGAGTTTAACGCCCTGGTGTATTCACTGGATATGTTTGTTCCACTGGTCGATTTGCGCCAGGCAGCTTACTGGCTGCCGAGCGCCCTCCCTATCGACGAAGCTAAGAACCCAGACGTGCATGTAAGGCTCTTGCGATTATACATGTGGTTTCACATTCTCGCCGGCTGGGTGCTGACCTCGCTACTCGTTGTTGGTCTCAGCGGCTTAGTGAAGCGTTGAGCATCTGAGCAGGCTAATGTTGCGTTAAATGACATGGTTCTCGATTTTCTTGAACCCACTTAGCGAAAGATTAATTCTGTCCTTGGAAACCGGTGGAAAAAAGGGATAAATAAAAGGCACCCGGCAATGAATTGCCGTAAAAGAGTAAAAGGCACCCGGCAATGAATTGCCGTAAAAGAGTAAAAGGCACCCGGCAATGAATTGCCGGGCTAAATATGGGGGGATTTTGTGTTAATGTTAAAACTGGTGAAAGTCATCTATCAATGCCCAATTCTTAGGAATGCCTGGTGGACGGTCCAGCCTGTCTTCTTCGCTTCTGAAGGTGGTCGCAATTTACGTCCACCTTGTCCTTCTCTAATTTCGGTTTACCGATAATCAATTTTGTGTTATAATTCAGGAACCATTTGAATTTCGCTTGCACGGTTTCTCATGCCAATATGCAGGGCACGAAGTCATGCTGTTTGGCTTTCGACTGGAAGGACAGGTGAAAGATTGAGTGAACGGATGAGAAAGGAGAGGTGGAAAAATGAAACTTCTAAAAGTTACATTTCTGTGGAGTAGTTGTTTTCTAATGAGCATGTCGGTTTGGGCGTCCGAGGGTGTGCTGGATACGACCTTTCATTCGCCGGACGGTAATGTGTTATGGGATGGCGGGTCCGGATATGATCGGGGACGCGATATAGCCCTGCAGCAGGATGGGAAGATTCTGGTGTCCGGATATATGACCAACGGCACAGACAACGATCTTATGGTAATCCGTTATAACAGGGACGGCACTCTGGATGCCGGATTTGGTACGAATGGCGCGTATCTCTATGACGGTGGAAACGGCAATGACGGCGCCTATGCGATTGCCGTACAATCGGACAACAAGATTCTGGTTGCAGGTGATTCTCTAAACAGTACAGATGATGACGTCATCGTGTTAAGACTTGATTCGGACGGGACCCTGGATCCGAACTTCGGTTCAAACGGAATATTTACTTTTGACAGCGGCAACGAAGCGGCTATTGACCTTCTAATTCAATCAGATGGTAAGATCGTGATTTGCGGCTCGTGCAACAATGGCACGGATAGTGATCTGTTGGTGATGCGCTTGAATGCGAACGGTGTTCCGGACACGACCTTCGGTACCAATGGGGTGGCTATTTATGACGGGGGAAACGGTCATGATTCTGGATCGCGCCTAACTGTACAGAATGACGGCAAGATCCTGGTGACCGGTAACAGCCACAATGGCTCGGACAATGATATTCTGGTTGCCAGATTCAGTATCAACGGCACCCTGGATACGAGCTTTGGAACCAATGGGATCGTTCTTTATGACGGCGGGGATTATGACCGGGGATACGGTATTGACACAAACTCCAATGGGAACATCCTGGTCACGGGCCATCTGACTAAACCCGACCAGGACATTACCGACTACGATATTCCTGTCATTTGCTTTGACAGCAACGGTAACTTGGACATGAGTTTCGGGAATAACGGGATCGTGCTCTACGATGGCGGCACTCATGAAGAGTGCTATGACTTAATGGTGCAGAGTGATGACACGATTCTCATCGCCGGACATAGCGGCAACAGCATCGGCGCAATATCGGATTGGAGCGTGGTGGTCTTAAAATATGATCCAAACGGCATACTGGATACAACGTTTGGAACCAATGGTGTCTATCAATATGATCCAACGGGTAACACGGAATGGGGTTATGGCCTGACCCTGCAAACAGACGGCAAGATCGTTGTCGCCGGACAGGCCCATAACGGCACGGATGATGATGTGATTGTCCTGAGATTGACCAATATCGCCGGCGACAGTAACGAACCCAATGAGCCGAATAGCCCGAGTGATCCCAATAATCATCTGCCCGTGATTTTCGCAGATCCCAACCTCGAGAATGCCGTAGAGACGGCTTTGAGTGTAACGGACCCAACGCCCAGCGATATGCTTTCGCTTTATCGTCTTGACGCGATGTCTCTGGGGATCGCGGACATTACAGGCCTCGAGTATGCCACGAATCTGAATACGCTCGATCTGCGGTTCAATCAGATTGCGGACATCAGTGAGCTGTCCGGTCTGATAAACCTGTTGTGGCTTGGCATATACAGCAACCGGATTTCAGATTTGAGTCCTCTCTCTGGTCTTACGAGTCTTCAAGAACTGGACCCCGGAAACAATCAAATTAGTGACATCAGTGCCTTATCGAACATGACCAATCTTACATATCTGGACCTTACCCAAAATCAGATCACAGATGTGAATGCCTTGTCCGGCCTGACGAACTTAACGCGGCTATACTTATCTGACAACCAGATTATGGATTTGAGTTCTTTGAGCGGCCTTAACAGTCTGGTTGCCCTTGATGTTGGCCGGAACCAAATCACCGATATTAATGACCTGTCGAGTCTATCCGCCCTTGAAAGACTTTGGCTTCACGAGAATCAGATTGTTGATGTCAGCGCGTTAACCAGCTTGACAAACCTCGCAACACTATGGCTCCAGCAGAATTCTCTCAATAATAATGCCTACTGCACGGATCTGGCCGCAATTGCTGCGAATAATTCCTCATTGACCGTACTGGAGTATACACCCAATTCCAAACCGCCCACAGGCCTCTCTGTCTCCGACGGGACTTACGCCGACAGGGTTCGGATAACCTGGGATGCGTTGTGTAACGGCCCCCTCTATACAAGTTACTACCAAGTGTCTCGTTCGGACTCGCTTTCGGGCACCAGGACCGCCATCTCTGCCTGGCAGATAACGGTTACTTTTACTGATCTGAATGTCCAGCCTGACATGACCTATTATTATTGGGTACGGGCCGCCACGGACGAGCAGGGACAGGATTTCACGGCCTACAGCGCCTCGGATACCGGTTCGGTTGCAGGGAGTGTACCAGGCAATCCAAACGGACCTCCGGAGCCCAATGATCCGGATATCCCCATCGAGCCCAATAAACCCATCGAGCCCAATGAGCCCAGCGAGCCCGGTGAGCCTAACGAGCCGAATGATATCCCGCCGTTTTTGATATGGTCCCGTCCGCCGATAGAAATCGAGCCGAACGTGGATATGCCGCCGGTGTTCTGTGGCTGGAGTGAGCCTGCCCGGTCCACTGAGCAGATCGGCAACAGGAGGCAGTGGCGCATGGATGCCGACGATTTCCGCCGTATCGGGCCCATTCCGGTGACACGAATTCGGTGGTGGGGTGGATACAAGGCCTGGACATCGCCAGAGCCCCCGGAATCGCAGCCAATAGCCTGGCATATTGGTTTCTGGGCCAACCAGATCGAGGGCATCGATCAGCGCGAAGTCTTCCCCGAGCGTATGGTCTGGTCCTTGGAAATCCCTGCAGAGCGGATTCATTTTGAGCCCGTGGGGCACATCGAATTCCCACAGAAGCAGCCAGACATGTGTTTCTTATATGAAGTCCTTCTGGAGCCGGAAGAGTGGTTCCACCAGGTGGCGTATGAGAGTAATGAGGATATCTTCTGGATCAGCATTACGGCTATCTACCCTGCAGATGTGGAGGCTAAGAATCTGTGGGGTTGGATAACGCGGCCGCATCTCTGGGGCAATGGTGCGGTTATGCCGGCCATCATGGGTGAATGGCCGACATACGACGAGCGTCTGTTTCCCGGGCGAATCTACCCTATAGAGAATTCTCTTCTGTGTGGGTGGAACCAGGCATACGATATGTGCTTTGAGCTTCTGACCGAGCATCCCTGGGGCAAATGGGACCAGTCGTTTATGGGTCTGCGTGACTGGCCGTATTCAGAGGATCAGGTATCGTTTGCCATTGATGATGAAGTCGGTAATATACAGGTCGAACGCCGGGTGGCCGACGACTGGTTATGTGAGCGAATAGATCCGGTCGTCGCCATCAGTTGGCAGGGGTCGTACATCGGTTATGGATACGAAGCGTACAATTGCGACCAGGTCGAGGAGCCCCGGCGGCCGGATTACTTCATACTATCGCTGCGGATGCCAACGAACGTTTCGGCCCAAGACGGGAATCCGGGCGAATTAGTCTGGGAGTATCTCGCCTACGACTACGATGAGGTTCTTGTTGGCTACGACCGAAATCCCGAGGGTCAACCCAATGAGTCGGTCTTCCGTTACTCGGTGAGATTGCCGGAGGATGCATGGTTCCGGCAGGAAAATCTCGGTCAGACATATTGGTTCAGTGTCGTAGCTGTGTACAGGGCGAGATTGGATGAAATTCAGCACCCGTGGGGTTGGACAAACCGTCCCCACATGTTCGGCAGCACGGCGATAAGTATTACTCGTGATGGTTCTGTGCCGGAGCCGGTTTACGATCAAGCAGGCGAACCTGTTGACATGTCATTTACGTTGTCCACGGTGCCGCAATAGAGGCCGGTGCTCTTTTAGCAGGGACAGATTATGAATTCCAGCGCGAAGACCAGCTATGTACGAACCCGGCGGCTCCGGGTTATTACGGCAGGTGTTTTGCTGGCCCTGTCTCTGGCGGCGATGCCGGGAGTATCCGCACCCGAGAGCGGCCGGTTTGTCGTGCAGCCCGTCGAGAATCCCCGGTATTGCGGCAATGAGTTATTCCGGGCGTTCGAGAACTACTCCAGCCCGCGGATCGGCCAATTGCGTAGCCGGTACGGCCTCGATGCCGTCGTGGCTGGCGAGAGCGACGAATGGAAGCGCATCCTGCTGCTGCGTCACTGGATCAAGTCGAATATCGCTATCGAAAACGACAACCCCACGCAGACCCGGGGCGACACGTTCGCTATCCTCGACGCCGCACTCAAGGGAGGAAAGTTCCATTGCACGCATTTCAGTATTGTGCAGCACGCCGTACTGAACAGCTTCGGCTACGTCACCCGGCGGTTAGGCTGCGGGCCGGGACTCGAAGACGACGGTGGGCACCACGGGGTCAACGAGGTCTGGGTCAACAAGTTCAGTAAATGGGTGCTGATCGACGCCAAGTACGACGCCCATTTCGAGAAAAACAAGGTGCCGCTGTCGGCCCTGGAAATCCGGGATGAGGTTTGGCGTGACGGGGCAAAATCGGTGATTCGCGTCGTCGGCCCTGATCGAAGCGACATGAGGCCGGACCCCGAGACCGGAAAGTGGGAAACACGCCCCGACACCTATCGCTGGTGTAGTTGGGAAACGGATACTAATCGATTCACCACGTTCCCTGCCAGACCCACCTCGACCCTTGTTGTGCTTGAAGACGAGATATTCCGCAACAATACCTGGTATCGCGATGGCAAGCCGCACTGGGCTTATGACACTCCTTACTTCATAAAGACCACCCGGCGGGACTGGATCGAATGGACGCCAAATGTCATCACCTCAAAGGTGACAATCCGGGACAGCAGGGCACATGTGTTTCTCGGTTCATGTACACCCAACTTCCGAAGCTTCCAAATAATGGACGAAGCCGGCGCATGGCGCGACTGCGGTGAGCAGGTCGAACTCTCGCTCGACGGCTGTGACCGTAAACGCTTCACATTTCGGACGATCAACCTCTTCGGGGTAACCGGGCCGGAACATCGAGTCGAGATTGCATTAAAATAAAGGCATCCCGAAATGAATTGCCGTTAACGAATTAAAGGCACCGAGTAATGAATTACCGTTAACGAATTAACGGCACCCGGCAATAAATTACCGTAAAAGGATTAAAGGCACCCGGCAATAAATTACCGTAAAAGGATTAAAGGCACCCGGCAATAAATTACCGGGCTAAATATGGGGGGAGAATTTATTGTAAATGTTGGCGGGTGGGGGAGTTGGATTGTACAATTGTATTATGGCGAAGACTCTTGGGTATATGATTACCTTCACGACATACGGGACGTGGCTGCAGGGGGATAAGCGGGGATTCGTTAAGGATGGTCAAACCTACGCAGCTAACCAATCTCTTGCCGATTCGAATAAACAAAACCTTTCCAAAAATCCGGTTAGACTCTCGAAAAATCATCGAGCAATCGCCGCTAAAGTCATCTTCGAAAAAGCCGATCGGCTGGGTCAAAAGATTCTTGCTTTGGCTGTGTGCTCCAACCATGTCCATCTCGTCGCCGATTATGTTTCGGTGCCGATTGGTTCGGTCGTCAGCCATTATAAAAATTCGGCGCAAGCTGCTCTTCGCAAGGCCGGCCTGGCCGGCAGGGTCTGGACAAAAGGATTCGATAAACGATATTGTTTTGATGAGCAAGCCTTGAAGAGCAGAATCGATTACGTAAATTCGCACAATAAAAACACCATATTTAGCCCCTCAATTTATTGAGGGGTTCTTTTTAACACAATCGGGATTGTTCAAAGCAAAAATTAAAGGCACCCGGCAATGAATTACCGTTAAAGGATTAAAGGCACCCGGCAATAAATTGCCGTTAAAGGATTAAAGGCACCCGGCAATAAATTACCGTTAAAGGATTAAAGGCACCCGGCAATAAATTACCGGGCTAAATATGGGGGGAGGGGGATTGTTGCTTTTTGCCTTTTTCCTTTTTACTTTTTACTTTTTACTTTCTTTTACCTTGTTCTATTTTGGCCAGGCGAGGTAGAAGGTTTCTTTGCGGTAGTGGGAGTCGATGTGGCCGTCGAGGAAGGCGCAGTTTCCTCTTCCGCCGAGTCTGTTACCTGTCGGTGCGTGATGGAAGCCTGCGATGGTATCCCAGAACGGTCCGACGCCGTCGGGGCCGGGTTCGATCAGGCGGGGATTGCCGCCGACCTGACTGAGCCAGCCCTGTACCATCGAATCATCGCCGGGGACCATAAAAGTGTCATTGAGCCCTGAGATATTGTATTCCGTATCCACGTAAGAACTCTCCTCGGTGAACGAGTAAGTCGTAGCGGGATGCTTTACTTCGGAGATATTGACAACCCGCGTTTCCCTGACGCCCGAATTGCCGCTGCCGACGTAAGCATTCATTGTGTAGTTGTACCAGGGCTCGTAATTTCGAATGCTCGAGCCGAAATCCTGGTAGAAATGGTCATCAGAATTTTTGACTGCCAAACGCTTGAACGTGGGACAGATGAACGCCCTTGCATCCATCAGATACGGATACATCTGCCCTCCGTATTCGGGATGGCTCTTAAGATCCATATCTCCGTTACACCACCGCAAATGCAGGGGATTGGTGATTCCCGACTCGACTGGGTAGGGATCTGGCTGTGAGAAATAGCATCTCTCGGCCTGGGCAAACTTGCCGTCGTTGTCGTCGCAGTACATAGCTGTGGCAAGGGTATAGTTTTTCAGGTTGCCCTTGCACGCCGCTCCCATGGCAAGGTCTTTGGCTTTGTTCAGGGCGGGCATAAGAATGGACAGTAGAAGGGCGATTACGGCGATAACTACGAGAAGCTCGATTAAGGTAAATCCGCTGATCTTTCGCATGATACGATCCTCCAGCTTTATTAAAGAAACAATAAACTCGGCTCACAAGCCGCACTTAAAAATCCCTGGTGGCGAACTCATTTAAGCTTCTCAAAGGTTATGTGCAATTCTACCAGAGCCTATGATAATATCACAATAGTATTATATATGCTACAGGCGTGCGTTTCAAGGATTTTTTAAAAATTGGAATAATTCGGCATGCACATATTGCCAATAGGGAAAGCCTCCTGGTATTCCTGGACAAACGGCGAATCGGTTATGCAGGTTCCGGAACTAACGGCAATAGAAACATTTAAGATCCACGCTAATAGGAAAAATGACGCTCGTAGAGGGCTGTTCATTTGGTAATTTTTCCTGAGAAAGTTACGATGCTCTGGGGTGTCATCCGGAGAGCGGCCTTGTTGTCGTTGACCGGCACTTTATCCACTTCCTGCAGATTCTCGGATGCCGAAGTGCGATAGACCTTCAGCGAGGCCGGGACCTTGAGATTTTTGAAAGTCAGACTCAGGGCTTGTTCCTGCTCGGTCGGATTGATGGCTACGATGGCCAGCTCTGGGCTGTCCTTATTCAGAAAAGCGCCGACCTGGACGTCACCGAAACCGGGTTGAGCGTCGATGCGAACAGCGCCGGGCCGAATGAACCTGCTGTAGTGCATGGCTGTGTAGGTCTTCGGTGTGTACTCGCTCATCAACATGATGCAGTGTGTGTTCTTGCGGTTTTCGGTAATCTGCCAGGGCACGAAGGCCGAGCAGTTGCCGGCCACGAGCGCGTTATGAAGGGCGTTGCCGATGCCCTTTTGAATGGGTTCCGGCCAGTCGTGCCCGCCGGTGCCGCCCTCGGTTATCCAGAAGGGCTTGCCGGTGTCTTTGATAAGGTCCCAGAACCGGCGAGAGGAAGTGGCCGACATTTCGGCTTTGACCCCGTCCTCGTAGCCGTGGCTGGCAAAGACATCGAGTGCGGCCAAAGCCCCGGGATTGTCTTTTATTGCCTTGACGTAGGAACCCGTGCCGCCTTCGTACAGGTGGCTGGTCATCGTTTCGGGCCCGAAGGTTTTCACGTGGCCGTAGCCTTCGGCGTTTAGCATTTCGCGGAGCATGATAATAATGGCGGCGTAGTCCCTGCCGTCCCATACGCAGCTCTCGAACGACTGGGTAAACTGTACTTCGTTGCCGGGGCTTACGGCGTAAAAAGGAACGCCCAATTTATCGTGGAGCTTCACGTATTCGACCATCCACTTGCAGAAGTGCCTGAAATATTTCGGATCGACCCTGTTGGTGAACTCTCCATAGCCTCCGGCCCGAATCGCGCCGGATTTTTTATCCGTGATGGATTTATTCACCTTCATCCATGAAGGCGGGCTCCAGACCGTGCCGATTATCTTAATGTCCGGATTGAGCTTAAGAATGCCCCGGCCGAAGTCCGCGAATATTTGGGGCCGGCCTCCGTCCGCTTCCATGTCGAAATCCTCGCAGCGGATTTGCCTGAAGTCTTCCGTCGGCTTCTCGAACGTCGGACCCCACATATTCACGCGGAGCATATTGCATCCGACGCCTTCGACGTAGATTTTCTGGAATTCCTCCGTACGGTATAGCTCGCGGAACCGGCCGGACCACGCAATCAGGCACGTGCCGAAACCTTCGATGGTCTGATACCCCCGGGCGCCATCGACGACAACGGCCGTGGCTGAGGACGAAGCGGCCGGAATGAGAATAGTTGAAATTAACATAAGGACAATTACTCGCATTAATCGTGCACGCATTATCATATCCTTTCCAAGTCTGACGATTCCATGAACGCTGAATATCTATTAATTGCTCGCAGATGAAGCGAACGGCGAGGGCAGCGGATCGATAGCCGTGGCGGCCATGGTGACATCGTTGTTCCCGAATAATCCTGCATTAGTCAGGCCGCGATGCATCAGGAATGTAGTCGTGCCCTCAGCCGCCTGTGAGTTGCGGACGATGACCCCGCGGACCGAATCAAGTAAAATCGCCGCATGTCCCTCTTCTGAATCGGGCTGGCGACCGTAAAAGCCGTCGATTACCACGCGGCTGGTGTGTTCGCACCACAGAGCACTGGTATAATACTCCGGCGCCGCGGCATCCCAGCGTATGTCGATCTGATGTAAGGTCAATCCGTTTGCTCCGTGGCAGAAAATCCCGGCCAACTCGTGCCGGAAGATTGCCCACTTCGGATCATAGGCGGGCCGCAGGTCGATATTGCCGCCGTAGGATGTGCTTAGCGGACCTTTGCGGACATGCAGGCGTAATTGGTCAAAGGTCACATCTTCGATCCGGCCCGGTTCCTGTGCCCAGATCACGGCGCCGCTTTCACTCTCGGCCAGAATGTTCGAGAAAGTGACATTCCTGATCCGGCCCAACTTTGCGCTCGATTCCCGCTCCGGCAGCACCGAGATGTGGATCGGCTCGCCTTTGCCCCACCAGTGTCCGGTGTGCAGCCGGGTCTGAATGACAATGTTATTAAACAGCACGTTCTCGATAGACCCTTCCTGGCGAACGAACAGGCCGATCCCGCGGTTCGAGTCGCGAATCACCAGGTTCTCGAAAACGCAGTTTCGTACGGTGTTCATGCCGTAGCCGAGGCGGACGCCGGCCGAGCGGGAAGACATTGTACAGTTGGATACCGTGACATTTTCGCAGAAGCCGGGATTGCGGCTGTTGACACTGGTTACGCAGATCGCATCATCGCCGCAGAGCAGCTCGCAGTTGGCGATGTGTACATTGCGGCAGGTCTCGAAGTGGAAGCCGTCGTTGTTAGGAATGACAGGATTGTTGAGCACCTTCACGCCGTCGACGTCTACGTTCACGCAGTCGGCGAAATTTAACGTCCAGCAGGGAGCATCTTTAAGCAGCACATCCCGCATTGTCACATCGCTGCAATTATAGAACGCGACCAGGCGGTTCGGTCGCGAGCCATAGGTCACCGGGCCGTCGGCAGTGCCGAACTTTGGCGACATGAAGTCCTCGCCCTGGCGCGTGAAGCGGCGTTCGAAATCGTTTGCGGCTGTTCGCGGCTGGTCGAGATGCATAAACGTGTCACCGCATCCGTCAATGGTGCCCCGGCCGCAAATCATCATATTCGCGGCGTTCTGTGCCCACACGAGAGGGCGTCTTCTGCCGTCCACCTGATAGTCAGCGACAACCTCACTGCCCAGAAGTACTGTGCCGGTTTCAAGCTGGAGTGTAATGTTGCTTTGGAGTTCAATTGGGCCGGTGCGATAAATGCCTGCGGGGACAAGAATTGTGCCGCCTTTCTGTTTAACGCAGGCTGTGACGGCCTTCTGAAACGCGCCGGTATTCAGCTTGCTTGCGTCGCCGAGAGCGCCGTGGTCGAGGACGTTAATGACTCCCGCTGCCGTCTGCCCTGCGAAGAGTCCGAGGCAGGCAATCCCAAAAGCCAGCCAACAGTTAATCCGCTTTTTCGTATGTTTCATGTTCTTAGTCTTCCAACTTTCATAATCACATATCTATTCCAGTGCTGCAATCAGGCTCGCAATTTATTCCTACTGCTGATGCTCGATTGCGACGACCGGGACGATGTCGTCGGGAGCTTCCCGCGGGACATGAATTACCAGAGCGTCCGGCCGTTTCTCGGTTTTCAACAATGTCCGATCGGGATCGGCGAGCAAATAGACACGCGTGACATTCAGCCGGCCGACGGGCACTTCGAGAGTGCCGTCCTGAGGCCACTGGAATATATGGGCGTAAAGCTTGCCGGCCTTTTTGGTGCATCTGCCCCACTGAGGCCGCTCGAACGGACTGGCGGTTGTGCCGTAAATAGCTTCACCGTTCGTGTCCATCCACCGGCCTATTGTTCGCATGGAATCTATGCTCTCTTGAGGAATCGAGCCATTTCCTTTCGGACCGATATTCAACAGGTAGTTGCCGCCCTTCGAGACAATATCGACGAGGTTTTGAATCAGTTTTTCAGGCGATTTCCAGGCATGATCGTGGTCGGAGTAACCCCATGTCGTATTCATCGTCATACAGACCTCCCAATCGACGCCGGGAATTCCGGTGGAGGGAATGGTCTGCTCGGGCGTGGTGAAATCGCCCTGTTCCGGCTTCCATGTTCTAAGGCGATCCACGGAATCTTCTTTCTCGATATGCGGAATGTGATAGAGCCGGTTGTTCGAGATAATGGCCGGCTGGAGATTGTGTGCCATAGTCATCAGTTCGTTGGCGCGCCAAAACGGACCCTCATTGCCCTTTTTCGAGTAGTCCCACCAGATGATGTCTACGGGACCGTAGTTCGAGAAAAGCTCGCGGCCCTGTGCGTGGAGATAATCAACATAGATATCATGATTGCGAGGACCATTCGGCGAAGGTTTGCCCTTTAGCGGATGGGGCAACTGGTCGGCTTTGAGATAGTCGTACTGAGGGTGGTGCCAGTCTATGACGGAGTGATAGAAGCCGACCTTCAGACCCTCGCTGCGGACGGCGTCCACTATCTCGGAGGCGAGGTCACGGCCGAGTAGGTCATGGGCATCGTATGTAGTATACTGGGAGTCGAACAGGCAGAAGCCATCGTGGTGTTTGCTGGTGAAGACCACGTAGCGACAACCGGCCTGGCGGGCGAGTTTCGCCCACTCACGGGCGAAGCCTTCCTTGGGACGGAAGAGCGGGACCGCCTCGTGGGCATATTCCCAAGTGTCGGCGCTGACGCGCTGCTGGATCCATTCCATGCCGCCTCGCTCGCCGACCGGTTTGCCTTTCCACGTTCCGGCCAGACCCGAGTAGAGGCCCCAGTGAACGAACATGCCGAAGCGGCTCTCCCGCCACCACTGCATCCGGTCATCTCGTTGCTGCCTTGTCTCAGTACGAGGGCCGTTCATGCCGGAAGCGTTTTCTTTGGTACATGCCGAAGATACCAGTATCAGTCCAAAGGCCACCACCAAAATAACTGACAGGATTGATTTTGCTCTTCTCATATTCGTCTCCTTTTCATAGGCTGCTGCTCACACTGTTAGCAATAAGAATAATCCTTGCGTATGGAATTCTACCAAAAGCAACCATTGACAGAAAGGGCACTTTGTACCGGCCTTCGGTGTCGAAAATCTCAGTTTATTGCTATCCTTATTGATATTTTTGGGCATATTTAAAGAAAAATCTTGATATAAATGCAAAATCTGCAAATCGTGACATTTTTTTTAAGATTTTTCTTGGCAGGAGGAGTCCGTGCCGTATAATGGAGGATATAGACAATTTGGGTAATTGTTAAGGGCGCGCAAAAAACGTTACGAGTGATGAGTGATGATTCGTAATGTAAGGATTGTCGGGGAGGAGAAGACTCTCCTCTGATTCAGAATGGCTCGCTCGATTCGATATTAGTTGTTGTGGTTCGGCTATCTTTAAGAGCAAGATTGCTCCGTCGAGCCGGCCATTAAGCGAAGCGAAAGCCTTTCAATGGCATGATTGCTGGTATCAATGTCAGTCGTACTCATCTGGCATGCTGTCGTTCTTTCGTTTCATTCGGAGCATGGAGAAAAGGGTGATAAAAACAGAGTCAGAATTGGGGGTGAAAATCAGAAGGTTGACCCTGCTGTCTCTTCTTCTGTCACTATTTCTTCTTCCGGGCAGACTCTCGGCCGTTGACGTCATTGAGGAGTGGGTGGCAAGGTATAACGGCCCTGGAAATTACGATGACTACGCCAAGGCCATGGTTGTGGATGATTCAGGCAATGTCTATGTAACGGGACATAGTTATGGCAGCGGCAGCCACTATGACTACGCCACAACAAAGTATGACTCAGATGGAATCGAGCAGTGGGTGGAACGATATAACGGCCCCGGAAATTATCATGACACACCCAGAGCCATCGCCGTGGATGCTTTCGGTAACGTCTACGTGACGGGATATAGCTATGGCGACGGGACCATCTCCGACTATGCCACGATAAAGTATAATTCAGATGGAATCGAGCAGTGGGTGGCACGGTATAATGGTCCGGGAAATGGTAATGATCTTGTTTTTGCCATGGCCGTGGATGATATTGGGAATGTTTATGTAACTGGCGAGAGTTATGACGACGAAAGCCGCCTTGACTATACGACGATTAAATATGATGGAAATGGCAGCCAGCGGTGGGTGGCAACATATAACGGGTCGGGCAATTATAATGATAGCGCCAAAGCCATCGCGCTGGATGCTTTCGGCAATGCCTACGTGACGGGATATAGTTACGGCGGCGCCGAGACCCATGAGGACTATGCCACCATCAAGTACGATTTATCCGGCCGCCAGCTCTGGGTGGCAAGATACGCAGGTCCGTCGGGTCCGCCACATTCGGCGTATGATGTCGCCAATGCCATAATAGTGGATGCATCAGGTGGCGTCTATGTCACCGGATATAGCGACGGCGGCTCTACATGCTATGACTATGCCACGATAAAGTACGATTCGGACGGCAATGAGCAGTGGGAGGCAAGATATAACGGATTACGGGACAAGTATGATTACGCCCATGCGATAGCTCTCGACAGCTCCGGCAGTGTCTATGTGACGGGCTATAGTGACAACAACGAAACCCGACAGGACTATGCCACAATCAAATATGATTCGTCCGGCAGTCAGCTCTGGGTGGCGACATATAACGGTCCGGCAAATAACAATGACCGGGCCTGCAGCATTTTAGTGGATCATTCGGATAATGTCTATGTAACCGGATATAGTCATGACTGGGGCACCAGCCTTGACTATGCAACTATCATGTATGATTTAGAGGGCAACGAGGTCTGGGTGGCAACATATGATGGATCGCCATACCCCGGCGATGTGGTGACGGATTCATCAGACGGCGACCCGTCCATACCGATGGTAAACGGCCCTGATAATGATTGTGATTACGCCTATGCCATGGCTCTGGACAGATCAGGGAACATCTATGTGACCGGAGGTAGTTTCGGCATCGAAACCCGCTATGACTTTGCCACAATCAAGTATTCACAAGAAGATACTCCACCCGGCGAGCTAGTGGAAGTTGCCGACTTGAGGACCGGAGCGACGCTGACATTCGACGCTGTTGAGGGAGGCGGCAATACGACCGTGACCGTGACGCCGGAGGGGCCGATTTCACCGGAGGGACTGAAACTTGTGCCTTCGGGCATGGTTTACGAGATGAACACGACGGCCGTATTCCAGGACATGATCCAAATCGCCATCAGATACGATGACACCGAACTGACCGAACCGCAGGAAAACACCCTGAAGCTCAGATGCTATGAACCGGCAACTGATGAATGGTTAGATATAAGCACTCACAGGGATACGGAAAATAACATCATCTACGGCAAAAGCCATCATCTGTCATTCTTCGCCGTGAGTGTCACGCCCTGACTTCAACAGCCGTTTTTGATGGGCTTTTAGCCCGCCGAACGGTACTAAATTTTCTTCCGCAGGAAAAGCCAGACCCATCCATGGCGTTCGGACTCGGCCGGCAGTTTCGAACGCAGTTCCGTCATGCGCTTGCGAACCTCCTGCTGCTCATTCTCGAGCTGTTCGATTTGCTCCTTTGTACGAACCCGGTCCTTTCCATACAATTTCTCTGACAGTGTTCTGTAGCGCTCTTGGACCTTCTCCAGATCCTTTCGCAATTGTGTATGTTCTGCCTTCTGCTCGGGCGTAGGCTCGGGCAAATCGGGCTTCTGACTGGCGAAATCGCCCACGAGCAAATCGAGCAGGCCGTCGCCGTTCCAATCGGTGACACATATCTTCGAGCGGTTTCCACGGCGGACGTCTTTGGGGGGCTGCTGTCTGGATGTCCTCTCAACGGGTGGGACGAGCTGGACGGCTGAAGCCAATTCGGGGGATTTGGTAGATCCTGTGTTGCGATAAAGAGAGACGCTGCCGTCGTCGGCGCCGACGAGCAGATCGAGGTCACCGTCGCCGTCCCAATCGGCGGCAAACGGCCCGGCACTTCTTTTGACGTTTATCGAATTACCGCCGGCCTGGATTTGTTCTTCCTTGCCGAAGGTATAGGACTCCGGCGTCCCTTCGTTGGGGACCAGGTATACCTTGCCGCGTATTGTGCCGATGATCAGGTCATAGTCGCCGTCCCCGTCCCAGTCTGCCGCGTGGGCCGCGGAAGCCGTGCCGGTAATCGCAATCGGCCTTTCGGGCGTACTTTCGAGTCGTTGGCCGTGATAGTTGACGAACGTCCCCTCAGGCGTGTGCTCGAACTTGGCGCTGCCTGCGATGAGAAGCCCGTCAGGTTGTTCCTGGCTCCATGGACGGAACATTTTCTCCTTGCGAATCCCTCCGCCGATATTAATGAATTTGCCGTCCTTGTCCTTAATCATCTCGGGGGCTGCGAATGAACGGCCCTCCGTGCCTCGGAACAGGAAAATCTCGCCGGGCCAGGAGCCGGAGAGGATATCAGGATGTTCATCGTTATCAAGGTCCACAACATGCGGACCGAATCCGATGCATCAGCCGCTCGGGACGCGGCCGTCCTCTTTGCCTTCTTTGAATTTAACGCCGGCTGCCAGCTTAGGCTCTGAATTCGTGCCCTCATTGCGATATATCCACAGAAGCCCATCTCCAAACTGGCCGACCAACAAATCCTTGATCCCGTCGCCGTCAAAGTCGCAGACAAACGGTGCCGCGTGGCCTATCTCCGTGTTAATCGGCTTGCCGGCCGCCTCAAGCCTGACCGGGGGTTCCAGCTCCTCCGATAGCGGTGCGCTATCTGTCAAAATCACTCCGGTCAAAACCAGAACAAGTGTTTTGAACATGATAAGTTCTCTCCTGAAAGGAATATTGACTTATCGAAAAAAAGAATTCTTTTTCAAGTATAAAACACGGCTTATCTAAATATAAGACGTAAACAACGAAAAAAAGTTACTGTAATTTTTCAAAAATACAAAAAAAATCTGATAGCCATACAGTTTGAATTTAGCCTATAGAAAAAAGAATCCGTCTGCCAGGCAGCGAATTACTTGTTAACAATATAATTGCCGTACATACTTTGGCTAACACAGGCTTCTTGCTCTTCGTAATGAATCAGCCGCATTGGGTGTGGCGATAACAGCAGACCAGGTGATCATTGACCATGCCTGTTGATTGCATGAAGGCGTAGCAGATTGTTGAGCCGACGAACTTGAAGCCGCGTTTTTTGAGGGCCTTGCTCGTGGCATCCGATTCGGGTGACGTGGCGGGAATGTCCTTGAGGGTCTTCCAACGGTTGCGGATGGGAGTTCCGTTAGCAAATTGCCAGATGTAGATATCGAAAGAGCCGAATTCGGCCTGGATATCCAGAAAGGCTCGGGCATTAGTCACAGCGGATTGTACTTTAAGCCGGTTTCGGATGATACCCGGATTGTTGAGCAGTGAGGTGATTTTGCGTTGGTTATAGCGCGCGATTTTAGCCGGGTCGAAATCGTCAAAAGCTTTACGGTAATTTTCACGTTTATTCAGGATGGTCTGCCAGCTCAGTCCCGCCTGGGCGTTGTCGAGCAGAAGAAATTCGAACAGCTTGCGATCCTCGTGAAGCGGCACGCCCCATTCGGTGTCATGGTATTCGATCATGAGTTTGTTATCGCCGGGCCAGTCGCATCTTTTTCTCATGGGTCATTCTCCAATTAATGAATCTTCGCCGGCTTATACAATCTGGGCTTCGAATTTGTTGAGCTGGCAGAAGTCTTTCATCTGGTGTGCGTAGTCGCCGTAGAAGAATATCTGGTGGAAGCCGGGGAAGCTGAGCACTTCGGAGCCGCCGTCGAATTTGACCTTGACCGAAACGACACAACCGCCGCTGGGCGGCACATCCATATTCTCCAGCACCGTGCCTGCCGAAATCAGCACTTGTGATACCGAACTGCCGTCCGCTTTGCCCGGCAATAAATCGATACTTGTCACGCGCTGGCCTACCTTCCAGAGCGTTCGCGGCACGGCGTCCCGGTTGCCGTGATGGTGCATTAAATCGAACGGCTCAGGGCCCGAGCCGAAGCCGTTGAGTTTTGTCGGACACGAACAGTGTGCGCCAATGATCGAATCGTCCGCGGTATCGGCCACGGGGTCCTGCTGGAAGCCCGGCCTGTCGAACAGATACTGCGTTATTATATGCGAGGCGACCGCGCCGTAGTCGGCCTCGCAGGCTGCCGGGATGCCGTCGTCGTTCATCCGCGACCAGGCGATGCAGGGCAGGCTCACCTTGATCTGGCCCAGCGCGCCGAGGCAATCCATCGTGATGGCGTCGGCCTGCTCGGTTTCGAGAATCCTGCCGGCCACGTAGTAGCTTTTTATGCCGTTGATGACATCCTGGCGGGTCGCGCCCGTTACCTTTCGCGCCCGGCGAAGATAATCATCGGCCATCGCCAACATATCCTTACTGTTGGCGGTCTTGTTATACTGCTCAATGAACGTCGACGCCGGCACGACTCGCATCGTGATTCCCGTATCGGCTAAAGGTGCTTCGGAACTATCCCGGCCTTTTATCACGACGCAGCGGGTCCGGCGCATCTTTGCCGAGGCGCAGAGCATTTTCATGCCGTAAGCGGCCTGGCCGAAATCGTTCGTCGAATAAATTACGCAGCCGGGCGTCTCGGCCAGATTGATGGTGTTGGTTGTAAAAGATGTGCCTAACGGCGAATAAATAATCGATGGAATTGTGCTGTGAGCGACCTTTTCGGCGCTTGGCCAGGAATGTTTCTGACGATCCATCATTACCAGCATCAGGCCGTCGGCTTTTTGGGCTTCGGCTTCGGCGATCCAGCCTTCGGCTTCGGCGAGACTGTAAAGCGGTTCGGCGCGAAGGTCGAGCTTTGCGCCGAGCTTTCCGGCGGTGCTTGTCATTTTCTCGCTGTACATCATCCGGGCGGCCTTCCCGTCATAGACGGCCCCCGGCCAGAGCATGCCGTAATCTTCTTTTCGCCGGACAAAAGCCGCTTTGATGGTCGGCACGTATTTTGACGCCGGCCCGCACGGACGGATGGGATTCTGAGTTACCATTGGTTCTTTGACCAGAGCATTACAGCCTTGCAAAAGAACAGAACCTGCTACTACTCCGGCTGAACTGCGGATAAACTGCCGCCTGCTGAGATTATGATTACAATTGCATTTTAAGGGGCATCTTCCGGAACTCATCGTCATCTCCTGCTAAAACATTTCGATGAATGGTGTGCCGTGCACACCCTACCTGTTTTATCTTATAAACTGTGCAGGATATGATACGGAGCGTCAAACAGAATTGCAAGGATACAATCCTGTAATCATCGTAGCCGTTGCTATTGCTCTGTCTACGGTTTCGGCAACGGCCAGAA
>Ga0307378_10003877_pt1 | contig 21717 bp, 17 predicted proteins | sample UN1MG_FD_202238 | JGI IMG/M metagenome (GOLD analysis project Ga0307378, IMG submission 202238) | Soil microbial communities from Risofladan, Vaasa, Finland - UN-1 | ecosystem: Environmental > Terrestrial > Soil > Coastal area > Acid sulfate soil | place: Finland: Risofladan, Vaasa | collected...
ATACAGCCGATGGAGTAAGAGGCCTGGGCGTCGAAGACGGGCGTCCAGGTCGTCCCGGCGTTCTCGGTCTTCCAGACGCCGCCCGACCCGGCCGCGACGTACCAGGTGTGGCGCTTCAAGGGGTGGATGACGATGTCGCTGATCCGTCCCGACATGAGGGCCGGGCCGATTCCGCGGAAGGCCAGACCCGAGAGGAGCTCGGGCGTGAGCCCCGGCTTTGTTTCGACTTTGGCGCCGGACTTGGCCTCGGATTTCGAGGCCGAGGGCGCGATTTGCGCCGCGAGAGGAGCCGCTACGGCGAACGCGGCGAAAACCAGAAGGACCGGAACGACGTATTTCTTCATATTGACCTCCTCGAGAAGGAGGGAAGATTATCAGTATCCGGGGCGGAATGCCAATGCCCCGGACGAAGCGGGAGCGGGGCCTTGCTTTTTCGGCCCCGGCCCCGTATTGTTAGGAACGGACAGAAGTCCGAAGGAGGAACACATGGGTGCTTTCGTTCTATTGCTCATCATCATCGCGGCCATCGTCATCATGGCCATCGGCATGTACAACAGCCTGGTCACACTCCGCAACCGCTGCGACAACGCCTGGTCCCAAGTCGACGTCCAGCTCCGCCGCCGCTACGACCTCATTCCCAACCTGGTGGAGACGGTCAAAGGCTACGCCAAGCACGAGAGCGGTGTCTTCGAGCGGGTGACGCAGGCTCGGTCCGCAGCCGTCAACGCCCAGACGGTCAAGGCCCAGGGCGAAGCCGACAACATGCTGACCGGCGCCCTGAAATCCCTATTCGCCGTCGCCGAGGCCTACCCCGACCTCAAGGCCAACCAGAACTTCCTGATGCTCCAGGAGGAGCTGGCCGGGACCGAGAGCAAGGTCGCCTACGCCCGGCAGTTCTACAACGACGTCGTCATGAAGTTCAACATGAAACAGCAGGTCTTCCCTTCGAACATCCTGGCCAACATGTTCGGATTCAAGATCAAGGAATACTTCCAGATCGAAGAGGAAGTGGCCAAGGGCCCGGTCAAGGTCCAGTTCTGATCTTCGAGAGGGGACATGCACCGCTTCGAGAGAAGCGGTGCGTGTCCCCCTTCTTGTCTTGTGCTTGACTTGACGAAGGGTGGATCAGACGATGTACGAACAGATCGCACGCAACAAGTGGAAATCCGCCGCCCTCATTCTCTTTTTCGTGGCCTTCATCTTCCTCCTGACCTGGTTTTTCGAGTACGTGACCGGATGGGGGAAAGGCGGCCTCGTCCTGGCCGTCGTCGTGTCCATGACCATGGCCGCGGTCGGCTACTACGCGAGCGACAAGATCGTCCTGACCATCAGCCGAGCCCGGCCCGTGACCAAAGACGAATTCCCTTACCTCTATAACGTCGTCGAGGGCCTGGCCATCGCCGCCGGCCTGCCCGCGCCGAAGTGCTATGTCATCGACGATACCGCCCCGAACGCCTTCGCCGCCGGGCGCAAGCCGGAGACGGCCGTCATCTGCGTCACGACCGGCATCCTCGAAAAGCTCAACCGCGTCGAGCTCGAGGGCGTCATCGCCCACGAGATGTCGCACATCAAGAACTACGACGTCCGGCTCCAGACGCTGGTCGTGGTCATGGCCGGAGTCGTGGCCCTCCTCAGCGACTGGATGCTGAGGAGTTTCCTATGGGGCGGCGGGCGGCGGCGCGGCGGCCGTAACCGGGGCGGTTCGGGAGGCGCCGGGGGCATCCTGATCATCGTCGGCTTGGCCCTGGCGGTGCTGTCGCCGTTCATCGCCACGATCATCCAGCTGGCCGTTTCCCGGAAGCGAGAGTTCCTGGCCGACGCCAACGGGGCCATGCTGACCCGCTACCCGGCCGGCCTGGCCTCGGCCCTGCGGAAGATATCGGCCGACACCGAACCGCTCAAGGCGGCCAACAAGGCCACGGCCCACCTCTACATCGTCAACCCGCTCAAGAACATCAAGGGCGGCGTCAACAAGCTCTTCAGCACCCACCCGCCCATCGAGGAGCGCATCGCCGCCCTCGAGAAGATGTAGACGCGGGCGGGGCCGCGCTTCAGCGGTTCACTTCAAACGCGCGTAGGCGTCGTCAATGGCCTTTTTAAGGTCTTTGGCCGCGCGCTCGAGCCCCTTCTTGACGTCTTCGCTGGCCTTTTGTCCGGTCTTGGTCCATTCCCCCATCCGGACCTTGAGATCTCGCTCTTTTTCCTCAAGCGACCTAAGGCCCTTGTCGTACTCCAGGCGCGCCTCGAGCTTGAGCTTCCGGCCCTTTGCCTTGAGCTCCATCAGCCCGGCCTTGACGTGGTCCATTTCGATGGCGAGCCGCTCCAGGAATTCGTCTTTTCTAGTGAGCTTTGCCATGATGTTTCCTCCTCACTCTAATGTAACAGAATGTCGGCGGTTCTGCGAGAAGCCGGGGATCTTCTTGAAAGAACGAGGGCAATTCTCTATAATAGGCCAGCCCATCGCGGGGTCGTAGTTCAGCTGGTTAGAACGCCGGCCTGTCACGCCGGAGGTCGCGAGTTCGAGTCTCGTCGGCCCCGCCAATCCGCTATCAAAGACGCGGTCCTTTTATATCCCCCTTAATGGCGTAAGGGGGATAAGGGGGATTAGGAAATCTTAATGGATTCTTGGGGCGCGTCTTTGTATCTTGAAACGCCGTCCTACGGTCCCCCCTAAATTATAGAGGGGGGCAGGGGGGTTAAGAAATACAGACAGAGTTTTGAGAGGCGCTATTCCTGGCTCACGTAAGCCCATCGGCAGGCTAAATCCCGCCCTCCACTATCCGAGCGCGACTTGACAGCCGAATAAATGATATTTTATCGTCGTTGACAACGGGACCCGAGTAAAGGAGTACAGACATGCTTACCCACGCTTCTCGGACGAAGGACAGATCATCTTATCTTGTCTTTCTGATCGGCATCTGTCTTTCGCTTTGCGCCGTTTCTCTCTTCGCCCAGGCTCCCGCGAAACGAATGCTCACCGCCGATGATGTGTACCGCATGAAGGAGGTCGGTGATCCGCAGGTTTCGCCCGACGGCAAGTGGATCGCCTACACCGTCACCAGCCTGGACCGCGAAGCCGACAAGCTGCGAAGCGCCATCTGGATGGTCGACTGGGAGGGTACGCAGGACCTACAGATCACCAATGGGTCCGGCTCGGACACCTCGCCGCGCTGGAGCCCCGATGGACGGTTTCTGGCGTTCCTTTCCGCTCGTCCCGCCGAGGGCAAGACGCAGATCTGGCTGCTCGATCGCCGCGGCGGTGAAGCGAGCCAGTTGACAAACGTCAAGGGTGAGATCGGCGGCTATGAATGGTCGCCGGACGGCAAGCGGCTCGCGCTGGTCATGCGGGACAACGAGGAGGACCCGGGCGAAAAGGCCGATCCCAAAGCCCAGGCGCCTAAGCCGATCGTCATAGACCGATACTTCTTCAAGCGGGACATCGAGGGCTATCTCACCGCTTCGTCCGTCGATCATCTCTATCTGTTCGAGCTCGAGAGCAAGAAGCTGGAAGCCCTGACCGGCGAAAAGGATTTCGACGAGACCGATCCGGCCTGGTCTCCCGACGGGTCGCAACTCGCGTTTTTCAGCAACCATGCGCAGGACCCCGATCGGACCGTGACGACCGATATCTTTATCGTCGAGGCGCGCGCCGGAGCCGAGCCGCGCAAGCTGCTCACCATATTCAGGCCGGACGGACAGCGATTGGTCTGGAGCCCGGACGGCCGGATGCTGGCCTTCCTCCAGGGTTTCGAGTCGAAGTTCAATTTCTACAACCAGGATCGGCTGGCCGTCGTGCCGGCCGCGGGTGGCGAGCCGCGCACGCTCACCGCCAAGCTCGACCGTAGCGTGTCACAGCCTGAATTCGTGCCCGACGGTTCCGCCCTGACCTTTTTGGCGGAGGACGACCGGCGCGCGTATCTCGGGAAGGTCACCGTCGGCGGCGGCGACGTGGAACGCGTGAGCGACGGCAGCGCCGTCCTCAGCAAGCGCGTGACCGGCGGCGGGCATACGTCTGTCGCGGCGGCGACGGATTCGTCGGCGACGGAGATCTACGCGCTCGAGAGCGGAAAACCGCGCAAACTGACCGCGCACAACGACGGACTGCTCGCCGAGCTGCAGTTGGGCGCCGTCGAGGACATCAGCTTCAAGAGCAAGGACGGCACGGAAGTCCACGGCCTGATGGTCAAGCCAGCCTCGTATGAGGCGGGGAAGAGATACCCCGCGTTGCTGTGGATCCACGGCGGCCCGATCATGCAGGACGACCACGCGCTGCTGTTCGATCTGTATCCGCTGGCGCTCGAGCGGCAGTTCTTCGCGGCGCACGGCTATGTCGTCCTGGCCATCAACTACCGCGGCAGCAGCGGGCGGGGCGCCGCGTTCACGCGGAGCATTCTCGGCGATTGGGGGAACAGAGAGGTCGCCGATCTGCTCGCCGGCGTCGACTACGCCGTGCGGACGGGGATCGCGGACCCCGACCGGCTCGGCATAGGGGGCTGGAGCTACGGCGGCATCCTGACGGACTATACGATCGCGACGGACACGCGCTTCAAGGCCGCCGTCAGCGGGGCCGGCAGCGCCCTTCAGCTCTCGATGTACGGAAGCGACCAGTATATCCGGCAGTACGAGCACGAGATCGGCCTCCCCTGGAAGGCCGCGGACGCTTGGATCCGCATCTCCTATCCGTTCTTCCGGGCCGACCGGATCAAGACGCCCACCCTGTTCATAGGCGGCGAAAAAGACTTCAATGTCCCGATCATCGGCAGTGAACAGATGTATCAGGCGCTGAGAACGCTAAGCGTTCCCACGCAGCTGGTGGTCTATCCGGGGCAGTACCATATCCTCACGCGGCCGAGCTATATTCACGAGCGGCTGGATCGGTACTTGGCGTGGTTCGACAAGTATTTGAAGGTCCCGAAGTAGAGTCGACGGATCAATAATCCTTTCGCGCCGCAGCGCCGGGGCCGCGCACGACGCGCCCCGGCTTGGCTCCCGTGTGTTCGCCGTCCCGCAGGACCGGGACCCCGTTCACCAGGACGTGGACGATGCCCGTCGCGTACTGGTGCGGTTTCTCGAAAGTGGCCAGGTCCCTGACCTTATCCGGATCAAAGACCACGATGTCGGCGAAATACCCCGTTTGGAGGCGCCCCCGCCGTTCGATCCGCAGGGTCTCGGCAGGGAGGGCGGCCATCTTGCGGATCGCTTCCTGGAGCGTCATCAGCTTTTCATCGCGGACGTATTTCCCGAGGATCCTCGGATAACTCCCATAGGCCCGCGGATGGGCGCCGGATTCGAGGAATATCCCTTCGGGAGCATAGGCGGATTCGTCGGTGCAGAAACTGAGCCACGGCAAGGGCAACGTTTTCTTCAGATTGTCCTCGGACTGGCTGAAATAGATGGCCTGCACCTGGCCGTTGTCCTCGATCAGGAGATCCATGGCGGTCTCCTCGGGAGATTTCCCGCGGATCTCGGCGACCTGGGCCAGCGTTTTCCCGGTCAACGGTTTCAGGCTTTCCTGGTTGAACGCGACCAGCAAGATCCTGTCGGGAGAGCCGCATTGGAGATACAGGCTTTCCCAGCCCTTGGACGGCTTCCTCATTTCCCGGACGATCCGCTGCCGGGTGGCCGGGTCCTTCATCCTCTTGATGGCCGCCTCGACTCCACCGTCTTGGATCCATGGGGGGAACGAAGCCATGAGCCCGGCCATGCCCGCGGGGTAGGGATAGGCATCGGCCGTGATCTCTAGCCCTTCGGCGCGGGCCTTTTCCACGATGGCGATGACCTGGTCCATCTTCGCCCAGTTGTCGCGGCCCCCTGTTTTCAGGTGGAAGATCTCGCCGCGGATCCCGGCTTCCCGGACGATCCGAAGGAATTCGTCGATCGCGGGGATGATCTCGTCTCCCTCGCTTCGCATGTGAGAGACGTAGAGGCCGCCGTATTGTGCGGCCACTTTGGCCAGGGCCACGAGCTCCGCGGTCTTGGCGAAAGAGCCGGGCGGATAGATCAGGGCCGACGCCACGCCCAGGGCGCCCTCTTCCATCGCCTGCCCGACGAGTTGTTGCATCAGGCCCAACTCCTCTTCCGTCGGCGGGCGGTCGTCATACCCGATCACATGGATCCTGGGGGTGGCCGCGCCGATGAACGAGGCCACGTTCGGAGTCACACCGCGCTTTTCGAGGAAACGCAGGTATTCGTCCAGGGTCGTCCACTCGATATCCTGTGGCCGCTTGCCCTGTCCCTTGGCCAGGTCCTCTTTCATCCGCGCGCTGAGGGGCCCCATGGATTCCCCCTCGCCCAGGACTTCCAGGGTGATGCCTTGCCGGATATCGCTCTGCGCCTTCCCGTCCACGATCAAGCCGAACCCGGCCTGAGACATCATGTTGATGAACCCGGGCGCGACCGCCAGTCCCTTGGCGTCGATCTCGGCCTGGCCGCGAGCCTTCGAGAGATCCCCGATAGCGACAATCGTGTCGCCTTGGATCGCGATGTCGGCCGTTCGCGGGCTGCCGCCGCTCCCGTCATAAAGATCCCCGCCACGCAGGATCAGGTCGTACTCGACGGGTTTATGGCAGGCTGTGGTGGACAGCAGGGCCAGGACAAGCAGGGCCAGCGTCGTTATCGCGCGTTTCATGGTTGCCTCCTTCCGGATCAATGGCGTGAGAGAATGGCTTCCCCGCGTCAATCTATCATCTGTCGAGAGAGGTTTTCAAGCGCAGGCCGGAGGCTTCTTGACTTCGCGCGGCGACTGGCGATAGCATCGTTTTGAAATGGGAGATATCGGTTCCGAAAAATTCAATCCGCCGAATGGGAGGCTCTCCATGAACGATGTTTTCGAGAAGCGCGTGAGGGCCGCGGCCGTCGCGGGCTGGTGGACCGTGCTCGTCGCCGTCGGGTTCGTTCTGATCCAATGGATCGGGTATGTCCTGGTCATGTCCGCTCATCCTGCCTGGATGCTATCCTGGTGGGGCCCGGGCACGACCTGGCCTTTTGTCCAGACCGTGTGGTTCTGGGCTATAGCGATCTTAAAGTTCTGCGTATGGTTCCTGGCATTGCTGGCCCTTTGGCTGACGCTATGGGCCAGGCAGTTGAAAAAACGAGCCGATGGCTGATTGCCGGCGACGATAATCTCGACCCCATGAAGCCTCCCTACCGCCGCATGCTCCGGGTGATGAAGGAGAAGGAGGAACGACCGGCGCCGAGAGCGGCCGCGGGAGCCATCTGGTCCCTCTATATCCTCGGATGCTCTGACGGGTCTTTCTACACCGGGGTGACTCCTGATATTGACAATCGGCTCCGGAAACACCAGGAGGGGACGGCCTCTCGCTACACCCGAACTCGGCGCCCCGTCGTTCTGGTCTACCAGGAGGCGTGCGGCACGCGCTCCCGGTCCCTGGTAAGGGAGTGCGAAGTCAAGTCCTTGAGCCGGCGGCGAAAGGAAGAACTCATCTCGGGAGAACATAAAGGTAAATAAGACAGGCGGTGGCTTTTTGGCCCAAACCCTGATATAACTACCTTCTGAAACCATCTGCCGGCAGGGGAAAGTCAGCTCCGAATAACCTGTGAACTGCCGGAGAAAAATAGCAAGATCGTAGAGGAGAAAGAAATGGGATTACAACGGAAGCAGATGCTCATACGGCAAAAGGCGCGTTTCGAACAGACACTTCAAGATCGGCTGTCTTTCCTCTCCGGGAAGGGCATCAAATCTCCCAAGGCCGACAAAGATACCATCGTTAGAAAAATGCAGGCGGATCTCAAGGCCGCGAACAAAAGGCTGAGGGTGATCGCCGCCAGCGAAAAAAGAACGGAAGAGATGGCCAAGATTAAGGCGGAAAAAGCGGCAGCCCCCAAGAAAGAGCAGGAAGCCGGCAAGGGCGAGAAGCCTAAGAAAGCCGCCGAAGAAGGCAAGGGGAAAAAGATCAGGGCGGAAAAGAAGGCGGCCCCTCCGAAAGCAGCGGAAGGCGGCAAAAGTCCGAAAACGGCGGGATCCCCCGAAGAAGGCAAGCCGGCAGCGAAAGAGAAAACAACAGAAACGGGGGAGGGGCCGGCAGGCCCCGTGAAGGCCGATAAGTAAACCTATCTCTTCAGCTTTTTGGCGATGACGCCGTCCACGGACCAGCGGCCGCCGCCCATGATCATCAGGGCGGCCCCGATGGCCACGGCCAGGATGTGATACTCGAAGCCCTCGCCCTTCGCGGTCCCGCCCCAGTTCATGAAGAAGCCGTTCTTTAAATGGACGAGGGCGACGGCGACGAGCATGTCCACGGAGAGCACCAGGGCGGCGATTCGCGTGAAGAAACCCGCGATCAAAGCTGCGGCCCCGACCGATTCGGCCAGGATGGCCAGGAGAGCGAAGATCGTCGGGATGTGCAAACTGGATTCAAACCATCTCATGGAGGCGGTGAATCCCTGGCCGCCGAACCAGCCCAGGAGCTTTTGGGCGCCGTGGGGAAAGATCACGATTCCCATCAGGACCCTGAGGATGGTCCCGGAAAAACGCTTGTCGGTCGCGAACAAGCTCCTGAACATCGCGTCCCTCCCGCTATTTTTTCTTGATCCCATCGAGCTGGGTTTTTGCGGTATTGACGGCCTTCTTGATCTCGGCGTTGTCCGGGTCGAAGCTGAGGAGCCCCTCCCAGGCGGCGATGGCTTTGGCCAGGTTACCCCTCCGGTATTCCGTGAGACCCGTCTTGGTCAGGCTCTCCCGGCAGGCCGCGACCTCCTTGATCAGGGCCTCCTTGGAAAAAGCGACGGGCGGGCGGAGCCTTTCGAAGGACGCGAAATTCTTGAGCAGCGCAACGCTCACCCTTCCGGCCTGGGCGAAATCCCTGGCGCTGAAGGCTTTGTCTCCGATGGCCTTGATCTGGTTGACCGCCCCCCGATATTTCGCCGCGAGCTCGGCGGCGCCCGGATTCTCCTTGATAGCGGCCTGGAAAATGTCGAGGGCCCGGGCGAAGTTTCCGGCCTTTACGGCCTGAGCGGCCGGGTTGTCGACCGCCACGGTCCGGCATTCTTTCAGCGCCGTCTCGAGCTGGGCCTTCTTGAACGAGAGCTTTGACGCCAAGGCCCCGAAATCGTCGTAGCGGTCAAGAAGCATCCGATAGATGCCGCCCGCACGGACGTACTCCTGTTGGCCCAGGGCCCGGTCGGCCGCGCCCTTGATCTCTTCGACCGTCCGGACATAGTCCGCCGTGAGCTCCCTGCTGCGAGGGGTCTTCTCGTACTCGGCCTTGAAATCGTCGAGGGCTTTCTGATAATCGCCCTCCGCCAACGCCGGCCGGGATTCGACGGGGGTTTTTTTCGTCATGATCTTATCGGCCAAGGCACAGGCCGATAAAAAAAGGCAGGGCAGGACAGCTCCGGCGAGCGCGCGCGTTATGGATCGTTTGAGCATGACGTCATCCTATCTTTTCGACGGTGCCGAGGAAGAGCGGAGCGAGCTCCGGGCTGAACTGCTTTCCGGTGTACTCCTGAATCGTGGCCATGGCCTTCTCTTTGGTCATCGCATTCCGGTAGGGCCGGTCCGATGTCATGGCGTCATAGGCGTCGGCCAGGGAAATGATGGCCGCCTCGCGGGGGATTCCCTCCCCGCTCAACCCGTCCGGATAGCCGCTCCCATCGTACCACTCGTGATGGTGGCGAACGGCGGGGATGAACCGGCGCAGGGAGGGCGCCTTGCGCAGGATCTCGGCACCGTACTCGGGGTGCTTTTTCATCTCCGCCCACTCGGCCGGGTCGAGCTTGCCGGTCTTGTGGAGGATGGCGTCTGAGATCTTGATCTTGCCGACGTCGTGGAAGAGGCAGGCGATCTCGATGTCCTCCAGCTCCTGCCCGCTCATCCCGAGCTCCCTGGCGAGGGCGACAACAAGCTCGGAGACCCGGGTGGAATGGCCGTGCGTGTAGGAGTCCCGGGCATCGATGGCTGCGGCCACGACCCGGACGGTCGAGATGTAGGCCTCTTCCAGGTCCCGGGCGTCTTGAGCCAGCCTCTCTCGCTGGTTGGTGATGAGGCCGGACATCTCGTTGAAGCTCGCCGTCAGCCGGCCGAGCTCGTCCCCGGAAAAGATGCGAAGAGGCTTGCCCGTCTTCCCGCGCTTGAGCTCCTCGACGCCGGACGAGAGCTCCTTGATCGGCCGGGTCAGGTTGGAGGACAGGAGGACGCTGCTGACGGTGCCCAGGGCCAAGATGACGGCGAAGAGCCCGATGACCTTGCGCTGGGCCACGCTCTGGGCCGTCGACAGCACGGACCAATCGAGCTCGAGGATAACGGAGCCGAGGTGCTTGTCCATGAAGACGATCGGGCTTTCGATCTCGATGAGCGTACCCGACCCGCCGGGGACCCTGCGGACGAAGGTCCCGTCCTCGCTTCGCTCGAGGATTTCGCCCTGCGGAGACTCCAGCTTGCGACCGCGCTCCTTGATGTCGCTGTGGACGATGATGTCCCTCTCCGGACCGAGGATGCCGATCGACTTGATGTCGGGGTTTGTTTTCCTGATCTGAAAGACCATGTAGTCGAGGCCGAGCAGGTCATGGGCGCCCATGAGGAAGCCCGCCGAGGGAGCGATGCTCCGGCCCAGGGTTTCCGCCGTCCGGATGACCTTTTCCGCGACATGGCTGCTCATGATGCGGATGGTGAAGACGTAGGACAGAAACGTCGTGGCGGCGAGGAGAAAAAGGATGAGCAGGGTGGCCTTGGCCCGGATGTTTCGGAAGGTGAGAGGCGCCATGACTATTTAGTCGAAGATCAAATAACAAAACCGACTTTATCTTATTCTATGAGCTGGCGATATGTCAATCTGCGGGGCCGAACTAAGCACCGTCAACCTTTGCGGTACGGGGTTCGGTCCCACACCGCAAAGGTTTGCTCGATTTCGTTGTCTAATAGGGCAGGTCAAATAGGAACCGCCCATGGCCACGGACGACGATAAGGCCTTTTGGCCTGAGGCTAGCCAAGCAGCCAGGGAAATGCTCCCAGCTGTCCCCCTTCGGGGGGATTCAGGCCGGCCAGGCCGGCGGGCTATTCATTTTGAATCCATGATCCCGGGGAAAGCACCGAAAAATTGGAAAAAAAAGGTCCATGGGCAGGCCATCCCCCTCGGATTGACAAATGCCCCCCGCGGAAATAATATATCTTTGGATGGGGGCGTTTATTTTTTCCGGCCAAACTAAGGAGGATCCTGTGAATCGTCTCATCCGCAATCTCTTCCTTTCCCTTCTGGTGGTGGCCGCCGCAACCGGCTTCGGGCTGGTCACCTCGTGCAACATCACGGGGGGAGGCGCGTCCGGAGCCATGGGCGGCCTGAATCTGCTCCTGACGGACGGGCCCACTGACGACTGGCAGGAAGTGACCGTCGTCCTCAAATCCGTCAGCCTTCACAGCCGCGGGGGCAATTCCTGGGAGGAGGTCTGGACCGCCAACCCGGCCAATCCGGCCTCCGGCACGGTCAACCTCGTTGACCTGAGCGAAGTGACCGCGATTCTGGAAAAAGCCACGATTCCCGTCGGTACCTATAACCTGCTCAAGCTCGTCATCGACACCGATCCGGCCACGATGAAGCTTGTCGACGACCTGGGGAATCCGATCTCTTCGAGCCAGATCACGGTCGTCGACCCGAGCGGCAAGGGCGAGATCAAGGTCGACCTGAGTCCGGCCATTACTGTCGCGGAAGGCAGCACGGCCAACCTGATCGTCGATTTCGACCTGGCCCACCCGCTGTCGATCGTCAACCTGGACGGCAAGGTCGTCGTCAGCCTCAAGGTCCGCCATAAGGCCCTGCCGCGCCGTCTCATGAGCATCCAGTTCGCCCGCACCATCGGCGATATCACCGCCGCGGCCGCGGACGGCACCAGCTTCACCGTCAAGAACCTCCAGGAGTCCGAGCTGACCTTCGGCGTCAACGCCAACACGATCTATGTCGACGCCGACGCCAACGTGGTCGGGAGCTTCGACGGGCTGAAAGCCCTCGTCAACAGCGGGGCCGCCCTCGTCGCCTCCAATATGAACTCCGACGGCAGCCTTTATGCCCGGCGCGTTTGGTACGCGGCGAGCATCGAGACCCTGCCCCAATTCACCCCCGAGGGCCTCGTCCGGCGCGTCGGCGAAAATTGGCTCCGGATCTTGAAGAAGAGAACCGAGACGCTGTCCACGGGCTATAACCACCATCGCTGCGACTGGAACTCGGAGACGGTCTTCGTCGACGAGAACACGACCTGGACCTTCCAGGACATCACCATGGGCTCGGGTACATCCATTCTCCGTCAGATCGCCAAGGGCTTCCGCGTGGAAGTGACCTTCGTCGACCCCGCCGTCTCCCCCAAGGTGGCCGCGTCGATCAACGTCCACAGCGCCCACGCCGAGGGCCTGATCTCGAACGCAACCCTCGACAATTTCACCTTCGGCTGGCGCGACCACACCCGGACCATGGCCTACAGCGTCATCGCCGACCACACCTTCGGCTGGTGGTTCTACGGAGCGCCCTCGAGCCGCTCCACGGTCCTCCAGGACTTCGTCGACTCCGTGGACCAGGCCCGCTCGGCCAACCTCTGGGTCTTCGCCCACGCCGGGCTTTACTGGAACCAGGCCAATTCCAGCTGGGTGGTCGAGAACCTCGTTCTCTCCCCCATGAAGCTCCACAACTTCACCAAGATCACGACCGGATACACAGCCGCCAGCGGGTCCATTGGCGTTTCGACTTACGATTGCTGGGACGAGTCCGTTCCGGTGACCATGAACGTCATGCTGGACACGACCGGAGACCTCCAGACGGTGGTCGGCTCCTTTGTCTGGAACGCCATGACGGATATCGTGACGTTCACGCTGCCGGTGCCTCCCGCCGAATGGGAGGCCCTGCTCACCCCGGCCGTCAACAAGGTCAAGATCTGGGTCAGGCCGGTCAAGGCCGGAGAGACCTTTAGCTGGCACGCCTACAGCATCATCGCCTACCAGTTCATCCGCTGATTTTCAGAAGGGGTCAAACCAAGGGGGCAAGCCTCTTAAGAGGGGGTCAAACCTACCTTTTACACTCTTTTTGACCCGAAAGGTGTAAAAGGTAGGTTTGACCCCTTCTGAGATTCGAGCCCATCCTGAACGGTCCCCGCTTCCTCGCAGACTTTGCCCTCTAAGAGCGCGCAGAAGGTTGGTTTGACCCCTTCCGTCTCGCCGTCGGATCGATAGAATATTCCCCGGCCCTCCGGCGAATTTGCTATAATTCCCCGCAACCGAACGTGCGGTTCGTGCGTCTAATATTATTAAAGCGCCCGTTCGAGGAGCCGCAGAGATGGTCCTGCACATCGCCAAAAAGGATTTCCGAACCAACTTCCTGTCGGCCCGCTTCCTCATCGGATTCGTCCTCTGCCTCGTCCTCATCCCTTTCAGCATCCTGATCAATATCAGCAACTACCGCGGCCGCGTGGCCCAATTCCGGCTCGACCGGGATGCTGCCGAGAAGGCCACGGCCGAGGTCCGCGTCTATTCCACCCTGCGGCCCGAGGTCGTCCTGCCGCCCGAGCCCCTGAGCGTATTCGGCAAGGGGATCTCCGGCCAGGTGGGCAACCGCGTCAAGGTTTGGCTGGGAGACAAGCCCTTTCTGGCCGCCGGCAAGACCGCGGCCGGCGACAATCCCTTTCTGGCCTCCTTCTTTTCCGTCGATTTCGTCGACATCGCCGCCATCGTCTTCTCCCTGCTGGCGCTCATCTTCAGCTACGACGCGTTCACGCGCGAGAAGGAGGACGGAACGCTGAAGCTGCAGATGTCGAACTCGCTGGCCCGGTCGACGGCCCTGGCCGGCAAGCTCCTCGGTGTGTTCCTGACCCTCCTTCCGGTCCTCGTCTTTTCCTTCCTGCTGAGCGCCGTCCTCGTTCTCTTCTCACGCGACGTCTCCTTTTCCGCCGGTGAGTGGGGGCGGATCGTCCTTCTCTTCGCGGCCAGCCTCGGTTATCTCGCCGTTTTCGTCTTCATCGGCCTGCTCGTCTCGGCCCGGTCCAAGAGCTCGGTGACGAGTCTCGTGCTATGCCTCTTCCTCTGGGTCCTCTTCGTCTTCATCGTTCCCGTCGTCGCGGCCAACTTCGCCGAGAGCTTTGTCGGCGTCGAATCGCGCGACAACCTGGACAGGGTCTTGAGAGACTTCGATAAGGAGCGTCAGGATAAGATCGGCCAGGCGTTAAAGGCCCAAGGGATTCCCCAGGGTTTCAGCTGCTGGTGGTGTTCGTCGGGCGAAGACGGGGCCATGGAAACCTATGGGAACTCGCGGGCGGAATTCGACGTTTTCCGGCGGCGGGCCACGATCTCCGAGCCCATCCGCCTCGAGTACGCGGACAAGCGCTGGCCCCTTCAGAAGGCCTATCTGGATAGCCTTTACCGTCAGGCCAAGGCGGCCGAGAAGCTATCTCTCCTTTCGCCGACAGGAGTGTTCCGATCGATCGCTTCGGCCGTCTGCCGGACGGACCTCGCCTCCCACGAAGACCACATGAATAGGACCCGCCAATACCGGGAGACTTTCATCCGCTGGCTCCAGGGCAAGAACATCTTCGCCTCGTTCCGCTGGGTCACGCCGACGGACCCGGCTTCGTTCCTGACGGAGGATCAGCTCGTCGAAAAACGGACGGGCGGAGAGTTCAAGACGGAGCAGGCGTACGAGGACTGGGCTTCGCAACAGACGGACGTTCAGGCCCGCTGGGGGAAGCTCTATAAGGTCAAGGTCCACGGCGACGGCCCCGAGGACTTCCCTTTCGTCGACATCTCCGACATACCCCGGTACCAGGGCCAGCCGGGAACGCTCTTCTCCGGGCTCGAATCCTCCACCCTCGATGTGGGCCTCCTGCTCGTCGAAGCGGTCCTGTTGTTCTACCTGGGCTTTATCGCCTTTATCCGCTACGATGTGAGGTGAAAGGTGTTTCGAGTCGTCCTCAAACGCGAGATCCTCCACAACCTCTACAGCCTCCGGTTCCTCATTTCCCTTGGCCTCATCATCGCCGTCTTCGCTGCCGGGGCCGTGTCTTTCGCCAGGAACTACGCCGACAACTTGGAAAAATACCGGGAGATCCAGGGGCAGTACCTGGATAACATGCGCGACCTGGCTGCTTCGAATGCCTCCGAGCTGGCCGTCCGCCGGCAGACCTATTCCCTGAAGCCCCGGTCCAACGCGTTCATCAGCGACGCCAAGGAGAAGTACCTGCCGAACGCCATCGTCTATAGCGTTTGGAACGTATTCTCCTTCCAGAACAAGAGCGGCAGCGCCAACCCGTTCCTCAAGAAATTCGACGAGCTGAGCTGGACGTTCATCACCGGTTTGATCGTGAGCTTCATCACCCTGCTCTTCACTTTCGACGGCGTGTCGGGGGAGAAGGAGTCGAAGACCCTGGCCCTGTCCTTGGCCAATCCCGTCTCCCGGGCCACGCTGCTTCTGGGGAAGCTCGTGAGCGCCGTCGTTTCGGTGATGGCCATCGTCCTGGCCGGGGCTCTGACAAGCCTCATCATCGTCCTCGTCCTCGGCTCGGGAGGCGTCACGTCCGCCCTGGCCTGGGAGGTTCTGGGCTTCCTGGCCGTGGCCACGCTGCTCGCGGCGACATTCGCCACGTTCGGCCTGTTCTCGTCCGTCGTCGCACCGAGCTCCAACGTCAGCCTGCTCCTGGCCCTCTCCTTTTGGCTGGCCTTCGCCGTTGTCGTCCCCAATTCCAGCACCTTCGTCGCAAGGAGCTTTTTTCCGATCGCGAGTATCGAAACCGTCCAGAAGAACGTCAACGCGGCCTTCGACGACCTGGACAAGAACGCCCCGCCGGGGAGCTGGGCGATGAACTCCGGCAATCCGTTCCTGCCCCAGCACGAGCTCCGGGCCAACCTCCAGACGAAGCGCCTCCAGGCCGAAAAGGGGCTCCGCGACTCTTATTACCAGGCGATGTTTCGCCAGTTCGAGAGGACGCGCCTGGTGGCGGCGCTATCGCCTGTTCCGCTCTTCGAGTACCTGGCCGAGGCCGTGGCCGGCGGCGGCTACCTGCGATTTCGCAAGAATTGGGACGACATGCATATCTACCAGGGGCAATTCCTGAACTTCTTTAAGACGCTGGATGCGGCGGACAAGGACAGTCCGCACTGGTACAACCCTTTTGAAAGCGTCTCGACGACTCGTAAGCCGGTCGCTTTCGAGAAGGTGCCTCAATTCGAGGAAAAATCGATGCCTGCCGCCGCCCGGGTGGCGCCCGCGCTGAAATATCTGGTCATCAATATCTTTATGGTGAGCGCGGTCTTTTTCCTGACCTTCGTCCTCTTCGTCCGCTATGACGTCCGGTAGGCCGCGGACTCACGGAGTCTGGCCGGGCCGGATGCGGACCAGAACGACGCCGTGGGCCGGGACCTTGACCTCGAAGCGCTCGCCGAAGGTCTTGCCCGTGTCCGTGTGGACGTCGAGGTCCTTGTGGGCCCAGAGGTCGCGGACGCGCGCGGGACCGGCCGGGATGCCTATTTGGGACCAGCGAACGTAGAGGTCGAGCTCGCGCTCGGTCATGTTCAGGAAGGCCACGGCCTTGGAGCCGTCGGCGAGCGGCTTCATCCAGACCTGGCCGCCGTAGCCGCGGTCGATGACGACCCGGCCCTGGACGCCGAGCAGGTCCTGATCGATCTCGATGACCTCCCGGTTGAGCAGGATGCTTTTCGTTTCGTCGGTCATGGCCCGCAGGTCGTTGCCCGCCATGAGGGGTGAGGCCATGATCGCCCAGAGCGAGAAATGGGCCCGGTACTCGTCACCGGTCATGCCGCCGTTGCCCACCTCGAGCATGTCCGGGTCGTTCCAGCCGCCCGGGCCGGCCGCCGCGTAGAGACGGGAATTGGCGTTGATGATCCAGGCGACGCTCTCCCAGTTATCCCCGATATCGGAGGTCGTCCGCCAGAGCTCCCCGACGCCCCTGGCCCAGGTCCAAGGGTCGTTCCGGCCCCACTCGCAGATGCTCAGAACGATCGGCCGGCCGGTCCGGCGCAGGGCGTCGTGGAATTTCGTGTACTGGACGCGGGCGTCCAGGTCGTCGGCGTTGCACCAGTCCACCTTGATGTAATCGACTCCCCACTCGGCGTAGGTGGCCGCGTCGAGGTCCTCGAAGCCGAGCGAGCCGGGCCGCCCCTCGCACGTCCTGGGTCCGAGGTCCGTGTAAAGACCGAAGGCGAGGCCCTTACCGTGGACGTAATCGGCCAGGGCCTTCATGCCGCCGGGGAAGCGGGCCGGGTCGGCGACGATCCGGCCGTCCGCCCCCCGCGAGACCTGCCAGCAGTCGTCGATGACGAGGTACTTGTAGCCCGCGTCGCGCATGCCCGTTTCGACCAGGGCGTCGGCGGTTTCGCGGATGAGCCGTTCGTCGACGTTGCAGCCGAACTTGTTCCAAGTGTTGAAGCCCATGGGCGGAGTCGGAGCGAGTACCGGCTCCGCGACTATCTTCTCCACCGCCGCCTCTTTCCGTTCTGTCCCCGGTCCGCAGGCCGTCATGACCGCAACGGCCAACAGCGCAGCGAGGGCCGCCGCCGGGGCCGTTTTTTTGATCACTCCCGTCCTCATTTCATGCTCCTTCGGGAAAATGTCAAGCGGACTATAGATTGGCCGGATGGCCTTGTCAACCGGCCGGTTGACACTCTCCCCGGCCGCCCCTATAATGAAAGCTGAAAGGAGTATGGGGGCGTACTGGTTTCGACGGAAGTAATGAGGCACAAGTTGCACGCCGAGGTCCCACCCACCTCGTTAAACGGTGGAAAAACTTTAACTGCAGAACCTTTAGCAGTCGCGGCCTAATAGAAAGGCACGCCGTTCCTGGGGTCCTCTCCCGCGGGGCTTCCGGAGCGTCAAACGTGCGGGATAGCGAGCCGGTTTGGCCCTGAGGCCGGGAAGCGAAACACCTTCGGGGCTGGTTTCCCGGCGCTCTTCCTCTTCGAGCGCCGGGCGACGAGATCAATGAAGGGGATAAGCGTGTAGAGACTTGCTGTTGAATGCTTTCGGACGCGGGTTCGATTCCCGCCGCCTCCACCAGACCTGAGCGTGATGAGAGACTCGATAGACCGGACGGCCCGGGGCGCGGCCCTGGCCGCCGCCCTCCTCGTCGCCCTCGCCGTCTGCCCCGTTTCCGGTCAGGCTCCGGCCGAACAGAGGCAGCGGATCCAGACCGTGGTCATCGACCCCGGCCACGGCGGCATGGAGACCGGGGCCAAGGGCAAGTTCGGGAACCTCGAGAAGGACATCACCCTGGCCATCAGCCTCAAGCTGAAGGCGCTCATCGAGCGGAACATGGGCTTCGAGGTCGTCCTGACGCGCGACAAAGATGTGGATGTCTCAAGCGAGAGCCGCTCGGCCATCGCCAACAACCGCAAGGCCGGGCTGTTCATCAGCATCCACGCCAACGGGGCCGTCCAGAGGAAAGCGGCCGGTTCGGAGACGTTCTTCCTCAGCCTCAATGCAACCGACGAGGAGACACGCCGGTTGGCCTACCTCGAGAATAATTCCTCCGCCCTTCAAAGCCACATCGACCCGTCGACGGACGACGACCTGATGATGATCCTCTGGGACATGGCCCAGACGGCCTACATCAAGCAGAGCAGCCAGCTGGCCGAGATGGTCCAGGGAGAGCTCGACGCCCTCCTCGGGACGCGGAACCGGGGCATCAAGCAGGCCCCGTTCAAGATCCTGACGGGTGTCGCCTGCCCGGCCATCCTCGTCGAGGCCGCTTTCATTTCCAACCCGGAGGAAGAGCAGAAGCTGGCCTCCGGGGATTTCCAGGCCAAGGTCGCCGAAGCGATATACCGCGGGCTGGCCCGCTACCTCCGGTTGCCCGAGTAGGACCCCATGGCCAATAACAAGAAAGCCAAGATACCGAAACCGGCGCTCGTTCTGGGCGTCCTGTCCGTCATCCTTCTCGTCCTGGCCATCGTCTTCTTCACCGGCGGCGGGCGGGAGAAGGGCGAGCGCTTCATCGACGCCAACGTCCCCCAGACCCCGGCCGTCGCGGGGGGATCGGCCGAGGCGAAGACGGTGACGCTATTCTTCCTCGACGGTAACGACGACTTCCTCCACCGGGAAACGCGTTCGATCGCTGCCGGTCCAACGGCCGACGATGAGGCGGAACAGGCCCTGGCCGAGCTGATCAAGGGCTCGGAAAAGGGGCTGCTTTCCCCGCTCCCTCCCGAGACCAAGGTGCGCCAGGTCTTCATCGGCAAGGACGGGATCGCGACCGTGGACCTCAGCCGGGAGGTGGCGGAAAAATTCTCGTACGGCTCGACCATGGAATTGGCGGCCGTCTACGCCGTCGTCAACACCCTAGCCATCAATTTCAAGGCGGTCAAGAAAGTCGTTATCCTCGTCGAGGGGGCGGAGAGGGAGACCCTCGGCGGGCACGTCGACCTGACCCGGGCCTTCCTCCCCGATTATTCCCTGGTCGCGAGATAGCCCGGCGCCGGCCATGAAGAAGCTCGCCCGGGTGGTCATCGTCGGCTTCCCGAACGTCGGCAAATCCACTCTTTTCAACAGGATCCTGGGACAACGGAAGGCCCTCGTCCATACGGATCCGGGAATGACCCGGGACAGCCTCTCGGCCACGTGCGTCCTCGAGGGCAAGAAGTTCGTTCTCGTCGACACGGGCGGGCTCTTCGGCGTCGCCGACGAGCCCCTGAGCGACAAGGTCCGCGCCAAAGCGCTCGAGGAGGCGGCCGCGGCCGACCTCGTCCTCTTCGTGCTCGACGGCAAGCGGGACGTCGCGCCTATCGAGAAAGAGCTTTTCATCTCGCTGAAAAAGCGCGGCCTCTCGATCCTTCTCGTCGTCAACAAGATCGATTCCCAGGTCCAGGAAGAATCGAGAACGGCCGAGTACTATCGGCTGGGGGAAAAGGACATCTATTTCATTTCCGCGGAACACAAGCTCAACGTCGGTTGGCTCGAGGAGGCCATCGTCTCCGCCCTGCCGGCGGCCGAACCGGACCGGGACGAGCGGGCGCCCCTCCGCATCGCTATCGTCGGTCGCACCAACGTCGGCAAATCCTCCTTGGTCAACCGGCTGGCCGGCGAGGAGCGTATCATCGTCAGCGAGATCCCCGGGACGACGCGGGACAGCACCGACACGCTCCTCCTCCGCGACGGAAAGCCGTTCTGCCTGGTGGACACGGCGGGGATCCGCAGGCTCGCGGGCGCGGAAGACAGCCGGGAGAAGGCCGGGATCCTCCGGGCGAAATCGAACATCGGCCAGGCGGACGTCGTCTGCCTCATCCTCGACGTCCAGGAGTTCCCCACCCGGCAGGACGCCCGGATCGCCCAGCTGGCCCTCGAATCCGGCCGGCCCCTCATCCTCGCCCTCAACAAGTGGGACCTCGTCGATAAGGACGCCGTCCGGCCCGAGGCCGTGCGCGCCCGCGTCTTCCGGAAGCTCGGCTTCGTCAGCTACGCGCCGCTCCTCTTCGTCTCGGCCCGGACCGGGCAGCGGGTCGTCAAGATCCTGGATACGGCCGAGCAGGTCTTCAAGAGCGCTTCGACGCGGATCGCGACGTCCAAGCTCAACGATTTCCTGGCCCGGACGGCCGAAGACCATTTGCCGCGCCTGAAGAGCGGGGCCAGGGCCAAGCTCCGTTACATGACCCAGAAGGGCGTCTGTCCGCCGACGTTCATCATCTTCCTCGGCTCCCGGGGCCCCATCTCGCCGACTTACGAGAAGTACTTCGTGGATTCCCTGCGGGAGACGTTCGGCTTCGTCGGCACCCCGCTCCGCTTGATCGTCCGGACGAGCTGACCTTCCCCGGGAGATCCCCCGGTTTGGCCGTTTTTTCTTGACTTTAAAGGAGTCTTCGTTTATAAATAAGTTCTTGTCTTTCTCTGTAATGAGCCATTGATCATAAGGAGGTCAGGATGTCTCGAAAGACGACCCAAAGATTGATTCTCACCGCCGCCGCGCTCGTGGCGGTTTTCGCCTTCACGGCCTGTCAGGACATCAGCTATTCCAAGCTTTCCGCCAATTACCATTTCGGCCGGGCCAACAGCTTTTTCCGGGAGAACCAATACCGGAAGGCGATCACAGAGTACGAGGCGACACTCAAGTTCAATCCCAACCTGACCCAGGCGTTCCGCTTCCTGGGCGAAAGCTATAAACAGCTCTACAAGCCGGGCGTGGACTCGCCGATCAACAAGGAACTCGAAGAGAAGGCCATCGATGCCTTGACCAAAGCCCAGACGATCGAGCCCAACAACAGGGACATCATCTATTCCCTCGGCGACATGTACGACAAGCTCAATAAGTTCCCGGAGGCCGAGAAGCTCTACCTCCGGATCATCGAGCTCCAACCCGAGAATATGGACAACTACTACGTCGTGGCCGAGTTCTACAAGCGCTATTCGAGCAACAACAAGGAGATCGCCAAGAAGGCCGAGTCCATGTACCTGCGCCGGATCGAGACCGATCCCGAGAATCCCCAGGGCTACGCCTACATGGCGACCTATCTCCAGGAAGCCGCCGGCAGTCCCGAGGATGTTCTGAAATCCTATGAGCGGGCCGCCGAGTTCTGGGAAAAGCGGATCTCCCTCACGCCGGATTCCGCCGAGGCCTCCCTGGCTCTGGGTGTCAACCTCTGGTCGCGGTCCTTCCGCTTCCAGTTCCAATCCTCTCAAGAGAGGATGAAGCTGGCCCAAGCCGCTCTCGTGGCCATCCAGAAGGCCATCGACCTCGACCCGACCTACCCCGAGCCGTACGCCTGGATGGGCCCCCTTTACAAGGCCG
>Ga0307378_10003879_pt1 | contig 21714 bp, 17 predicted proteins | sample UN1MG_FD_202238 | JGI IMG/M metagenome (GOLD analysis project Ga0307378, IMG submission 202238) | Soil microbial communities from Risofladan, Vaasa, Finland - UN-1 | ecosystem: Environmental > Terrestrial > Soil > Coastal area > Acid sulfate soil | place: Finland: Risofladan, Vaasa | collected...
CTTTCCTGTCGGCGACACTTCCCAGGCAGCCGGAGCGCTCGATGAGATTAGCAAAGGAGACTATTCACTGGTCTACATAACAGAGACTTTTGCCGAAGCTCTTCTGGAGAAGATTGACGAAGTCTCAAAAATGGCAAAGGTAGATATTACTATTATCCCTGGGATTCAAGAGAAAAAGTTAGGTTTGGAGAAGTTAAGGAAAATAGCTATTAGGGCGGTGGGCGCGGACATATTTAAATGAGGTCTCTGAAAAAGTATTGACTTTGGTCTGTCATTGCGAGCCCGAAGGGCGTGGCAATCTCATTCTTCGACGATAACAACGAGATTGCTTCGTCGCTTTGCTCCTCGCAAAGACATCGAGGGGGACTTTTTCAGAGACCAATAAATAGTAAAAGGGTAATGATTGACTCCCTGGAGACAGAAGATGGTTAAAGGTAAAATTGTAAAAGTATCAGGTCCTTTGGTGGTTGCTGAAGGACTGCCGGGAGTGAGAATGTATGAGGTGATGCGCGTGGGCACTCCCGGGTTGATTGGTGAAGTGATTGAGTTGAAGGAGAACAGGGTCTCTATCCAGGTATACGAAGAGACTGCCGGGTTGGGGCCCGGAGAGCCTGTTGTATCCACAGGTGGGCCGCTATCAGTGGAGTTAGCTCCCGGATTAATGTCTTCTATTTATGATGGAATTCAAAGGCCTCTGGACAAAATAAGAGAGAAGGCTGGAGATTATATTGCCAGAGGACTCCACATCTCTGGAATTGACCGGGAAAAGAGATGGAAGTTCAAACCCCTGGTTAAGAAGGGAGACAATGTTATCTCCGGTGATATAATTGGAGAAGTTCAGGAGACTACTCTGATAGTACATAAGATAATGGTGCCTCCGGAGGTTGAAGGAGAAGTTGTGGAGATTCTTAAGGGAGAATTTAACGTAGAAGAGACCATTGCCCGGGTTCGGCCTTCCCATTCTCGCTCTCCAGTTTCTTTGAGTATGCTTCAGAGGTGGCCTGTCAGACGGGAAAGGCCCTATAAAGAGAAACTCCCTCCCAATACCCCTCTTTACACAGGAACAAGGGTAATAGATACTTTCTTCCCCATAACTAAAGGTGGCACTGCCTGTATTCCTGGTCCTTTCGGAAGCGGGAAGACTGTAGTTCTCCACCAGCTCGCTAAGTGGTCAGACGCAGATATCATTATTTATGTTGGCTGTGGTGAGAGGGGAAATGAGATGTGCGATGTTTTGATGGAAATGCCCAGGTTAAAAGATCCCCGCACGGGAGAGCCTTTGATGAAGAGGACTGTCCTGATTGCCAATACTTCCAATATGCCGGTAGCTGCCCGAGAAGCATCTGTTTATACCGGGGCTACAATCGGGGAATATTTCCGGGATATGGGATATAAGGTAGCTATTATGGCAGATTCAACCTCCCGCTGGGCAGAGGCGATGAGGGAGATGTCGGGAAGACTTGAAGAGATGCCTGGAGAGGAAGGTTATCCTGCCTATTTGGCTAGCCGGGTAGCCGGGTTTTATGAACGCTCTGGCAGAGTTATCTGTCAAGGGCAGCATCAGAGAGAAGGCTCCCTGTCCATAATCGGCGCTGTTTCTCCCCCTGGCGGCGACCTTTCCGACCCGGTGGTTCAGGCAACTCTGCGCATGGTAAAAGTCTTCTGGAGTCTGGAAGATAAACTTGCCTATCAGCGCCACTTTCCGGCAATCAATTGGCTGAACAGTTATTCGCTCTATCTGGATAATATTGAGGAATACTTAGCTAAAGAAGTGGCTAAAGATTATCTCCAGCTGCGCTCAGAAGCGATGCGCATCCTTCAGGAGGAATCATCTCTGGAAGAGCTGGTAAGGTTGGTGGGATTGGAAGCGCTCTCTCCTGAAGATAGATTAATTTTAGATACGGCAAAGTCTATAAGAGAAGATTTTCTCCATCAGCATGCTTTTGACCCGCAGGATGCTTATACGGGAGTAAAGAAGCAGTACCGAATGCTTAAAGTTATAATCAAACTTTTCCATCTCTCCCAAAAGTTACTGGAGGAGGGCGTGGAATTTTCCGAGCTGGCGAAGCTCAAGGCGAAAGAAAGAATATCCCGGATGAAATTCATTGACGAAAAAGAAGAGGAAAAATTTGACCTGATAGAAGAAGAGATGGAAAAGGAGATTAAAAGATAGTTTGTTCATCGCTTAGGAAATATGCTCGGGATTTGGTTCGCTCGCTGAGAATTTTTTGCTCTTTGAGCACCGCCAAAAATCTCAGGAGTTTTCCGAAATTCCCTTCGGTCAGTTTCGGATAAACTCTAATCTTCGATTTTTGGCTAAAAATTCTAATGCTCGCTACACTAAATCCCCTCGCATCAAGAGTACTCTTCACAAACTATCTTTTAATCTTAGGTATAGAGAGGAATTTTATGCAGAGGGAGTATCTTACAGTTTCCAGCATTGCCGGACCTTTAATTCTCGTGGAGGACACTGCGGGAGTTAAATACGATGAGATAGCGGAGATTACTCTTGCCAGTGGAGAGGTAAGAAGGGGAAGAGTGCTGGAAGTAGATGGGGGCAAGGTTCTCATCCAGCTCTTTGAGGGTACCACAGGTCTAAATCTTGCAGAGTCCCGGGTGAGGTTCCTGGAGAGAAGGGTGGAGCTTGCTGTCTCCATGGATATACTGGGAAGAATTTTTGATGGATTGGGAAGTCCCATTGATGGAGGGCCAGCTATACTTGCCGAGAGTAGAGAAGATATAAATGGCAGGCCAATCAACCCCGACGCCCGCAACTACCCTTCAGAATTCATTCAAACCGGTATTTGTGCAATAGACGGAATGAATACACTGGTAAGAGGTCAGAAACTACCAATCTTCTCCGGCTCCGGGCTTCCCCACAATGAGCTTGCCGCACAGATTGCCCGGCAGGCAAAGGTCATTTCCACTGAGAAAGGCACTGATGTTGAAGAGAAGTTTGCTGTTGTCTTTGGAGCAATGGGGATTACCTTTGAAGAAGCCAATTTTTTCATTACAGATTTCAAGAAGACAGGAGCAATCGAAAGAGCAGTGCTATTCATCAATCTCGCCGATGACCCGGCGATAGAGAGGTTGGCTACTCCCCGCGTGGCTTTGACTGCTGCTGAATATCTGGCTTTTCGCAAGGACATGCATGTGGTGGTAATCCTGAGTGATATGACCAATTATTGCGACGCCCTTCGAGAAGTATCGGCTGCCAGAAAAGAGGTTCCTGGACGTAGAGGATATCCTGGTTATATGTACACTGACCTGGCAACAATCTATGAGAGAGCGGGAAGAATAAAAGACAAAAAAGGCTCAATTACCTTAATGCCTATCTTAACTATGCCCGAAGATGATAAGACCCACCCCATTCCCGATTTGACAGGCTATATCACCGAGGGTCAGATAATCCTATCCAGAGAGCTGCACAGAAAGGGCATTTCCCCGCCAATAGATGTTCTTCCCTCCCTATCCAGGTTAAAAGAGAAGGGAATTGGAGAAGGCAAAACAAGGGAAGACCATGGAGACGTAACTTCTCAACTGTTTGCTGCCTACGCCCGGGGAAAGGAAGCAAAGGAACTGGCAATAATCCTGGGAGAGGCTGCTCTCTCGGAAACAGACAGGACATTTTCTCAGTTTGCTGATGAATATGAGAAAAAGTTTGTTACTCAGGGAGAATACGAGGAGAGGAGTTTAGAGAAAACCCTGGATATTGGCTGGGAGCTTCTAAAAATGCTGCCCAGGGAAGAACTGAAGAGGGTGAAGGAAGACCAGATACGGAAGTATATGGAAAGAGTTGAAGGGGAGTAAGTATGAGGCTTACTGTCAATCCCACAAGGATGGAACTTCTAAAATTGAAGAAGAGGTTAATCCTTGCCCGTCGGGGACACAGGTTGCTCAAGGATAAACAGGATGAACTGATGCGTAATTTCTTATCGCTGATAGAGGAGATTAAGAATCTTCGCCTTGCGGTTGACAAAGGACTCTTCGAGGCCTATGGATCTTTCCTTATTGCCCGCTCAACTATGGGAAGAGAGTTTTTGGAGGAAGCGTTAATGGCCAGTCAGCTGGAGACTAATCTTGAAGTCACTTATGTTCCTCTTCTAAATCTCAGGGTTCCCAGTTATGAGCTCAGGATGATGGGTGACTACTTTTCTTATGGACTCTTCACTACCTCTATGGAGCTGGACGGGGCATTAAAGAGGTACAGAGAACTAATACCCAGGATGGTGGAACTTGCGGAAAAAGGAAAAAGGGTGGAGATGCTCTCTTATGAGATTGAACGGACCAGGCGGAGAGTCAATGCTCTGGAGCATATATTGATTCCCAATATACTTGAAACTATCACTTATATAACCATGAAACTGGAGGAACTGGAAAGAAGTAATATTACCAGACTGATGAAGATCAAGGATATAGTTAGAAGACATTAAAAATAGGCGGATGGCATGGAATTTTTCCTAACGCTGGCAACAATTCTGGTTTTAGTTGCAGCCATAGTCTATATAATCGCAAAATATAGCAAAGAAAGAAAGTTACGAGTCATGTTGCAGGAGGCAGAAGACGAAATAGAAGAACATGCGGAAGACCTGGGAATCCTCGTGTCGTTCCTGTTGGGAATTCATGAATTCGGTGTAGCCACCAGTGGAATAGTGGAAATAGACCGCTTAGCGAAATTGATTGTCATCAACGCAACACGACTTTTGAGAACGGAAATAGGCTCTCTAATGTTAATAGACAAGGAGACAAACATGCTGGAGATTGTTGCAGCAAGAGGTCTGCCTGAGGAATTGGTGAAAAACATCCATATTCCCATCGGAAAAGGCATTGCCGGGAAAATAGTTGAGGAAGGAGAGCCGATTCTTTGTGAAAATATAGAAACCGATACGCGTTTTTTGAAGGAGAGCAATGAAAAATATACCTCTAAGTCATTTGTTTCCGTTCCCCTAAAGGTTCAAAATAGGGTAATTGGCGTTTTAAATATAAACAACAAAGAGTCGAAACAGAAGTTTGATGAAAAAGACTTAAGGTTACTAACCATTTTAGCCGAACAATCAGCAAGGACTATTGAGAATGCAGAGCTCTATAAACATATGCAAGACACCTATCTGGGAACAATTCAGACTCTGGCGCGAGCTATTGATGCCAAAGACCCTTATACCAAAGGCCATTCGGATAGAGTGACAAGATATGCGGTGAAGATTGCCAGAGAGATGAACCTCTCCGAGAGCGCAATTAGAAACATTGAGTATTCTGCTCTCATTCATGACATTGGAAAGATTGGTATTCAGGAATCAATCCTGACGAAAAAAGGTGCACTCTCGGGGACAGAATACGAGATTGTCAAAATGCATCCTTTAATTGGGGAAAGCATTATAACTCCCGTTAAGTTCTTAAATGGAATTGCTCCGTTAATTCTTTACCATCATGAACGTTTTGACGGCAAGGGCTATCTGGAGGGACTGAGAGGCGAAGCGATTCCCTTAGGTGCGAGGATCATTAGTGTCGCTGATGCTTTCGATGCCATGACCTCCGACCGGCCCTACCGCAAAGCGTTGACCAGGAAAAAGGCCAGAGAAGAATTGGAGAAAGAGAGTGGAAAAAAATTCGATCCCCGGGTAGTTGAAGCTTTCTTGAGACTACTGGACAGAGGAGAATTAGAAAAGGAAGGGCTATAAGTGGAAAACCCGGCAATTAACTGCAGGCGAGTAAAAAAAGTTTTAGTAGAATTTATTAGAAAGAGAATAGAGAATAGTGAATTCCAGCGAGCGGTCTTAGGCCTTTCTGGTGGAATCGATTCAACAGTCGTTGCTTACCTGGCGGTGGAGGCACTGGGAGACCCTCACGATGTGTATGCTTTAATTCTACCTTACAGATCTTACCAGTCGGAGAGCGTAAAGGATGCCCGGCTCATTGTTAGAAAGCTGGGGATAAATTCACAGATAATTAAAATTGACCCTATGATTGAAGAATATTTCATGAAATTTTCTTATAAAAGGATTCCCCATCATGCTCTCCCGGGAAGTGATGCTTCCCAGGTTAAAACACTGGAATACGTGAGGAGGGGAAACAAGATGGCGCGGGAGAGGATGTCTATACTTTACGACTGGGCATTATCCTTGAGGGGTTTGGTACTGGGGACAAGCAATAAGACGGAGCTAAGTATGGGCTATTTTACCAAATATGGCGACGGAGGAGTCGACCTGGAACCACTGGGCGACCTTTACAAGACCCAGGTGAGGCAACTGGCGAGATATCTCGGGGTTCCTGAGCCCATTATAAACAGGCGTCCATCGGCAGGCTTATGGCCGGGGCAGACCGATGAAGGAGAACTGGGCATCAGTTACGATGAGCTGGATAAAATGTTATATTGTATGTTGGAGAAAAAATATAGTATTAAGAAATTACTAACTCTTGGCTTTTCCATAGAAAATATCGAGAAAGTCAAGAATTTTGTTAAGAATTCAAAGCACAAAAGGAGGCTACCCCCAGTTGCCAGGATAAGGCAAGGATTATGAGTATACTCTATGTTGTGGCCACTCCCATTGGGAATCTGGAAGATGTAACCTTGAGAGCACTGCGTATTCTCAAGGAAGTCGATTTAATTGCAGCTGAAGATACAAGAAAGACCAGAAAATTATTAAGCCATTATGGTATTCACACTCCCCTCACCAGCTATTACGGCAGAGAAAGTAAAGCAGATTATCTAATTGACACCCTGAATAGAGGCAAGAATGTTGCTATAGTATCAGAAGCAGGAACGCCCGGAATTTCTGACCCTGGTTATCCTCTCATAAAGAAAGCAATAGAGAAGGGAATTATCGTCCAGTCAATTCCTGGCCCCTGCGCTGCTATATCCGCACTGGTAGTCTCAGGCCTGCCCACTGATGGATTCATCTTTACGGGCTTTTTACCCCGTAAGAAAGGAAAATTAACAAAACGGCTAAAAGAACTATTTAATTTTGAAAAGACAGTTATTTTTTATGAATCGCCAAACAGGATAGTGGCTACTCTGGAAGTGGTCAAAGAAAATTTTGGTGAGGTGAATGTAGTTATCGCCCGGGAATTAACCAAGAAGTTTGAAGAAGTCATCAGGGGAAGCATTGACCAGGTATTGACTCTACTTAAGGGAAGAAAAGTAAAAGGTGAGGTAATAATTCTCCTCCATAAATGAGAAGACTCAAATTGCTATTACGGGTTGATATTCGGAGAAATTTCAGGTATAATTACTGGTGAAATGGCAATAAAAATTAGACTATTCCATAAATTTATCCTTATTATGGTCGTTCTCGCTGTCCTTCCGCTCTCCATTGTGGGACTGAGGATGATTAATATCAACAGGGTAGCTCTTCAGGATTCTATCTTAGAGCTCCATACCCATCTGGCTCAGTCGCTGGCGGAGAAGATTGACGATTACATAGATAATCTGAGAGGGAAACTATCATTTATAATCACTTCTCAGAAGATTGCAAAAATGTCCTGGTCAGAAAAGAGAGTTGTGCTGAAATCTCTTTTGGAGACAAGCGAGGATTTCGTTACTATTTCTATCGTGGACAGTAAGGGAACGGAGATAATAAAAGTTTATAACCCAAATCTGGAAAGGAAACCAAGGCTACTTAACCTGAGGGAAGATAAATTATTTCTTAAAGCGCTTCGAGGCAGTCATGATATCAGTCCTCTCTACTACGTAGGAGACGATCCCAGGTTGAACGTGGCTTATCCTCTGGTAGAAGGGCAGGTAATCTACATTGTAGTCACACTGAACAAACTCTGGCATAAGATTTACAGTACAATGATCGGAAGGACTGGATTTGCCTTTCTGGTAAATAAGGAAGGGAAAATCATAGCTCACCCCCAGAAAAAAAGGGCCATGGACTTTGAAGATGCCACTCAGTTGGCTATTGTCCAGGAGGTCCTTTCTGGCAAGACTCTGGGAAGCAAGGAGTTCACTGACGAGAGGGGAGTGGAGATGGTTGGTGCTTATGCTCCGGTGAAGAGGTTAGGCTGGGGGATGATTGTGCAGCAGGCAAAAAACGATGCCTATATCTCGGCAATAAAAATGAAGCAGAACGCCATCCTCTGGATAATTGTGTCCATCTTTGGAGCAGCCCTGGTGGGGTTTCTTACTGCCCGGGGGTTGAGCCGTCCCATCCTCAACTTAATTGTGGGTGCGGGAAAGGTAGCCCAAGGCGATTTTACCCATAAAGTTGTGGTGGAGACTCACGACGAACTTTTAACTCTAGCCGATACCTTTAATTTAATGACCCAGAAATTGAAAGAGTATAATGACCTGCAGATTGACAGAATAATTGCCGAGAAAACCAAGACAGAAGCAGTCATCTACAGCATTGCCGATGGAATTGTGATGACAGATTTTTCTGGCAGGATAGCGCTTATGAACAAGCAGGCCCGGGAAATGCTTCAAGTTAGCGGAGAAGAGGTGCTGGGCAAAGATTTGATAGATTACATTGGAGACAAGAGGATTGCCCAGAGCCTTCGTGAGATAATGGAACAGAAAGAGAAGACTGTAGTGAGGGAGCTCGACCTCTCTCAGGGTCTCTACCGGAAGTTCATAAAGACAGGCACCAATATCGTAAAGACTGAGAAAGGAAAGAATCTGGGTGTGGTTACAGTGCTCCACGACATTACTCTGGAGAAAGAGATAGAAAAGATGAAAGATGATTTTGTCCATTCCATAACTCATGACCTCAGAAGCCCAATGACTTCCATTCGTGGGTTCGCGGAGGTTCTGCTTGATGGCTCGGCTGGCGAAATAAATGAAGAGCAGAGGGAATTTTTGAAAATAATAGATACTTCCGGCAAGAAACTTCTGGGTATGATCAATAACATTTTAGATGTGGCAAAGTTAGAAACAGGTAGGATGAAACTTACTCTTGCAAAGTTCGACCCAAAGGAGACCGTTGAAAGGATCATCAAGATAATGGAACCACAGGCAGTAAAATCAGAGGTGAAGTTATCCAGTCAGGGATTCGATACCTTTCCCAAAATTCGGGCTGATAGCGACATGATGGAGCGGGTAATTATGAATCTGGTCTCCAATGCCATAAAGTTTACTCCTTCTGAAGGGAGCGTGGATATAATTGGACAAGACTTCCCGGATAGGATTCAAATTACAGTCGCTGATACCGGGATGGGTATTCCTCCAGACTATTTAGACAAGGTATTTGACAAATTTCAGCAGGCTGGAATTGGTAAGGATGAGAAGAGGAGAGGGTCTGGTTTAGGGCTAACTATCGCCAAGCATGGAGTAGAGGCCCATTTAGGAAAAATCTGGGTGGAGTCAGAAATGGGAAAGGGAAGCAGGTTCTCTTTCTGGCTTCCCAAAAAGTTGGTAAAGAATAAAAAAGGAGAAATCGTATGTGGTTGATTGGGAAGAGAGGACTCATTCTAATTATTACTCTTATGGCTATTCTGTCTCTCTTTACCCTATCTCAAGCTCAGGAGGAGAGGGTTGAGCTTATCGAAGTAACTGTAAAGAAAGGAGATACACTACACAAGTTTGCTGATATATATCTACGAGACCCATTACGGTGGCCAGAGATTTACAAATATAATAAAGACCTGGTGGAAAATCCTAATATCATCCTTCCCGCAATGAAAATTAAAGTTCCCATCGGTTTACTGAAAGATGAGATTGCCGACATAATCCGTATAAGGAACAACGTGCGTACCCGGAAAAGGGGAGAATCGGAATGGGAGAGGGCGGTTCTCCGTATGAGGCTCTTCTCTGAAGATGGAATCAGAACTCTTTCTGACTCTCTCGCTCATATAGAATTTATAAAGGGCGAGATCATCAGGTTAGGGGAGAACTCACTGGTTATTCTTAGACCGGAAGAGAAAGAGGAGACAGTGGAGTTACTTTCCGGAGAGTTGAGAGCATCAGAGGCAAGAGTTCTCACTGCTTCTGCAGTAGTTGAACCCCAAATCTCACCTACGCTTGCCAAACCCGATTTCAAAACAAAGATAAAGAAGGACAAGACGACCCTGGTATCTGTTTACAAGGGGAAAGTGGACCTCATAGCCCAGGGAGAGAGAGTGACAATTAATGAAGGATTTATGTCTCAGGCAAAATTGGATTACGCTCCGGAAAAACCTATCGCCTTGCCGCCCCCGCCTGACCTGAACCAGGCTAAGGAAGAGCTGGCAAAGAAACCAGCAGCTCCTGAGTTAGGTGAACAGGAAGTGGTAGAAGAAGAGATTAATTTGGAGGAGACTCTTACTGTCCTCGATTTCTCTGAAAAGAAGAGAAGACTGGGGATAAAATATCTCCATCTTCAGGTCGCTTCTGACCCCGGATTTATGGATATCCTCGAAGATAAGAGATTGGAAAGTATCGAAGAGTACCAGAGGAGGAGACTTCCCGATGGTGAATATTTCTGGAGGGTCTCTTATGTTTATGAAGACGAGTTCGAGAGTAAATATTCTCCAGTCAGAAGTTTTACAGTGGTTACTATTCCTCCCGGGTTAGAGATATCTTCTCCCCAAGAAGGAGAAAAAATCCCAGATGAGTTCATTAAAATAAAGGGCAGGACAGATGAAGATTGCATAGTAAGAGTGAATGATAAACGCGTATACGTTAATGAGGAAGGAAAATTTTTCACTGTAGTACATTTAACCTTGGGAAAAAATATAATTACTGTTCAATCTCAAGATGAAAAGGGCAATGTAGCTATAGTAAAGAGAGAAATAGAAGCAGTCCATCCAAAGAAGAGAAGCTTCTGGGGTGGGGCAGGGATTGCGATTACCATAGGTATAATGGCAGTTATTTTAATAAGTGTCCTTTAGGTTAAGAAATGCCCAAGAAAGTACTTATTGTAGATAGTGATATTGATGCAAGGTTCTTAGTGAAGGTGCATTTGAGAAGATTCAATGTTGAATTTATCGAAGCCAGAAATGGAGAGTCGGGGCTGGAACTTGCCCAATCAAAGAAGCCCGATTTAATTGTAATGGATTATGTCCTGCCCAGGTTGAGCGGCTACGAGATGATAAAGAGAATTCGGAAGGACAAGGCTACCAGAAATATCCCTATAATTATAGCCACAATAGCAGGGTTCGACCTGCAGATGAAGGAATTGAACGTTGTAGGGTATCTTCCCAAACCTTTCTCTCGAGAACAATTTTTAACAGTAGTGGAGAAAGCCTTAGGAAAGATATCCCTTAAAAGGAAGGAAGCCAGAGTAGCTCCTCCAGGTGGTCAAACTGCAAAGGTAGCTCCTATCAAAAAGAAAAGTGAGGCTACAGCCATAATGAAAAAGATTGTTATAGCAGATGATGATGAAGATGTGAGAGAGTTATTGAAAAGTTTACTCAAAGATAAATATCGAGTAATCCTGGCTAAAGATGGGCTGGATTTGATAGAAAAAGTCAAAAAAGAGAGACCTGACTTAATCATCTGTGATGTGATTATGCCCGGGCAGAGCGGCTATAAGAGTGTTAAAAGGTTAAGGGAGAAGCCTGAATTTCTCAATCTGCCCGTAATCTTTAATTCGGGTTTAGTTAAAGATAAAGAGTTATACGAGACCTTAAAGCCAGAAGGCCCGAGCTATTTCATAAGCAAACCATTCGGAAAGAAGGTCCTTTTAGATAAAATAGAAGAAATGTTAAATAAATAGAGGAGTAGCAGAGCAATAGTTCCGCGCCATTATTTCTCAATTATAAAGAGGTCTGGAGTCCTCCCGAGAGGGAGGAATATAATGACAGGAGTGGCAGAGCGTAAAATCATGGGCTCATAGCTCAACGGATAGAGCACAGGGTTGCGGACCCTGGTGTGAGGGTTCGATTCCCTCTGAGCCCTTTAAATTTATAGGGATCAGGAGTGAAATTTTTTTTAATTTTTGCAAATGGGATATGTGTTGGATTGGCGGGATTCATATTCCTCTATTTTCTTAAATACAATTTTATTTCCTGGGTTATGACGGATATTCCTTCTCTCATCCAGATGTTTGTAGTATTTGCTCTGATTTTTGGGAAGAAAATATTAATGAATATTTCCATCCCTTTCCTTCTATTCTATGGAGCAGGGGGATTTTTTTTATTCGATTGGTCTTCCAGGACGATGCCTGCCCAGATAAGCCACTCGATAATGATTCTGACAACTCTCTATATTATCTATCTTATGATTACGCGCTGGGAGATAGGGAAGTTGGCAATCGGGATTATGCTCGGAATTATACTCTTTGTGCCGTTTAGAGTATTTGAGATTTACTATTTGGAAGCCCATCCAGAAATTAAAAGTCATTTCGAATTTTTCAAAGGTAGATAATTTTATGGAGAGATGCCGGAGTGGTTGAACGGGGCGGTCTCGAAAACCGCTATCCCGATTTCGGGATCGGAGGTTCGAATCCTCCTCTCTCCGCCAATTAGAAAATCGATCGCTTTATGAAGAAAAACCATATTTTTGTCATAATACTGATAGTTATGACGACAGCCCTGGTAGCTTTAATTAGTGGTTATTCCAAGAAAGCTCTTTGCGAAAATAACCCTGATAGCGAAGCATTTGGTATCTACACTGCTACTTTAGACGGCAAAAATATGAAGCCGCTAATTACAAATTCCTGGCAGCAGATGACCCATGCAAGAGTTTCACCGGATAAAAATTGGGTTACTTTTACCCGCTATACTAATAGAGGCAAGGACGGTTGTGCAACCGAGAACGAGGCTAATTACGACAGGAAAGGCCAGCAGTACTTAGGAACCGAAGTCCTGATTATGCGGATAGATGGGACTGATGTGAGGACGCTAATCCCGCACCAGAAAGACAGAATGGCGGCAAACAGCTACTGGACTCCTGACGGTAAAGGCATTATCTATGTTTCCAGCCCTAACGAAAAGGGCCGGCCTCAGATTAACCATATTATTCTCGATGATAATATACAGGTAAAAGAAATTACAAAACTTCCCATTCCTGACCACATTATCCCTACAGACCCTCACTGGGTAGGTGAGTGGGTAGTGTTTCCGGCAATGGATATTAAGAACAGAAAAAGAGGCATTTGGAGAATGAGATATGACGGCAGCGGTCTTGAGCTTCTTGCCCAGACACCCAAGAAAGCGGAGATGCAGGATAATGACCCTAAGCTTTCACCTGATGCCTCTAAAGTAGCTTTTATGCGTAAAATGAAACAAAGGGGCATTTGGCATACTTTAGTTGTAGATGTTGAAACAAAACAACTAAAGGACCTTTCTAAAAAATATATTCCCAAAGATGCTAAAGTTGCACTGGAGGCTGTGCCTTCCTGGTCCAGTGACGGGAGGTTACTGATTTGTGATCGTATAATTCTTTATAACTCTGGAAAATGGTTAAATGAAATCCATACTATGCGTCCCGATGGAAGTAGAAGAAGGAAAGCACCTTTTTCTAGGAAATACTTATATTTCCATCCTTCTTTTTTCCCGGGCGAAGGCTCAGACAAAGATGCAAGAATTATGTTTTCAGCCCGGAAGATAGACACTTCGGGCAGAAGGCAACCAGATTTAGAGGCGGCAGTTGGCGGTCATTATGAAAAAATCAAAATTATTGGTGAGGTTAACACTAACGGCATATATGACCCTTCAGTGGAATATAATGAAGATGGTTCTGTTGGCTGGATGACGTACTCAAGCATAGACGCGCCGAAATATATCCGCACTAACCTGGCAAAAACTCTTGACCACGGTAAAACATGGACGTTCGTGAAGACAATTAATTCTTCAGTTGATGACACGGTCAGGCTTAACAATAAAGTAATAGATGGCTCCTGGTGGAACGAGGTTTCCACGCTGGTTCATGACCCTGATGATCCAGGTAAAGAGTGGAAATTATTTTGGCATAAATATTTTGCAAAACACGATCCAGGTGCCGGAGCAGGCAATAGAGTGCTTCAGTATGGCTGGGTTGCATACAAATATTCAAGCAACCCCGCAGGAAAATGGTCAGAAGAGATACCTTTATTTGGTGCCGGACCCTTTCCGCTCAAACCGCACAAGACAAGGATCAATTTGAGCCAGTTGCACCCGGACTTAAAAGATCTTTTTGTATATACTGAACCCGGCTCGATTTATAAAGACGGAGTTCTATATCTAAGCCTGCAAGGCCATAAGTTTGTTAATAAACAGAATATAGCCAGGATAATCTTGATTGCTTCTTATGACCATGGCAAAACCTGGAGATATATGGGCACTCTTCTGAAGAATGAGGATGCCCAAAGATTTGGAGCGTACTATTTTAGTGGCTCAAGCTTGGTTGAGGAGAATGGCCGGATTTTTTTATTTGCCAGCCCCCAGGATCCCGGCCGGACTATGGCCGAATCATCCACTAAAGGTGTGGTCGTATTCGAGCTTGAGGATATCAGGAAAGGGAAACTTAAGAAAGATAATAACGGGAATCTTGTTAGTGTTAAATGGATTAAAACAACGACTAATCTAAAGGGCGGGCAAAGCGACTATGACGAGCAAAACAGTTATGGGGGAATTATAATGCCTCAACTGAATTTCACAGCTTTTCCCGAAGCCTTTCAGATTTTCAATACCAAAGAGAAAATTATTCCGTAGTTAGGGGGTAAGATGAAGAACTATTTTGATGACGATGCTATAGTGGCAATTTCTACACTGATAGGGAAAAGTGGCATCGGCATAGTGCGCTTAAGCGGAAAAGGCAAACTTTGTTTAAAAGGCGCCGCTTGCTTCACAGGGAAGTAGTATGGCAAAGAAAATCTTATTTATGGTTTTGATTTCTTTAACTTTGGGAATTCTAAGTTTCCTTGCTGGTTTTTCTCTGAGACAGTCGTTCATCATCTCTATTTTTTTAGTATCAATTCTGGGGACACTATTTTTCTGGGATTTCAGATTAAGTTTCGTTTTCATAGGCAGTGGTCTTCTTCTTCTGATTCACGCAATCGACTTAGAAAATTTTATGAAGTTCGCCTCCCTGGATGTTATTATTTTTCTAATCGGAATGATGATAGTGGTGGGTATGATGAAGGATGCTGGGTTTTTTCATTGGCTGGTAACAATGTTTTTAAGATTGAAGAAGCTCAGTGGGAGAAAATTTTTTATTCTTTTGATGCTTGTTTCGGCGTTGTTATCAGGACTCATGGGGGAAATTTCCTCGATAATTGTAATGATGGCCGTCATCCTTGAAATCTGTAGTTTTCTGGAAGTTGACCCTCTGCCAATGGTTATTTCCTCAGTGTTAGCAACGAACATAGGCTCAGCTTCCACCGTATTAGGTAACCCCATAGGGATTCTGATTGCAGCGCGTAGCAAACTCTCTTTTGAAAACTTCATAACTTTTGCTCTACCTGTGTCGATTCTTGCTCTTGGTCTCACCATATTTATTTTGTGTATAATATACAGGAGTTATTTAAAAGAGATTTCTTTGAAACTAGAGACGCATCAGGAAAATAAGAATTTTTTGTACCTGATTTCTATTCCTCCGGATTTTCGCACGAAAGTCAGTATGTTAATCTTCGGCGTTATGGTATTGCTTATTGCGTTACACAGAAGAATGGAAATCCTGTTTCAGCTGGGCGAGAATTCAATGCTGATAATGCTACCGGTCATTTTTGCAGGAATAGTTATGATATATCGGCATGATAAGGCAAGATACTACGTAGAGCACGAAGTTGAATGGAATTCGCTATTATTTTTCATGTTCCTATTTGCCCAGGCAGGCGTTGTCCAGGCATCCGGTGTGGGCAATATTTTGGCAAAGAAAATTTTGGGTATTATAGGAAATCATCCAAAGATTCTATTGGGTTCAATTCTATTTTCTAGCGGACTATTGTCGGGTGTTCTTGATAATGTTGTTGTTGTTGCCTCTTATGTCCCAATAGTTAAAAGCCTACATATGTTCAGTTCCAATTTAAAACCTGTATGGTGGGCAATACTGTTTGGCGCCTGTTTTGGAGGAAATATCACGATGATAGGCTCGACTGCAAACATTGTTGCATTGGGTATTCTGGAGAAAAAACTTAATGTCAAAATTGCTTTCTCTCAATGGTTAAAGGTGGGACTGCTCGTTGGTTTTCTCAGTATGTTAGTTTCATACTTTATGATAATTGCTTTCTTCAGATCCATCTAGCAATTTTCGAGAAAGAGAGGTGAAAGAATGCGAAATTTGCCTGGGTTTATTCTGATTAATCTATTCATAATTAGTCTTTTCTCTTTTCCTTCAGTGGCGGAAGATATGCTTTCACAACCGGTAGAAGAAGCATTAGTAGAAGTCCGCCCCGAGGGACAATTTAGTTCTTCCGGCGGAATTGTCTTAAGAATTGAATGGAATAACCCCTTTAATCCCGAAGCCGCAGACTCTGCTGATCGCTACACCAGGATATACTACAAAGTGACCGAACAAGGAGCAACTATTAGAGTCTATTCAATCAATGGAGAACTTGTAAGGACATTAGTGGAAAACACAACAGAAATGGAACCTACCGTGCCCTTACAATGGGATGGGAGGAACGATAAGGGCAGGGTTGTAGGAAGCGGAGTATATCTGGTCAATCTCAAAATTGGTAAATCTTCAAAGACCGTAAAGGTTGTCGTTTTAAAATAGGGAGGTGGTATGAACAAACCAGCTAAGTCTGGTTTTATTTTCTTAATTGTTCTTCTTTTCGTAGCATATCTTCCAAATTCAGTTTTCTCCTCATCAGGGATAGGCACTACCACAGGGAACTTCCTGAACATGAACTTTAGCCCCCGGGCTATGGGAATGGGAGAAGCATTCTGTGCTTTAGCCGATGATGTGAGCGCAATGCACTGGAACCCGGCAGGATTGGCTTTCGTTTTTAATCCAGAATTAGAGACAATGCACACTTTCTGGCTGGGTAATATAAGCCATGAATTTTTGGGTTACATCCACCCTATATCCCTGGGGACTATAGGGGTTAGCGCCTCTTATCTCCATATGGGCAAAATGGACAAAATAAGCCGCGACGCGCCCCAGGGTAAGTTTAATGTATACGATATTTACGGAGGGTTGGCTTATGGTCTCCCCGTGTCAAAGTCCTTCTGTTTCGGCTTTAACTTAATGGGATTAGAGAGTAGAATCGACCGAAATAAAGCTTCTGCTTTTTCCTCTGATGTGGGAATTATGCTTTCCACCCCTAACCGTTCATTTTCCTTTGGATTGGTTGGGCAGAACCTGGGGACAAAGATGAGGGGTGAGAAGCTGCCTATAAATATCAAAGCCGGTTTAGCTTGTAAGATTAAATTTTCCCAGGAGAGAGTCGACCTTTCAATTGCCCTCGATGCAAATAAACCTATAGAGGGGAATTTTAATTTCTCGTTAGGGATTGAGCATGTTTTGCTGGAGACTTTTGCAGTTAGAGCGGGATATAAGTATGACTTACAAAAAACGGGCTTGAGCAATTTAGCCGGGTTGAGAGTGGGCGCAGGCTTACGTTGGAGGGGACTTCTAACGAATTATGCGTGGGCACCGTATGCTTCTCTGGGAACAACTCATATGGTCTCTTTGGGATACAGATTTGGTAAGGCAGGAAGACTCCCCACGGTAAAGATTATATTACAGGCTGATCCCGGGGTTTTCTCTCCCAATAATGATGGAATGGACGATGTCACTGAACTGGTAATAGCGGGTGAGAATTTAGAGAAAGTAGAGGAGTGGAAATTTCGAATCAAAGATAAAGACGGTGCGATTATATCAAGAAAGTCCGGAGAGATTTTACCCATCTCTATCGCTTGGGATGGAACTGATACAGAAGGCAAGATAGTTCCTGATGGACTATATACTTGTCAGATAGAGACAGAGGAGTGGGGGAGATTGCCTGCAAAGTCTGAATGGACAACGACTTTAGTTGACAATACTTTACCCAAGGCTGAGATTATTATTACTACAGGAGCATTTTCTCCCAATGGCGATGGCATAGATGATACAGTGACTCTCCAGCTTAAAGCACAAGATGCCAACGAGATAAGAAGCTGGATGGTTGAGATATACAATAAACAGGGGAAGCTGGCGAAAACTTTTAAGGCCGAAGAACCACCTCCCCAATCTATTGTCTGGGATGGTAAAGACGATTACTATAAGACAACTATTCCTGCCGGCGAATATAGGGTAAAATTAGTCGTCTATGACGTTGCCTGGAATAAGGGAACCTCTTCTTCTAAAAAATTGAACGTGGAAATACCATTACCCAAACTTGGGAAAGGGATAAAGGTAGAAGAAGAGGAGCGAGGGTTAAAGATTACTTTCTCGGTAAAGGTCCTTTTCGGCATAGGCAAGTCTGTTCTGCGTGAAGATGGTTACGTTGCTATACAGCAGGCGATAAGAGTGCTCAAAGAGTACCCTCTCAATAAGGTCTCTATTGAGGGACATACCGATAGCGTGGGAAGTAGCGCCTATAATCAGAAATTATCGAAGATGCGGGCTAAGGCAGTTTATGACTATCTGGTAGAGAAGGGAGAAATCGACCCCGCTCGGCTCAGTGTAAAAGGCTGGGGAGAAGGGAGCCCAATTGCCTCAAATAGGACTGTGAGGGGAAGGGACCTGAATAGACGGGTGGAGATAATCATCCTCAAGAAGAGGGAGGAATAGAATGAGAGGCGGCGCAAAAATTTTCTTCGTACCATTTTTTACTTCTATTTTTGTTTCGGCAGCGGTCTGTTTTCTTTTCTTTGTTTACGGGATTCCATTTCTGGAGAAGGTGGAAGTGCCCGATGTGAGAACGGTAACCCTTGACCAGGGCAGGCTTATTATGGAAAATAGAAGACTATTCTTGCTTGTGGAGTCGGAAACAGAAGACACTTCTATTCCCGAAGGCTCAATTATCAATCAGAGCCCTCTTCCAGGCTCTCTGGTCAAAAGAGGTACGCCGGTAAGCGTTGTAGTAAGTAAAAGCAAGATGGGAGTAACCGTTCCCAATCTCTCTTCTGTTCCCCTGGAGGAGGCGCGCAGGAGATTAGCGGAGATGGGGCTTAAAGTGGGCAGCATAACCGAGGAATCTTCCGATTCCATTACTAAGGGTTCGGTAATTTCTACTTTTCCTTCTCCCAACACAATAGTTAAAGAAGGGACAATAATAGACCTCGTCCTAAGTACAGGCAAGGGAGCAGTCATCGTACCTAATGTGCTTGGCAGAAGGTTAGGACAAGCAAAGGATATTTTGGAGAGAGCAGGCTTGAGAGTAGGTCGGATAGACTACGTATGCGATATAGAGAAATTATTCGATATCATTTTGCGGCAGAATCCCAGGCCGGGAAAGAATGTCCCTAAATCGACAGCTGTGAACCTTACCATAAATGCTGAAGAGGAGGAATGACAGGATAGTTTGCTGGAGAGGTGTCCGAGTGGACGAAGGAGTACGCCTGGAAAGCGTATGAACGGGAAACCGTTCCGTGGGTTCGAATCCCACCCTCTCCGCCATCCTTGCCAAAGCGATTTATTAACAAATAACTGTAATAATTTTTCGCGTGTGCCTTCGGCACAAGAGACAATAGAATCTCCCTCCCCTCGGGTGGGGAAATAATCAGAATCTAAGACGACATTTTTAAATCTGGAAAAATTCTTTCGGGAAATAAATTCATACGGTTTTTTCAATCTGAATTCCAGAGCCCTATCTTTCAAAACGAAGTTCGAACCTGCTTTTTTGGCAATTTGTACCAAATTGCCGGAATTATTTTCTGTTACGGTTTTCTCGACGGAGTTGCAGGTCATTATTATTTCTTTTGCGAGTTCGAACCAACCAGACTCTCTGCCCTCTAAATTGGATAATTTCTGATTCAGATCAGTTTTTTCTTCTATCAGTTGCTGTTTCTTTGATTGGTATTCCGAAGGCTCAAGCAGCCCTTTAACATATCCGTCCAGGAGCCGTTCCAATTGTTCTTCAATCTTTTTAAGGCTGGTTTTGATTGTCTCTGTTTCAACCGTTATATCTTTTTGCTCTTTAGTTCTGTAGCTATCAAAATCTTTCAGTATCCTGTCGGTAGTTTTGTTGTTAATCCATATTTTTGAAAGGCCACAACTTAATTGATCAGCGAGAACTGTTTCAGTTGTATTGTAAGGCTGGGAGCATTTACCTTTTCGTTTGGTACAGTGATAATATACATATTTGTGCCTGTTCCCGTTTTTTTGTGTCTTTGTCTTGTTTTCAGCAGTTATAACCGCTCCGCATTCACTGCATTGTATAAATCCCCTAAAAACAAAATCGTATTTTTTCTTCCTTGTAGCCCGGTGTCTTTGTAATAGGACTGCCTGAACCTTATCGAAAAGCTGTTTTGTTATTATAGGCGGGTGAGAACCCTCATAGATTTCATTGTCGTATTTGAAAACTCCGTAATAGAAGGGATTCCGTAAATGATATTGTATTTGCCCGGCTCCTAAATATTTTTCTTTTTTCCCTTTCAGTCCGGCTGTGTTTAAAATATCCCTTAATTTTCTGATTGAATAGTCTCCGGTGGAATACAATTCAAATGCTTTTTTGATAAGCGGAGCTTTTTCTTTATCAATCACAATGGCTCTGCTCTTGAAATCGTTCAGGTATCCTACCGGAGCCCAGTTGGGCCAGATTCCTTTACGGAGTTTCTGACGGATTCCCCGCTTAATGTTCTCTGATAAATTGTCCGTATAATATTTTGATTGTCCGAAAGCAATAGAAAGAATGAATTTTCCGTAAGCATTATTATCAAATCTGAATGTAGGGAATTTTAAATTCACTATTTTCCCGGTATCAACAAGATAGATGATCCTTCCGCCGTCTATGGAATTCCGCGCCAATCTATCAGGATTCCAGGCAATAATCCCGTCCGCTTCCCCTGCTTCAATTCTTACCAGCATTTCATTAAATACAGGCCTGCCGGGTTTCTTTGCGGTCATAGATTCTGTCAGTTCCGCTATAACAGAAAGATTTTCTTTCTTGGCAAACTCTCTTACTTCAACCAACTGCTGCTCTATAGATAAAATTTGCCGATCCTCGGACTCAGATGATTTTCTTGCGTATAGGAAGTATTTACTCATATTTAGGCCGTACACTCCTGAGCATTTTAAGAGCTATTTTTACTTCTCGGAGTTCTTTTTCCAACTGCCTACGCCTGTCGAACTGTTTAGAAAGCTTCACCGGCTCTGTTTTACCTATATAATCCTGATGTACCTTACTGTCTTTGCGATAAGCAAGGTAATAATAATACTGGTTAGATATTTTTCGTTTTGTAATAGTACCCTTCGGGAGGGTAGACAACTCTTTTTCAAGGCGTATCTTTGCCTTGTTGTAGAATGAATGTTTTTCTTGTAATAGTTTTTTTAATTCTTCCATTTTCATATTTACACAACACATTATATATTATTATAACAATTGTGTAAAGATGAAAAGAAAAAAGCAGGTTCGCTGTTCAGTACCGGAACAGGCCGCCGAAAAGGCGGCAACTTCGTTTTGAAAGATAAAGCCCTTTCGTTTTCTTTAAAAGAGCCGTATGAATTTATTTCCAGAAAGAATTTTTCCAGATTTAAAAATGTCGTCTTAGATTCTGATTATTTCCCCACCCGAGGGGAGGGAGATTCTATTGTCTCTTGTGCCGAAGGCACACGCGAAAAATTATTACAGTTATTTGTTAATAAATCGCTTTGGCAAGGATGGCGGAGCCTTTCAAACTATGTTCGAAACTTCGCCCAGAGCAATTATATAAAATTTTCCTGTGAATAATCAAAAAAATCTTGCATTCCGGGAATTTGTTCTTAAATCCCTGAAACTTATATAAAAA